>Ga0307432_1001310_pt1 | contig 15349 bp, 12 predicted proteins | sample SalMarWE160150MG_FD_202158 | JGI IMG/M metagenome (GOLD analysis project Ga0307432, IMG submission 202158) | Salt marsh sediment microbial communities from the Plum Island Ecosystem LTER, Massachusetts, United States - WE1603-150 | ecosystem: Environmental > Aquatic > Marine > Intertidal zone >...
GTTCTCTATCGCCGCAGTTCCCAAAATTATCCGGCTTACCCCCTGACGCAACAGTTTTTCTGCCACCTCCTCTTGCCTGATACCGCCGCCTAATTCTATTAACAGGTCACTCTCTTTTATTATCTCCTCAACCACCTCCATATTTTGGGGCTCACCGGCAACCGCCCCGTCCAAATCGACAATATGGAGCCATCGTGCCCCCTGCGAATACCAGGTCAAGGCTGCTGTCATCGGGTCCTCATCAAAAACAGTTTCCTGTTTATAATCACCCTGGTATAACCTGACGCACCTGCCGCCCCTGATGTCAACGGCTGGGATTATCTCCATCTCCGACCTCTGCACCATCTCCGGCTCGACTGTTTTTTCTTTGCCGCTAAGTTGAATGTCTGCACTAAACTATGCCGGCCAATCAAGTTTTATCCTATCATACAATACCCTGTATAATCAGACAAGCTGAAGAAAACACACCTAGCCCCAAACGCTATCAGGCATCCGCGTTTCGAAAAACGCTTGACAGTACGAGGGGGGTGATATAGCATAAACCAGGATTTTGGGGGAACTAAACTATTACCCTGGACAAATTGAAGCCCCACCCACTTGAAACGTTCGAGCACAATGATGGAGACAGAAGAGCTAAAAACTTTCCTGGACTCGAAATTCCGACTTCCCGTAGTTGAAGGTGAAGACAAGGTCTGCTCCCTTGGTGAAGCCATAAGAACGCACGTTAAAAAAGGAATGTCCATCGGTTTTGCCGGAAGAGGGGGAGCTCTATTCAATCAGCTTGTAAGGGAGTTCTGGGACAAAAACCCCGAGTTCACCATTATAAATAATGGCATCACAGCAACCGTGCTGTCTTTAATTCACGGAAGACTGGCCAAGAAAATCATAGCCAGTTACATCGGTGACGTATACCCATCGCCAGGACCGAATCCCGTGGCTCAGAAAGCCTACCTATCCGGTGAAGTGGAGTTCGAGAACTGGACGATGCTTACCATCCCCCAGAGACTTCTGGCTGGAGCAATGGGATGGAGCGTAATTCCCACCAGGTCAATTGTGGGAAGCTCCATGGAGGAGGAAAACAAGGAATCATTTATGGTCATTGATGACCCGTTTGCCCCCGGTGAGAAAATAGGGCTCATGAGAGCATTGAGACCGGATATTGTGCTGGTTCACGGCGCTGCTGCCGACCGCTGCGGAAACACAATTATTACCTATCCCCTGGGGGCCGATGTCTTCGGGGCCTGGGGGGCAAAACAAGGAGTCATCGTCAGCGCAGAGAAAATCGTTTCCACGGAATATATACGTAGGCACTCACATCTTGTCCGAATTCCATCTTACATGGTCAAGGCGGTCTGCGAAGTCCCTTATGGGGCACATCCCGCGGGAATGCCAAATTGCGGCCTGCCTGAATTCGAGCACTACTTTGAAGACTACGACTTCCTCACTGAAAGCAGGGAAGCATCAAGAGACGACCGAAAATTCTCGGAGTGGATAAAGTACTGGATTCTGGACTGCAAGGACTACAACGAGTATCTTGCCAAACTCGGTAGAGACAGGCTTCTTTATCTTAGAGGGAAGGCTCATTCGGATTCGTGGAAAGACGAAACAGTGGCTGAGATGCCAAATCTGGATTTCAACAAAGAACCGAACCCACTGGAGAAGACGGTGGTCACCGCTGCGCAGGTTATAAATGACAAATTCGTTGCCGGTGGATACAAGACAATACTCGCCGGTGTCGGACTGCCACATCTGGCAGGGTGGCTGGCAACCTATAGACTAAAAGAAAAAGGGTATGACGTGGATTTAATGGCTGAGATAGGCATGTACGGTTACCTGCCCAGAGCCTCAGACCCATTTATATTCAGCTATCACAACATGCACACGTGCAAAATACTGAACAATAATGAAACCATGCTCGGGGTCTTCGTCGGTGGCTCGTCAAATCAATGCCTGGGTATTCTGGGAGGAGGGCAGATAGATAAATACGGCAATGGGAACTCTACAAAACTTCCCGGCGTAACATATCTGGTCGGCTCGGGAGGATCCAACGATATAGCTAACGGGAACAGAGAGACTGTGGTGGTAATTAACTCTGGAAAGCAGAGATTAGTGGAAAAAGTGTCCTATATTACCTTCAGCGGGAAAAATGTGACGACGCTGGTAACAGATGTCGGCATCTTCGAAAAGATTGGCGGCGAAGAAATCTTTACACTGACAACCTATATTCCATCCAGACCAAAACAGGCAGTAGAAGAAGCCATAGCCGGGATAAAAGAAAAAGTTGGCTGGGAACTTAAGGTCAGCCCCAATTTAAAAGAGGCTCAGCCGGTAGCTAAAGAGGAAGTGACTTTATTAAGGCTATTCGACCCTAAAGGATTCTACACGTAAAAGGGTCAACTCTATTTTTCTCAAAACCCCACTCTTTGTAGGCGGGGGATAAGTCCCAGCCTTCTCAAATAGCTGTCGCTTGAGGTTTTGTTTTCTTACGCTTCTAAGCGGTTGAGGTAAACTTGCAAAGCGGAGTAATAGCTTTGGTAAGTCCGGGAATCGAAGAGAACAAACACGACATCTTTAAGAGAAGTCGCTTGCTCCTTAAGAAAAGAAACGACGGTGCTTGCTGCTATTTTTGCCGCTTCATCCACGGGATAGCCGTAGGCTCCGGTGCTTATGGAAGGGAAGGAGATGCTGGCCAATTTGTTCTCGGTAGCTAATTTCAGGCACTCGTAATAGGCGCTCCTCAAAAGCTCAGCTTCATTTTTGCTGCCACCATGCCAGATGGGACCAACAATATGTATCACATACCGGGCTTTGAGATTTCCTCCCGTGGTGATTACAGCTTTGCCTGTGGGCAATCTCCCTTGCTGGGCAACGATTTTCTTACATTCCTCTAATATTGCTGGCCCGCCGGCCCGGTGTATCGCTCCATCTACTCCTCCGCCGCCCATTAAGCTGGAGTTGGCAGCGTTAACGATGGCATCGGTAACTTGCCTGGTGATATCTCCCTGGACAATAGAAACTTTTGTTTTATTAATCGTCATCTCCATCTTCCCTCCTTGCGCTGAAATAACCTGGATTGCCTACACGTTGAATAAGAAGGTAACTACATCTCCATCTTGGATGATGTAATTTTTGCCTTCTGTCCTTAGCAGGCCTCTTTTTCGCGCCTCAGCTATATTGCCGCAGCTTTCCAAATCGCTATAGCTGATAACCTCAGCTCGGATGAATCCCCTTTCCATGTCGGAGTGAATCTTTCCTGCCGCTTTTTGTGCCGGAGTTTCGCCGGGTATAGTCCAGGCCTTTAGCTCGGAGGAAACCGTGGTAAAGAAGGAAACCAGTCCCAGAAGACTATAGGAAAGGTCGATAACCCGGTCAAGCGCCGGTTTGCTCAGCCCCATAGCTTCACGGAATTCCTTGGCTTCAGCGTCGCTGAGCTGAGCTAGCTCCATCTCCAGCTTGCCGCAAAGGGCTACCACGGCAAACTGGGGGTAAAGGGAGCTTATCTCACCTTCCAGTTGTGAAGCCTGTGGTATTTGCTCCTCTCCGATATTAAGGACTACCAGCATGGGTTTGGCGGTAAGAAATTGATAGTTGGATAACATTTTGAGTTCTTCTTTAGCCAGGCCTTGTATTCTTATTGGTGTTTCCTTCTCTAGCTCCGCCTTAATTTTTTGAAGCAGAAGTTGCTCCTTTAAATAGGACTCCCGCTCTGCTGTCTTAGCTCCTTTCAAGCTTGTCTCCAGTTTGTCGAGCCTTCTCTCGATAATAGCTAAATCGGAAATAGCGAGTTCTAAATCTAGGGAAGCTATGTCTCGTTTCGGCTCTATGCTTCCTTCAGGATGGGGGACCTTGTCATCTTCAAAAGCCCTGACTACCTGGAGCAGGGCGTCAGCAGTAGTCAGGTAGTTCAGGAATTCTCCCCCTGCTCCTTCTTTGCCGAAGCCCTTGAGGGGGCCGGCAATATCTGTGTAACTCACCTCTGCGGGAACAGTCTTTTTGGGCTGGAATATGCCTTCCAGCATTGATAGTCGGGCATCGGGTACCTTGGCCACGCCGGTATTGGGAGCCAGGGTCGGGGAATAAGCGGCAACTTCAGCCTTGCCTCTGGTCAGGGCATTAAAGATAGTCGTTTTGCCGCTTTCAGGTATCCCGATAATGGCAACCTTCACGATTATATCCTATCATATTTTGGTTTTGAGCGATTGATTGACAGCAGCCGTTTGGCATATCCGAACCCTTCGCATGGTTCAAGACCTAATTTAGAGAAGCGGGCGGGGACAAGTCCCGCCCCTACGAATAAATGTAGTGGCGGAGTTCATCTCCGCCTCGCTCTGAGGGGCACAAGCCCTACCCACACCCGCCGGCTGTGATAGAATACGAGGTAAATGCTCTACATTCTTTACGGTCAGGACGATTTCTCCCTTAATCAAGCTGTGGAGAAAATTAAAGCTGACCTGGGCGATTGGGAGATGCTGGCGACTAGCACCACCAACTTAGAGGGTCAGCATCTAACTTTAAGTGAACTTAGAAATAAATGTGGTGCCGCTCCTTTTTTATCCTCGCATCGCCTGGTTATAGTCGATGGCTTATTAGGGCGCTTTGAGGTAAAGCAAAGCAGACCACGGTCTGGCAAAGGCAAATCTGGAAACGGGCTGGGGGAATGGGAAGGCCTGGCTTCTTACATCGAGCAAATACCAGAAACGACTGTGCTGGTGCTGGTCGATGAGGAAGTGAAGGGCCATAATCCTCTATTAAAGAAGCTTTTACAATTAGCTGAAGTAAGAACTTTCCCCTTGTTGCGGGGCGGGGATTTAAAGGCCTGGATACGACAACGAGTAAAAGGAGAGGGCGGCGATATCACCCCCCAGGCCGTGGATTTGCTCGCTGAACTCATAGGCGGAGACTTATGGGCGATGAATGGTGAAATCCAGAAACTGCTTCTTTATAGCCAGGAGCGCCCTATCAGCGAAGATGATGTTAGACAATTGGTAAGTCATGTCCAGGAGGCTAACATCTTTGCTCTGGTGGATGCCGTGGCCGAAGGTCGGACCGAGTTAGCCCAACGTATACTTCATCGGCTATATGATGAGGGTGTGGCACCCACGTATATCCTGGTCATGATTACAAGGCAATTCCGCTTAATAGCCCAAGCCAAAGATTTGAAAAAGGGGTTGTCCCGCCTGCAAATTCAGGACAGGCTGGGGCTGAAATCAAGCTATGGCTTAAATAAAACGCTTAGCCAGGCCAAACTATATGATTTTGAGGGTGTAAAACGGGCTTACGATAAGCTTTTGGAAACCGACTTAGCCATCAAAACTGGCAAATATAGCGATAAATTAGCTCTGGAGCTCCTGGTAACCGAACTTGCCTGCCCATAGTTAACTGCATAAATCATTATGATTCTCTCTTGGAGGAAGAGGAATAAGGTGAGGGTGAATTTGCCCATTAGCCCGAAATGTTGCTTGGTTGTCCACTGAGAGGTATTGTTGCTCCTTAACCCTATAATATGTCTTGGACACCGCAGCTTATTGACGATTCCTTCAATGGTGATACAATAGCATTTTGGGGGTGATATGCGTGAAAAGAGCTAGCGTCTTTCTGATGATAGTGGCCTTAGTTGTAGGGATGGCAGGCTGTACTCCTAGTTTTACTCCTCAGTACACCATTAAGATCTCGAGCACCACAGGCGGCACAGTAACCGACCCCGGCGAGGGGCTTTTTCGCTATGCCGCGGGAACAGTGGTCAATTTGGTGGCGGAGTCGGACAGGGGTTACAGATTTGGTGCTTGGGTTAGCAATGCGGGCACTATTGCCGATGTCTATGACGCCACTACCACCATCACCTTGGACAAAAACTACTATTTCGTCATCGCTGACTTTGATGACTAAATTTGGCCTGGGAATACGGGATTGGAATGACTTGGATGATATCAGAGACAGCTTGGGAGGCATCACACTTTGATAAACGATTTAAACCACTTCCGGTTATGATAAGCTGGCGGTCCAGACAGCCAATAGGGAAAAGGCCGGGAGCCGATTGGCAACTTTAGGGGGACTTTCCACGGTCAGTGAGCAGAACATCGCGACGTTCTCAGGTGCAGGCTGAAACATAACCGCAGTCGCCCTGAACCAGTCTAACCCCGCTTACATCTGGAATAGTGGCAATGGAGTGACCTATCCCTTCCTGAGCTGGCATCCTGTTGTTTAATACAACCAGCACTCAGGCGTAGGGTCGGGACAAGCCCCGACCCTACGCATTGCCTCTGAGCGGCGAAGAGTTCTGTGAGGTAGGCTTAATTAGTATTGTGCCCTGGAATTGCAAAGGAGGTTTAGCATGAAAGCATGTGAAGGACGAATTGGACGAGTTTTCGTGATACGGCTGGAGGATGGGGACGTTGTGCCCGACTGTATCGAGCGGTTTGCCAAGAAGAAGCGGGTGTCTGTGGGGCAGGCTATCCTGGTAGGCGGGATTGGAGGTGGCGACGTCGTTGTTGGCCCGAGGCGTTCGGAAGAAAGGCCACCGGAGCCCATGCTCCTGCCCATTGATGGAGCACACGAGGTGGTGGGGGTGGGCGTGCTCGCCCCCGGTGAAGATGGCAAACCGGTCTTGCATATCCATGCTGCGCTGGGTCGGGCGGGGCAGACCACGACCGGATGCCTGCGGCATGGTGTCACCACCTGGCTTGTGGGAGAAGTCATCCTCTATGAAATCCTCGGTGCGAACGTCCTGCGTATCAAGGACGCACAGAGCGGCTTCGAGCTTCTGGAGCTTGGGAAGAACCGATGAGCAGCTTTGGGAGCAGAATACCTATTTACGGTATGTCTGGTTGGTGTTGTGTACCCGGGATTGCCTCTGAATTGCAGGATGTGTCATCGAAATTCCATATTTCCTCTCCCGCTTCTTGAATGCGTCTTCTCCGCCCTCTAGGACTGGAATAATGAAATCACGCATTTGTCGACTTTCCAACGATCCCGACTTATAGCTGATTACGTTGTTTTCAAACTCGGCGGCTATAACTTGTTCAGCATCGGTGTTGACGACTAGATTTGCATTATTCGTAGCAATTATCACCTGTCTCTTCTTTTTAGCTTGCCTCAGAGCTCCTACGAGTTCCTCGTAGATATATTTGTTGTCTAGATTCTCTTCCGGCTGATCTACAATCAACGGATGGTCTCCTTCCGCAAGCTCCAACTTCAGTAATACCATTCCTTTCTGTCCCATTGACAACTTATCCATTGGTGTGTTCTTAAAAAAGATCTTTGTATTTAAAGAAAAGTGGTTGCCAAAAACCCATCTGTAAAAGTCGTAATTAGTTCTACTCTCCTTCAACTGCAACTGCTTCTTGAGTATTTTGGACAGAAAATCATCAAGCTTGTGTTTAGATATTCTAGCAGCATCGTTACTGACAAGGGTGTCCAAATCCCCTGCAAATCGTTGTATTTCGGTCTTGTTGACACTTCTTAGATCCAAAATATCCAGGGCCTCCGCTACGAATTCGTCTTTGTAGAAATGGATACTTGATCCGAAATCAATGCTACCCAATATCTCGGCCTTATCCCTAGAAAAGGCATTTATGACCTCTTCATAGTACCTGCTCAATTCCAAATACTTGTTTAATAGAGCCAGGTATTGTTTTCTTCTCTCAACTTCGAGACATTCCTTCTTTGATTTCTTTTCGGACAAGTCACTCAATTGTTTTCTGAGGGATTCAATTTCAGCCTTCTTTAGTCCAATGGCTTTTAGGATAGCAGCATGCCCTTTTTGAACGCCCGAGAGTTGATCTAGAGGTTTTTCTACCCTTCTGATTTGATTGGCGACCTTCTTGATCTTCGAAGCAATAAGGCTTTGCGCCTTGCTGATGGCATCGAGTTGCGGCTTAAAATCCAATTGGGGGATTAGGTCAACACGGGATATCGCCGATAATTCATCGTTCATTTCACTCAACGTCTTATTGGTACCAACCAAGAATTGTCGTAACGTATCCTCAAACTGTTTAAGCTGTGTTTGTAAGCCTTCGAGTCTAGAATTTTGCTGCTGTAGTTCGATCTCAGATTTTTTGAGCCGGTCAATCTTTTGCCTAATGTTGTCTTCCATATTCTCTGTAAGTTTGCTAAGTTCATTTTCTTTGCTCTTTAGCTCCCCCTCCTTAATTGCCTTTGCCCCCACAATTTTGTTTATAATCGTCGGTCGTGTTTCCTTTTCGAGTTCGTGTATCTGCATATTCTTTTCATAAACCTGTTTAGCGAGCTGATCTACAGCATCCTTTAACTTCTTAAAGTTCTGTTTATAGCCTTTGTCTACTACGTCTCTGCTGCTGAAGATTATCTCTTCTATCCTGTTGTTGAGTTTATCTCTATCTGTGCTTAGGACTTCTATCGCCCCTTGAGGAAGATATGTGATTCTCGAATCTGTGAAAAAGTCTGGGTTTGTAATCTCCTTAGAAAATGAGTCAACGTCTTTTCCAATAAATCCTATCTGCACCTTCAAATCGCTCTTCTGATCTTCAATTCTTCCGATGAAGGAGTTTCCACTTACATTAGCTCTTTTGCATCTGTCCTCAAAGCAATTTGCTATCAAGTCCAACAACGCCGTCTTTCCACTACCCTTGCCGCCGGTAACTGCGACTAGATTTCTATTTAACGGTATGTTCAGCTCAGCAATCGCTAGCTCTTCATTTATCCTAGAATTCTCGATTTTGACGAAATCAAGTGAATGGATACTCTTCCAGCCTTCAGGACTCTCGCTCTGAATTCTAACTCTTTCCTCTGGTTCATAGACGATTTGTTTGAGTCCTTCGAAAGAAGGAGCAGCTTTTATCCAGCAAAATTTATCTTCAACTGGTTTACACAATCTCTCGAAGCAATGAGCATCTGAACCATGTAGACAAGGCTTCAAGTAGCCGAAACGCTGAACCAGTTCCGCTTCGCTTATTTTATCCGACTTTCCCAACCAAAAGTCCCTTGTTTGCTCATTTGAAGACTCGATAATGTGGCATTTTCTATATATTTCTGTCCGCAGATGTCCTAATTGTGCATAAGGTAGCTCACTCAATCCACCGGGGCTATCTTCTACGCCGACTACTAGATAGTTCTCTCTAAAATTAGGTGTCTCTGCAAGAACCTTAAGTAGGTCGCTTAGTTCAATAACTGCTTGCATACAACCGATTTTGTATGCTTCAGCATCGCTCAGTCCTCCATCGTTCTTGTACGCCTTCCCTACTTGCATCAAACCATTGCGCGTACAACTCACCCCCTGTAGTATCTGTACGCATGGATCGCTCAAAGTCAGCTTAACTCTCCCCAAGAAATCATTGATGTCTGGAACCTTTATGGAATCCGAAAATATTAAATGCATGTTCAGTCTTTTGCCTTTTTTCGTAAGAGGGTTAAGCCTAAACTCAATGTTTGGTAGGATCAGGTCGAAATTCTGAAGGCGCGTATTCTTCCTATACTCTAAAGCTTTCGTGTAGCCATCAATATTGAAGTAATCGGTTATGCCTATTACAGAAATATCTGGGATTTTCTCAAGTTCGTCAAAATACTTTTCCCAGATATTATTGTGGTACTTTACCTTTTCTGGCTCATCCGTGAACCTAAATTCGTGTTGAAAGGATGCGGGGGTATGAACATGCAAATCCCATTTATTCCATATTGATCCTCTATTCATATGAATAAATCTCCTCTTCCCATTATACCACTTGTGTGCAGCACCAAAGATTTGCGCCAGTGTTCTGCGGATATGACACCGGATTTGTGGTGGGGCCAATTAGCGATGCCTTCCTGGAATCAATTCGCGAGTTAGCAAATTGGCGTAAACTGCTAGAATAGGATTGTGTCCGTAAAGTTAATAGCCAAGAAAGGCTCCACCTTCCATGATTTCCCCTACTCTCATCCCGAACGGAAGTGCTTTCATTGCTGGATTATCAATGTCACGCCAGCGGGTCCAAACCAATGTGTCCATAATTGTATCTACTGCTATGCCAGAGAAGCTATTTACTCCAACTACTCCGAGGATACCCTGATTTATAACAACTTGCCGGAGCTGGTGGAGAGAGACCTTAAGAAGATGACTTTATGCCCGCCGATTTCCCTGTCCAATATCTCCGACCCCTGCCAGGACATACCTGAATTGAAAAGAGAGGTTAAAAGACTGATACGGCTTCTTATGGACTACGGCGTCTCCTTTTTCATCACCACCAAAGGCGACCCGTCCTTTCTTCTGGAATTGCCTGGCTTTATCGAATACAAGCCTAAATTTATAGCTATAACCATCGAAGGGACTCCTGAGGTGCTTGGGCTTTTGTCACCAGGAGCGCCTTCGTTCGATGCCAGGGTGGCTGCTGCCGGCAAGCTATCTAGCATGGGTATAGACATCGTCATTCGCCTCGACCCCATTTTTGTCCATTTATTTCAGGCCCTTTACGGCGATTCCTGGTTTGAAAAAATAGCGGGGTTGATTGATGTCTTCGCCGCGGTTGGAGCCAGGCATGTCATCGCCAGCACTGGCAGGCTATCCAGGAGGCGCTCTCCATCAGCCGGTCACGAAGGCACGAGTATATGGCAGCGAATATATAAAGTTATCTACAGCCAGTCGCCTCTCGCAGCTAGGAAATTTGAGCAAGAATACATCTACGAGGCACACTGGTCGGGCGGAGGCTATCGCCTGCGCAAGGACTTGAGGCTCGGCTTCCACCGGAAAGTAAAGGAATTGGTTGAAGCCAGGGGAATGACCTATGCCACCTGCCAGGAACTTTCCGCCGGGGAAAGTGATTCCCGGGGCATCCCGCACTGCGAGGGATTACCACTGCCCTTTGCCCGAAAACAAGCAGATGGCAGGTTCAAGCCTGTTCCGGGTTGCACTGCTAACTGTCATGTCTCTTGCCGAGGGTTATCCAACCCGCCCTGCGGGCAATCTGAACTGATAAGCTGCGAGCCGCTGCGTCTCAAAAAACTACGCTTTGAATCAATGATTCTGGGGACATAATGCCTGATTTGTAGGAGGCTTAACTAGTATTGTCTCCGCGGAATTAGAGAGAGGAGTAAGGGAACTTGCTAAAATACCCACTCGGGCGTTGCCCCTATGGTCAGCCAACGGGGAGTTGACAGTGTGGGGAGCGTGTTATAACATTGGTTCCAAGTCAAAATTCCTAGAAAAACTAGACTGTTAAACAGATTCAGGGACTGCAAAATTGAGTGTCAAACATCAGGTGGCGGGAAGCAGAAGTCGAACAGTCAAGCGACGTACTCAAGCTCACGGCAATGAAAATCAAGGAGGTGTCCAAATGCTAGCGTCGGCAGATAAGGTAAGGCAGACAGTTGAACAGTCAGCCAGGATTATGGATGAATACAAGCAGCGGCTCAGTGAAGTTCTTGAGGAGGAAGTAGAGGGGATCAGGCAAGAGGCTGAGCAGGAAGCGGCCGGTGTTCTTACTAGGGCCCACGAGACAGCGCAGCAAATCACAAGCCAAGCAAAGCTGGAAGCAGAGGAGCAAGCAGCGGCGTATCGTACTGAAATGAAACGGAAGGCCGAGCAAGAGGCAGCGGCCTATGCGGTTTTGGCGGCGGAAGCAACTGACCAACGGGCAGCGCAAGTGGTGGAGGAAGCAAAACGGAAAGCTGAAGCGAAAGCCACCGCTATTATCGAGGAGGCGAGAGAAGGAGCTGAGCAAATCACTGCGGAGGCTGAAACCGCAGCCAAAAAGCAAGCTGTGGAAGCGAAGCAGCGAGAAGTAGAACGCATAATCAGCAAGGCTAAAGAAGAATCAGCCAAGATTGTCGTCAAGGCGAGACAAGCGAATGAGGACGAAAGGGGCAAGATATTGGCTAATGCCGGGAAGGAAGCGGGCACCTTGATAAAAAAAGCCAACCAGGAGATTGAAGAAGCGTCTAGGGCTATCGCCGCGCTAAAGGAAAGCGCGGAACAGGAGGTTAGCCAGGCAAAGCAGGAGGCACAGCGGGAAGCCCAACAGCTCCTGAACCAAGCTAGAGAGCTAGGCCAGAGGACTGAGTACGAAAGGGGCAAGATACTGGCTAATGCCGGGAAGGAAGCGGACACCTTGATAAAAAAAGCCACCCAGGAGATTGAAGAAGCGTCTAGGGCTGTCGACGCGCTAAAGAAAAGCGCGGAAAAGGAGGTTAGCCAGGCAAAGCAGGAAGCTCAGCGGGAAGCTCAACAGCTCCTGAACCAAGCCAGAGAGCTAGGCCAGAGGGAGGGTGGAGGAAAGGCACAAGCAATCATCAGTGCCGCCCTGCAAAAATCGCAAAGTATCATTAACGAAGCCGTAGAGAGTGGGAGGAGCAAGAGGGAGAAGGAATTGGCTGGGGTCATAGCCGAGGCAAGGAGTAAAGCAGAACAGGAAGCCGAAGAAATCGTTGCTGCTGCCAAGCAAACCGCGAAGCAGATTGTTTTCCAAGCGTTCCAGCGTTCTTTAGGTACCTTGATGAATAAGAGCGAGGCAGCGCAGGAGGATGAGGAGGATGGCGGAAGCCAGCAAGCTGGCAAAGATTAAGTCATATAATATTTCTAATTTCGGAGACAAGCTCTAACGATTTGTCAGTTCCACTATGGTGACGCCATAGTCTCCTTCGCCATAATCACCAAGGCGATAGGATTTAACCAGAGGGTGCCTGGCTAGTGACTCGTGTACGGCATGGCGTAATTTTCCTGTTCCCTTGCCATGAACAATGCGCACAGAGGGCAAGCCAGCCATAAAGGCATCGTAGAGATATTGGTCAAGCCGGTATAGGGCTTCGTCGACGGTAAGACGGCGTAAACGTAGTTCCCTGTCTACTGCTTTCATTGTGACTTGATAAACTCCAGCCGAAGGATTTCTTTGCTAGCTTCAGTGGTCTTGACTCTATTATCAATGCGCCAGCCTACTACCCAGATGATTTGCTGAGGGGAACAGACGATTGGGATGTGGCCTCGCCAGGAACGAGGTATCTTGGCGTCAACCATAAACTCGTAGAGTTTCTTAGGCATGTTCATGCCCAAGGGCTGAAATCTGTCTCCGGGCCGACGCTGACGGACAAAGAGTTCGGTCCCTGTTTTGTGTAAATCGAAATGGGCAACGAGATTGCTTTGACAATTCCCCTCGCTTGTGCCCAGGGCGCCTCGCGATGACGGAGAAGCCGCTCGCTCCCGAACTATGCTGGCTATCACCTTCCATCCTGGGGAAACTGTCTTACCAGGCACTTTAAGAGGAAATTCGCCTGGCAGCGGAGGGAAAGGACAGGGCGGAAGCTGAGATTGCTTGGCTGTACTCGCAATGACGAGCTCATCATATCCTCCGTGACAGATAAGGCCATGAGGGAGAGAGATTCTTTTGCTAGCCGGTTTGTTTAGCAAGCTCCTTGCCGCCTCAATATGACTGGCTTCGATGTCCCGAACATCCCCGGCCAATTTGGTCACAGCTACTCTCAATAAGTGCCTCTGCAAGGCTATCGGCAAGCCAGCAACCTGTTTTTTATCCAGGTAGATGGTGTTATTTTCCTGCCTGGCCACTTCATCCCACAATCCAGAAGCTTGCTGTTCAATGAAGGCATTATCTTCCTTGGCGATATCAGCCAAACGGAGCAAGGCCTGGTCAACGCTCGGATTATATTGTCTGAGCAGAGGCAACAAGTGGAGGCGAAGACGATTTCGGAAGAAGGAAGGCGATAGGTTGGAGGAATCAATACGCGGGTCAAGTTGCTGTTCCTGGCAATAACTCGCTGTTTCCTCCTTGGTAATATCCAGAAGCGGTCTTATTACCAGTAGATTGCTTCGCTTCGCTCGCAATGACAAGGGAGAAGCTCGCAATGACAGGGAAGAAGCGGGCAAGGACATTCCCTGGCTGTCATACGCCATAGGCGAGCAAGGGGCTAAACCACACAGTCCTGTAATTCCTGTTCCCCGTAATATGTGCATCAAAATGGTCTCCACCTGGTCATCCCTGGTATGACCTATGGCTATTCGATTGGCTCCGACTTCTCTAGCTACCCTGGCAAGAAAAGCATAGCGTAGTTCCCGGGCAGCTTCCTCAATAGAGCAATTTCTTTCAGCCCTGTAGGCAGCCACGTCCTGCCTATCAATAGTGATGGGAATGCCCAGCGAGCCAGCCAGATTAGACACGTATTCAGCATCAGCTTCGGATTCAACTCCCCGAAGTTGGTGATTGAGATGAGCCATGTGAAGTTTTATCCCTCGCTCTTTCCGCCATTTTGCCAGGACATGGAGTAAGCATACTGAGTCAGCACCACCTGAGACCCCGACAACCACTACCTCTTCATCTGGAATCAAGCTATACCGCTGGATAAAATCTATAACTTTTGACTCTAGTTTAATCTTGTTCATAAGGATTGCTTTTCATCCCAAAAATTCTGCGAATTTTGGGGAACCCATTTGCCTTGCCCCTCGCAGCTAACGCTAATAGGAGGTATCGTTAAATGTCAACAAGCGGGCTCCGTAATCCCGGAACTCAAGAATGCTTACTCCACCAAGGTCTAATTTGAATTTGGTAAAGAAGTCCAGAGGCAAATCTAAAGCTTTGAGAATGATGACTAAGGTAACGAAGTAATGGCTGACTACTACCACCGTAGCGTCTTTGCTGTGCTCAGGACTAGGTTTATGCCTTTCGAGCAGACGTTCAATAACCTTCCACGCTCTCTGTTGCAATTCAACAAGACTTTCTCCATTGGGTAATTTCATTGTCCCCCTGTCTTGCCACCATTGCATTAAAAACTGGCTGAACGTGGTACTTAAATTTGAAACAGACATGCCTTCCAGTTCACCAACTCTCAGCTCTCTAAGCCCTTGATCAATCTCTACAGGCAACTGGTGATGGCTAGCTATGACTTTGGCTGTAGCTGTAGCTCGCTGCAAAGGACTGGAGAATATAGCAATAATGGGCTCATTCTCGAGGAAAGCTGCTAGCTTTCTGACTTGTTCCAATCCGGTATCATTCAGTTCGATATCGCTATCACCTCCCTGGATACGCCTCTCATCATTCCAATAAGTTTCGCCATGTCTAATTAAAATAAGCTTCAAAAGGCCTCCTTAGATTGCTTCGCGTCGCTGCGAGAAATATAATTATGAGCTAGTTTTACCCTCTCATTATAGGTGGGATGGTCATAAAATAGAAGTTTTGCCCACTGGCCAGGTTCGGCTTCGCTTAGATTCTGGTCGGTCAGCTTAGTCATCAAGCCAATAAAGGCTTGGGGGTTATTGCTCAGCGCCAATGCAGTCTCGTCTGCCGCTATTTCTATGCGACGATTATACCAATTAAGTGCCGGTTGTAACACCAGGATAAGCATGGCTGGAACGAGAATTAGCCAGGGAAGGCCAGCGATATCACCTATTCCCTGGAGGGAA
>Ga0307432_1001312_pt1 | contig 15337 bp, 16 predicted proteins | sample SalMarWE160150MG_FD_202158 | JGI IMG/M metagenome (GOLD analysis project Ga0307432, IMG submission 202158) | Salt marsh sediment microbial communities from the Plum Island Ecosystem LTER, Massachusetts, United States - WE1603-150 | ecosystem: Environmental > Aquatic > Marine > Intertidal zone >...
TATGGTGATAACCTTGATAAGCTGTTGGCTAATAATATTGACCACCTCCGCCAGCAACTGCTTTCCATTCATGGTATTGGACAGGAGACCGCCGATTCCATAATACTTTATGGTGCCAACAAACCTATTTTTGTTATTGATGCTTATACCCGTCGCATAATCGACCGTATCGGCTTGGCTCCCGAGACCAATAGCTACACTGCTTATCAGACCCTTTTTATGCACGGTCTGCCCACTGATAGTGAGCTATTCAAGGAATACCATGCCCTGCTGGTCTGCCTGGCTAAGAATGTCTGCCGCAGCCGTCCCCTTTGCCAGCAATGCTGCCTCAATAATATCTGCCCATCCCATCACTAACCTCGCCCAAGCTTTTGATTAACTAGCTACAGCGTAGTATACTATTTGTATGGAGGTAGAGGCGCTAGCTATTAAATTAGTCGCCTGGATAAGGGAGCAGACATTGGCTGCCGGGTGTAGGGGGGTGGTGGTCGGGATGAGTGGCGGGCTTGATTCCTCGGTATTGGCGGTATTATGTCACCGGGCTTTCCCTCAGAACATGTTGGGAGTGGTTATGCCTTGCCATAGTAGTCAACAGGATGAGGAGCATGCCCTGACGGTGGCTAGCCAGTTTTCCATCCCGACTAAAGTGGTGGTTCTTGACCCTGTTTTTGATGCCTTGCTCCAGGCTTTGCCCGGTGATGGGGTAGAGCCTGGTGTCAGCCGACTAGCTAAAGCCAACCTCAAGGTCAGATTAAGGATGCTTACCCTTTATTACTTCGCCAATCAGTTTAAATATATAGTGGCTGGGGCAGGTAACCGGAGTGAACTGGCTGTAGGCTATTTTACCAAGTATGGAGATGGGGGGGTAGATATTTTACCCCTGGGTAATCTGGTCAAAGGACAGGTAAGGGAATTGGCTAATTTCTTGGGCATCCCGCAGCCGATTATTGATAAGCCACCGTCGGCAGGTTTATGGCAGGGGCAAACCGATGAAGGTGAGCTGGGGCTTAGCTATGAGGAGCTCGACCGGTATCTGGTTACCGGCCAGGCATCAACCAGGCTGAGGCAAAAGATTGAGTCTATGATAGCGACTAGTGCCCATAAGCGCTTGCCCCCGCTAGTGGCTAGCTTTCAGGAGGACTAAAAGTGATGACTAATAAGGTTAAAATTGTTACTGATAGCACCGCTTACCTATCGCCGGAAGAGATTGCCCGATACGATATTCACGTTTTGCCCCTCAAGGTTATCTTCGGCTTAGACGCCTATAGTGAGGGGGTGGACATTACCAATGAGGAATTCTATCGCCGACTAGCCAAAGCCGCCACGCTACCGACTACCTCGCAGCCTTCGGTAAGCGATTTTCCCCGCATATATGGCGAACTAGCCCAGCGCGGTCATCCCGTTCTTTCTATTCACATCTCCAGCCAGTTAAGCGGGACAGTTAATTCAGCTATGGCTGCCAGAGACAAGTTACCCCAAGCTCAAATTGAAGTAGTAGATTCACTCTCTTTGGATGTATGGACCTTAGTTATTCGGGCTGCCGAGGCTGCTGAAGCGGGACAGACCTTACCTCAGCTCAAGGCTTCCATTGAAAAGCTCAACACATCCATAAATGCTGTGGGTGTGCTTAGCACCCTGGAATATCTGTGGAAGGGAGGGCGTATTGGCAGTGCCAAGGCTTTACTTGGCACCTTGCTCAGGATTACGCCAGTCCTAGCCTTTGAGGCTGGAGAGGTTAAAGTCCTGCATAAGGCGAGGACCACCCGTAAAGCTATAGAATATATCCTAGAGGTTATGAGGGAACGGATAGAAGGAAGCACCCCCATTCACGCCGTAGTGGTTCACACCCATACCATTGAGCTGGCTTTGGTGCTGAAAAAGGAGGTCCAAGCCCATTTCAACTGCGCTGAACTAGACCTTCTCGAACTCGGACCGGTGTTGGGGACACACATAGGTCCGGGGTTCTTTGGTCTGGGTTTCTATAGTGAGCAGGACTGGCAACCAAACCAATACTGACCAGAAGGGTAGTAGCCAGAACTTAGTTATAGAGATTGTTTAGCAACCTATCCCCCTAACCCCCTTCCCTTATTAAGGGAAGGGGGAGTGTAGGTAAGAGAGGGGCTTCGCCCCTCTCTAAAATCTCTTCCCCCTCTCCTTCTCAAGGAGAGGGGGATTAAGGGGGTGAGGTTAATAAACAACTTAGTTATATCCTCTTGTTTTGACGGGGTGCCTGTGTTATTATTGAGTTGAGGCGAAGATGATCACGGAGAAGGAGAAGGCGCTAGAGCTAGCTATCAGCCAAATTGAGAAGCGATATGGTAAAGGCTCAGTGATGAAGTTGGGGGTGGCAATGGCTACACCACTGGTTGCAGCTATTCCCACTGGCTCATTGGCGTTAGACTTAGCCTTGGGTGTGGGAGGTATCCCTAGAGGGCGGATTACGGAAATATTTGGCCCTGAGGCATCAGGGAAAACTACCTTAGCCCAGCATGTAATTGCTGAGGCGCAAAAGCGAGGGGGTATGGCTGCCTATATTGATGTGGAGCATGCCCTTGACCCCTCTTATGCCGCCAATTGTGGAGTCAATGTTGATGACCTGCTCATCTCCCAACCTGATGCTGGCGAGGAGGCTCTGGACATCACCGAGGCGCTGGTCAGGAGTGGGGCTATTGATGTGATAGTGATTGATACTGTAGCTGCCTTAGTCCCCAGAGCTGAAATTGAGGGGGAGATGGGGGATACCCATGTCGGCTTACAAGCCCGCTTGATGTCACAAGCACTAAGAAAGCTAGCCGCTGCTATCGCTAAGTCAGGTACAGCGGTGGTATTTATCAACCAGCTAAGAGAAAAGGTTGGAATTATCTTTGGCAGCCCTGAGGTGACACCGGGCGGCAGGGCATTGAAATTCTACAGCTCAATACGAATAGACCTGAGGCGCACGGAAACAATTAAGGGGGGAACTGAGGCAATAGGTAGTCGTGTCAGGGCTAAGGTGGTCAAAAATAAGGTTGCCCCTCCTTTCAGGAGTGCTGAGTTTGATATCATGTTTGGCTACGGGATAAGCAAGGAGGGTAATCTTATCGACCTTGGTGTTGAGTGGGGGCTAGTAAAGAAGGCTGGCGCTTTTTTCTCCTATGGTGATATTCGCTTGGGGCAAGGTAGGGAGAGTGCCAGGCAATACCTGAGCCAGAACCCTGAGCTTGCCCAGGAGATTGAGCAGCAGATTAGGGCCTCAGTTGCCACCACCCATATTACGATGCCTGATGATTAAGACATCTTAAACAGATAACTTGGTGGGTAATAGGAGTAAGTAAGGCTGAGGCATAGGCTTCAGCCTTACGTTTTTAAAGGGGGTAGGCAAGTTAATGAGCAAAATTACCGCCATCCGCTTCGGGAAGGCTCGGGGAAAGCGAGTGAATGTATTTCTGGATGGCAGGTTTGCTTTTAGTTTGGAAGCTGAGGTGGTGGTAAAAGAGGGGTTGCAGGTGGAACAGGAGCTATCCACCAGTCACCTTGAAGCCCTGGCTCGGTCTGACCACTTCCACCGCTGCCTTAATGCTGCTGCCCGTTACCTTAGCTATCGACCTCGAAGCGAGTCGGAGCTAAAGCAGCGGCTTTACCAGCGTGGTTTTGATGGTGACTGTGTCGAGGCAGTGCTGGCCAAGCTAAAGGAGCAGGGGCTAGTAGATGATACCGCCTTTGCTCAATTCTGGAAGGATAACCGGGAATCGTTTAGCCCGCGCAGTCAGTGGCTAACTAAGTTAGAACTAAGGCGAAAGGGGGTAGCCCAAGACATTATAGACCAAGTGGCTGATGTAATTGATGACGATGATAGTGCTTATCGAGCCGCCCTTAATAAAGCTCGTAGTTTGCCCACCTCCGACTATCAGAGCTTTCGTCACCGGTTAGGTGAATATCTTAGGCGACGTGGCTTTAGTTACGGGGTGATAAATCACACCGTACAACGGGTGTGGTCAAAACAGGGGTCTAGCTAGCTTTTACCTTGACTTAAAATTGGCAAAGTAAGTAGTATTAGTTAATTATATTAAAGCCACAGGAAGAGAGGCAAAAATGCCATGAGTATAACGACAATAAATATAGTAACCATTATCTTTGCTTTCATCATTGGTGGGGTGGCTGGGGCGGCCTTTGTCTTCTTTTTTAGACGATTTAGGCTTACCCGAGAAATGCGTACTGCTGAGAGGAAGGCCTCCAGGCTGAGGGCTGAAGCTGAGCTCAAAGCCGGGGAAGTGGTTCGTGAGGCTAAAGAGGAGGTGGAGAAACTCAAGTCAGCCACTGAGGCAGAGTATCGCGAGCGGCGCTCGGAACTACAGCGCCATGAGAACCGTGTGAGTCAAAAGGAAGCGACTTTGGAGCACAAGATAGAAGGTGTCGACCATCGTGAGCGTAATCTGGCTGGCAAAGAAAAGCAAATGGAGTCCATCCGCGTCCAGCTTGAAGAGGCTAGAAATAAGCAGTTAAAGCAGCTAGAGCTGATTTCGGGCATGTCTACCGCCGAGGCAAAGCAAGCCCTGCTTGAGGCTATGGAGGTTGAGATGCAGGAGGAAGCCTCTCGGCGCCTTCGCCAGTGGGAAGCCGGGTTAAAAGAGGAGGCTGACAAGAAAGCTCAGGAAATTTTATCTGGGGCTATCCAGCGTTCTGCTTCTGAGGTTGTATCTGAGACTACAGTGGCCAGTGTTCCCCTCCCCAGCGATGAGATGAAGGGGCGGCTTATCGGACGGGAGGGTCGTAATATTAGAGCCCTGGAGCAGGCTACTGGCGTTGACCTAATTATTGACGATACCCCTGAGGCGGTGACGCTGTCTAGCTTTGACCCGGTGCGGCGAGAAGTGGCTCGCGTTGCCCTAAATAGGCTTATCCTTGACGGGCGCATCCACCCGGCTCGCATTGAAGAGGTGGTAGTTAAGGCCAAGGAGGAAGTGGATGCTACTATCTATAGTACTGGAGAACAGGCAGCCTACCAGGTGGGGGTGCATGGATTGCATCCTGAGTTGATTAAATTGCTTGGTCGCCTTAAGTTTCGCACTAGCTATGGACAAAATGTCTTAACCCATAGTATTGAGGTTGCCTATCTAGCTGGTATGATTGCTTCCGAGCTGGGAGCCAATGTTGCCCTGGCCAAGAAAGCTGGACTGCTTCATGACATTGGTAAGGCAGTTGACCGCGAGGTAGAAGGCAGTCACGCCGTTATCGGGGCTGACCTGGTTAAGCAATGGGATAAATCCCCTGAGGTGGTTCAGGGTGTCGCTGAGCACCATGGTGAAACTGATACTGTCGGCGTTTGGGGCTTTATCATCTCAGCGGCTGATGCTATCAGTGGTGCCAGACCCGGAGCCAGGCGTGAGTTGTTAGAGAGTTACCTGAAACGGCTAAAGGACCTCGAAGATATAGCCAGTGGCTTCAAGGGAGTAGAGAAGTCCTATGCTATCCAAGCCGGTCGTGAAATCCGTATCTTGGTCAAGCCAGAAGAGATTGATGATTTGGGAGCTATGAGGCTGGCTCGGGACATTGTCAAGAAGATTGAGGAAAGCCTGAACTATCCGGGGCAGATAAAGGTTACCGTGCTCAGGGAGACAAGAGCTATAGACTATGCTAAGTAGGAAGAGTTAGTGTTAGTACTAGTGGTTGGTGATGTAATTGGTAGGCCTGGCAGGAGGGCGGTAGGTGCCCTTTTACCAGGCCTTCGTCAGCAACATGGGTTAGATTTGGTTATTGCTAACGCTGAGAATGTTGCCGGCGGTTTGGGTCTAACTTCAACTACAGCTAAGGCGCTATTTGATGCTGGTGTTGATGTGTTGACCTCGGGTAACCATATATGGGCACAGAAGGAGATTATTCCCTACCTTGATAGTGAGATGCCCATTCTGCGTCCATTAAATTATCCCCCGGGCGTGCCCGGTAGGGGCTATCTATTAAGTGGTCAGGCTCTGGTGGTGAATTTAATGGGCAGAACCTTTATCGGTAATTTCGATTGCCCCTTTAGAGCTATGGACAAACTGTTAGCCGAGCTTAAACCCAAGCCACCAGTTATTATTGTTGATTTCCATGCTGAGGCAACATCGGAGAAAATAGCCATGGGGCGATACCTAGACGGTCGAGTCAGTGCTGTACTCGGCACTCATACTCATGTGGGCACTATTGATGCCCAGTTATTGCCTCAGGGTACCGCCTATGTTACCGATATTGGCATGACTGGACCTGTTGATTCAGTTATAGGTGATGATGCCGAGGCGGTAATTCGCCGTTTTCTGACTATGATGCCCCATCATTTATCGGTAGGTAAAGGCAAAACACTATTTAACGCCGTGCTGGTTAGGGTGGATGACAACAGTGGCCGGGCGATAAGCATCGACCGAATCTATCACGAGGTGGAGCCATAGTGTCCGGGGTAGACCTCCATATACACTCCACCGCCTCGGATGGTCGACTTAGCCCCGAGGAGGTCGTCCGCAAAGCAGCCGAGCGTGGGTTAACCATTATTGCCCTTACCGACCATGACACGGTGGATGGCATTGTTCCCGCCTTAGCCACGGCTAGGGCTTTCCCCGGGCTGAGAGTGATACCCGGCATTGAAATTAGCACTGATGTCCCTCGGGGTGAAGTTCATGTTCTGGGCTACTTTATTGATTATACCAACCACGAGCTGAAGGTGAGACTGGACAAAATGCGTAATTCTCGGCAAGACCGGGCTCGAAGGACGATTGCTAAACTGAAGGAATTGGGTATCCATATTGAGTGGCAGCAAGTCCAGGAAATAGCTGGCGATGGTTCTATCGGTCGCCCTCATATTGCTCAAGCTATGTTGGACAAGGGTTATGTCGCCTCAATTAAGGAGGCATTTACTAAATATTTAGGTCGGGACGGCCCTGCCCATGTTAAGTGGCAAAAGATGATTCCCATGCGGGTGGTGGAACTAATACAGCGGGTTAACGGATTACCAGTGCTGGCACACCCACTAACTATTGATGACCTGGAGACGATGGTTATTGAGCTAAAGGCGGTTGGTCTGGTAGGTATTGAAGCCTATTATAATGGTTATACTACTAACGAAGTAAGTCGGCTGGTTAGCTTAGCCGATAGGCACAATCTCATTACTACCGGTGGTAGTGATTACCATGGTCTAGACCCTAGCACGGAGACTAAGATTGGTGGTAGTGATGTGCCAATAGAGGCGGTGGAGCGCCTTATAGCTCTGGCTGAGCAGAGAGCGCTGAAGTTAGCCAACCCCCCCCTTCTTGATTAGTAAAAATAGCTACTGCTTAAATAAAATGAGATGTACCTATCACCCTAATGTTGAAACTGACCTGAGATGTGGTAAATGTGGTACGCCGATATGCCCTAAGTGTCTGGTGCAGACACCAGTCGGTGCCCGATGCCCCGATTGTGCCCGGCTATATAAGCTGCCTACCTTTCGCATTACCACCCAATACTATCTCAGAGCTATAGCCACCGCAGTAGGTATGGCTTTTGCCTGTGCTGTCGCTTGGTGGGCAATTAGGGGGGTGATACCCTCCCTTTACCTTAATTTCCTGCTGGCGGCTGGTTTTGGTTTTGCCATTGGTGAGTTGATTAGCATTTCGGTTAACCGTAAGCGCGGCCGGGGCTTAACCATTATTGCCGGCATTGCTGCGGCAATAAGCTACGTAATTAGTATATTTCCCCCCTGGGGGCTCCATTTTGTGCAGTTCGGCGTGATGGGCTTGGTTATTGACCTGTTAGCCGTGGCTCTGGGTGTTTATGTCGCTGTCACCCGTGTGCGCTAAACGGCTCTGACCTTTTCTCTTACCTGCTGTATTACTTTGGACATTGCTTCCCCGGCCTTAGCCCTGATCAGGACGGTGGCTTGGTTGTCCATAGGGGTGGGGCTGAGATTGATGATAACTAATTTGGCTCCGGCATCAAGGGCATAGATAGGCATATAGGCGGCGGGGTAAACAATCAATGTCGAGCCAATTACGATAAATAGGTCAGCCCTCTCCGAGCGCCGGGTTGCTTCCTTGAGCACCGGCTCCGGTAGCATCTCACCAAAGAGGACCATATTTGGTTTCAGGATACCATGGCAAGCCTCGCAATCTGGGATTTCCTCGCCCTCATCCAGCCTGGCTCTAATTTGTTCCAGCGGGTAACGCTTACCACAGCTCAAACAAATTACCCACCGCATATTGCCATGGAGTTCAAACACCTTGTCATCGGGCAACCCTGCCTTCTGGTGGAGACTGTCTATATTTTGAGTAATGACACAATCAAGCTTACCCAGCCTATCCAGCTCAGCGATAGCCAGGTGGGCTGGATTGGGCTCAGCATCAGTGGTTAACCCCCTTTCCTGAAATACCCGCCACCATTTTTTCCTGGATTCGGGGCTCTTCATAAGCCTCTGATAGGTGAAGTCCTCGGGGTCAAACCTCTCCCAGATTCCACCCGGGCTGCGAAAATCAGGAATACCCGATTCAGTACTAATCCCAGCCCCGGTGAAGACGACCACCCTTTTGGCATTCACAATTAGCTGAGCTACTCTCTCAGCCAGAGTATCTAAGTTCTGTTCTCCCAGTTGAATTAGCCCCCTTTTTATTTATTAAAATAATAACCCTTATCACCTATGTTTATCAAGGATGGCAAAGCAGAAGGTAGGTTGAAGGCAATTATTGTAGCCGCCCTTACCCTGCTTCCAGCCTTGATGGTGCTCTACCAGCTATGATATAATTACCTGCCTTACCGCTGAGGGGACTAGATGAAACAAGACTTAGACTGGGAGCCTAGATTAGTCGGTTTCCTATGTAGATGGTGTAGCTATGCCGGTGCAGATTTAGCCGGAACCAGCCGCAAGAAGTATCCTGCCAACATCAGGGTGATAAGGGTCCCGTGTTCGGGAAGAGTTGACCCCCTCTTTATCCTTAAGGCTCTGCGCCTAGGTTTTGATGGTGTGCTAGTTTCTGGCTGCTACCCTGGTGATTGTCATTATCAAACCGGGAATTACTATGCCCGAAGGAGGATGGCTATCACCAAGAAGTTCCTCGAATATATAGGCATTAACCCCCAGCGGATTCAGGCTAGTTGGGTTTCAGCTTCTGAAGGGGGAAAATTCGCTGAGGTAGTTACTGCGGTGACCGAAGGGTTAAAGGAGGTTGGACCCAACAAATTGTTTGCCGATGAAAGACGGGAACATAGAGCAAAAACTACAAAGCGAGGCTAGAGCCCTGCTCGAGCAAGGCAGGGTTGACTATATAATTGGCTTTGAAGCCGGCAGTCTAAAATTTACCACTACCCCATTAATAACCAGCAATATAGCCGATATTGACCGCTTGGTAGTTAACCCATTTATCGTCAATAATCTCAGTGTCTACCTGACCGAGGTCAAAGGACGGGTTGGTATTGTCGCCAAAGGGTGTGATAGCCGCTCCATTGTCAGCCTGATACAGGACAAGCAAGTAGCCAGAGAGGATGTCGTAATTCTGGGTGTCCCTTGCCCGGGAATCATTGACCTGAGCAAAGTGGAACGATTAGCCGGTAAGGATAGGGATGAGCTGGATGATATTACCCGGGAGGGGGATAGAGTGGTGATAACGGTTGACGGAAATGGGAGAGAATTCCCTGCCACCGAAGTCCTTTTTGACAATTGTCTTGGCTGTGACTTCCCCACCCCTAAAGAATATGATGTCCTGCTTGATGTGTCCAGTCCCCTGGTTAGTGATAAGGCAGCCAGTCAGGAGAAGCTGGACAAGCTAAAGGGGATGGCGCCGGAGCCGAGGTGGCAGTTCTGGGCCAGCGAATTTGACCGTTGCGTCCTGTGCTATGCTTGCCGGAATGTATGCCCGGCTTGCTTTTGCCAGCGATGTTTTGTTGAGGAGTCTGAGCCACAATGGATACTACCGGTGCCACGGTGGCAGGACAGCCTGATGTTTCAAGTAGTCAGAAATATCCATGTGGCGGGAAGGTGCACCGACTGTGGTGAATGTGAGCGGGCATGCCCGGTGAATATTCCACTGAGAAGCCTGACCCGAGAAATGTATGACCTAGTGGATGAGCTGTTCCACTATCAGGCAGGAATGGATAAAGAGGCTCCGCCATTACTCGCTGCCTACGAGGCTACGGATGCCGAGGACTTCATCAGGTAAAAAGGTGACCAATAAAACAGTAAACAAAAAGGATATAGCCCAACTCCTCAACCAGTGGCGCCAGGAATTTGCGGTATTGGTGCCCTCGCTAGCCACGGGAGTGGCCAGGCTGGCTAGTTGGGATGGCACCGATACCAGTTTTATGGACTGGTATCGGAATACAGTAATACCACCCAAGGCTAACTTCTTGCCTCCTGTGGAAGAAATGTTCAGCTTCCACAAAGATAGGGAAGGCTACCATATAGAACTACCACCATCGGACGGACACCAGCAACTAATTTTTGGTATTCGACCCTGTGATGCTAAAGCCCTGGCTATACTGGATATGACATTTAAGGACGTATACGAAGACCCTTACTATCTGTCTAAAAGAAGTAACACGATACTAGTCGGGCTGGGGTGCACTAATCCCTATGATAGTTGCTTCTGTACTTCACTGGGCAGCAGCCCGACTGATTCAACCGATGTTGACCTGATGCTTACCGACATTGGGGCTCAGTTCCTGGTGGAAGAGATTACCGACAAAGGTAAGGCGCTAATGGCTAACATCAGCCTGGCCGAAGAGGCGACTGAAGCCGATGAAGCCAGAGCTCAAGCAGCCAGAGAGACAGCCTACAACAAAGTAACCAGACAGCTTGATACCAAAGACATCGAGCAGAAGCTGCTGGCCAACTTTGACAATCAGGACTACTGGGAGAAAATAGCCGCCAAGTGTATAAGTTGTGGTATCTGTACCTTCCTTTGTCCCACCTGTTATTGTTTTGACATTAATGATGAATTGGTTAAAAACCGGGGGGAAAGATTCAGGAGCTGGGATAGCTGCGCCTTCCCCCTTTATACCAAGATGCCAGTGGAAAATCCCAGACTGGAGAAGTGGCGGCGGGTAAGACAGAAGGTATGCCATAAATATGCATTCTACCCGATAGACTTCAAGGTTGTTGCCTGTACTGGCTGCGGAAGGTGTATTCGCCTGTGCCCGGTAAACTGGGATATTACCCAAGCCCTGGCTAGCTTGCCGGCTAAAGTCCGGGCTTAAACGGGGAAGTGAAAGATGACTGCTACCGATATTAGTCACCGCTCAAGATTTCTTGCCCAGGGCAATGTCTACCTGCCTCACCTGGCTGTGATAAAAAAGATAATTGATGAAACCGGTGATACCAAAACCTTTCACCTCAACTTTAAGGATGACAAACTACAGGGAGAATTCGCCTTTAACTCAGGGCAATTCGCTTTATTTTCTGTTTTTGGTATCGGTGAAGCCCCCTTCGCTATTAGCTCCAGCCCCACCAGAAGCGACCATTTAGAGATTACCGTTCGCCGGGTGGGGCGGGTAACCAATGCTCTGCACCGGCTCGGGGTTAATGCTGAGGTTGGTTTCAGAGGTCCCTATGGTAATGGCTTTCCCCTCGACCTCCTGTCGGGTAAGAATCTCGTTTTTATTGCCGGCGGCATTGGTTTATCCCCTCTCCGGTCTCTAATCTGGAATGTCATCGACAACAGAGATAAATATGAAAATATAGATATAATCTACGGAGCTCGTACTCCCGCCGACTTGTGCTTGAAGTATGACCTGGAGGTATGGAACAAGGATAAAACGCTAAATATGGTAACTACTGTTGACGAGGGCGATGAAAGCTGGACGGGGAGAGTGGGTGTGGTTCCTGCCATATTGGAGCAGGTGGCTCCCTCAGCCAAAAATGCGGTGGCTATCGTTTGCGGGCCACCAGTTATGATACGATTTACCTTCCCCGTTCTGGAAAAATTAGGCTTCGCCCCGGAGCAAATGTTAACCACTCTGGAAAAAAGGATGAAGTGCGGCATAAGTAAATGTGGGCGATGTAATATTGGTAATCTCTATGTCTGCCGCGATGGACCGGTATTCACCTATGCCCAGATTAAGCAATTCATCTCCAGCGAGTATTAGAGATTCTTTAGCAACCTCACCCCCTTTAGGTTTTTATTTGGAAACCCTATCCCCTTTATCCCCTTCCCCTTATCAAGGGGAAGGGGAATCAATTATATAAGGGAGGCTTCGCCTCCCTTTGACTCTCCAAGATATAGATATATATTATTCCTATTATTAGGGGGAAGTGATTTTAGAGAGGGGCTTCGCCCCTCTCTAACCTACAATCCCCCTTCCCTTATCAAGGGAAGGGGGTCAGGGGGATAGGTTGATTAAGTAATAAATGCATAAAACAATCACTTAGATTAGGAATTTTATCTCTAGCGAGTATTAAGGGGAAGGCTATACCAGGATTTGCTCATTATTGAAGTGATTGAGGCTTATAGCATCACTAGGGCAACCGCCGACGCAGGCACCACAGCCTTTACATAGAGCATCATTGACCCGACACACCTCTTTCTCCTCATCAAAGGAGATAGCACTATACGGGCAAAGCAGGTTACAAATCTGGCAGCCAGAGCAGATTCCTTCATCAATAACGGCGGTCGCGGCTTCAATCTCAACCCTCCCCTTACTAATCATAGCCAGAACCCGGGCCGCCGCCGCTGAAGCCTGAGCTACGGTATCAGGAATATCCTTGGGACCCTGACAGCAACCGACAATAAAGATGCCGTCAGTGGTCGTTGCCACCGGGTCTAGTTTGGGGTGCTTTTCCAGGAAAAAGCCGTCAGCGCTTCGGCTAATGTTGAACAACCGGGCAACAGCCTCGGCATCGGGCTGTGGCTCCATAGCTGGACAGAGGATAACCATGTCAACTGGCACCCTTATCATGGAGCCCAGCAAGGTATCCTCAGCCACGACCACCAGTTTCCCCTTCTCTTCCTCACTTATAGCCCGGTCAGTGATTTCGCCCACCTTCCCCCGTATAAAATTAACCCCTTCCTCCGAAACACGCTCATAGAATTCCTCATAGCCCTTGCCAAAGCAGCGCATATCTATGTAGAATTGGTATACCTCAGCCTTGGTTTTTTCCTTTATCAGGTGGGCATACTTAAGACCATACATACAGCACACCCGGGAACAATACTCGTGATAGTTTTTATCCCGGCTACCGACACAGTGAATAATAGCCACACTCTGGGGAGTGGAACCGTCTTTAAGCACTATATTGCCCCCGGTTGGCCCCGATGAATTGACCAGCCTCTCAAACTCAAGGCTGGTGATAACATTATCCCGCCGCTTATAGCCATAATGATAGATAGGGCTGGGGTCCCGTAGGTTAAAACCGGTGGCTAAGATTATTGAGCCGACCTCTACCTCAACAAGTTTATCTTCCTGCTCAAAATCAATAGCCTTCGGTCCACAGACCTTCTCGCAGGCACGACAGGTGCCCTTTAGGAAATAGACACAGTGCTCCCGGTCAATGACCGGTATGTTAGGCACCGCCTGTTCAAAAGGAATATAAATAGCCTTCCTCTTGCCCATACCAACATCAAACTCGCTATCTGCTTTCCACGGGCACTTTTCCTGGCATAAGCCACAGCCGGTACACTTATCCTCGTCAACATACCTCGCCTTTTTTCTGATTTTAACCTTGAAATTGCCGATAAAGCCCGAAATCTCTTCTACCTCGCTATAGGTCATCAGCTCAATATGGGGGTGAGAACCTACCTGCGTCATCTTCGGCGTAAGAATACAGGCTGAGCAATCCAGAGTGGGGAATGTTTTATCGAATTGAATCATATGCCCGCCAATACTGGGGGTCCTCTCCACCAGATAGACCTTGTGTTCAGAATCGGCAATCTCTAGGGCGGCCTGAATACCGGCAATACCGCCGCCGACTATTAGAGTATTAGGATTAAATGGGACCTCCCTGGCTACCAGGGGTTGGTGGTAGTAAACCCGCTTTACTGCCGCGCTTACCAGTGCCTTGGCCTTCTCCGTAGCCTTTAGCTTATCCTCGGTCACCCACGAGCAGTGCTCACGGATATTAGCCATCTCAAACAAATACGGATTTAGCCCCGCCTCCTGACAAACACGGCGGAAGGTTGGCTCATGCATCTGCGGTGAGCAGGCAGCCACCACTACCCGATTAAGCCCCAAATCCCTGATATCCTGCCTGATAACTTCCTGACCCGGGTCAGAACACATAAAAATATAGTCCCGAGCCACTACCACCGAATCTAAGCCCCGGGCAAACTCGGCGACTTCCTTGACATCAACCGTGCCCGCAATGTTGCTGCCACAATGACAGATATATACACCAATTCTGGGTTTGCTTCCCACAGTTAAATCGCCTCCTGGACCAATTCGGCGATGTCCCTAATCTCAATGCTCTCACTCTTATCCAGGGTTAATACACTATCTTCAAAGTTGCACATACAATAGGGACAGGCAACGGCTAATATACTGGCTCCGGTGTCAATAGCCTGTTCTAGCCTCAGGTCAGCAAATCTTTCCCCCTTTTTAGTGTCCATCCAAATCCTCCCCCCGCCACCACCACAGCACAGGCTGTCTTCCCTATGATTTGGCATCTCAACCAGTTCTAAGCCGGGGATGCTGTTTAGAATTTCCCTGGGCTCATCATAAATATTGTTATGGCGTCCTAGATAACAGGGGTCGTGATAAGTGACCCTTTTATTAACCTCTTTGGTCAAGTTTAACCTCCCCTGTCTGATAAGCTCGGCTAAATATTGGCAGAAATGGACCACCTCAAAATCAGCCCCCAACTTGGGATACTCATTCTTGAAGGTGTGGTAGCAATGAGGAGAAGTGGTAACAATCTTATTAACCCCAGCCTCGGCAAAAGCACTAATATTACTTTGGGCTAGACTTTGGAACAGCCCCTCATTACCTGCTTTGCGAATACTCTCACCACAGCAGCTTTCCTTGCTACCTAAGATGCCAAAATCCACGCCGGCTTTCTTCAGGATATTGGCTGTAGCTTGGGCAACCCGTTGAATCCTGGGGTCGTAGGCGGGAATACAGCAGGGGAAATACAATAGCTCAGTTCCTAATGGGTATAGGTCTTCACCCCGAGCCCTTTGGCCCAATTGGCGCGGTTCTCCACTGGCTCTCCCAATGGATTACCTAAGGCGGCAATATTTTTAACTGTAATCCGGAGTGAGTCAGGCACCTTGGCTATACCCACCTCAACCACCACCCGGCGCAAAGCCCGCATAATATCTATTATTTCTACACCACGGGGACACTGCTGAACACAGGCTCCGCAGGTAGCACATAACCACACCTCTTCATCTTCAAAGTCAATTAAACCTAACTGCCCCTGGTGCATTATTCG
>Ga0307432_1001316_pt1 | contig 15318 bp, 13 predicted proteins | sample SalMarWE160150MG_FD_202158 | JGI IMG/M metagenome (GOLD analysis project Ga0307432, IMG submission 202158) | Salt marsh sediment microbial communities from the Plum Island Ecosystem LTER, Massachusetts, United States - WE1603-150 | ecosystem: Environmental > Aquatic > Marine > Intertidal zone >...
TTTTATTTATATCGATAATACCGATAGCAAGTAAGGGGGAAATTATGGTTAGTTCTAAGTAATTTTTTTACTCAAAGTGGGGTACTTTTCGAGTGAAATGTGGGGTACTTTTCATTTACAATATACATGTGGCATTCATTTCATTTATTGTGTTTTGTATAGAGCAGTTCATTCCGCTTATAATACGGCTGTCAGTTTTTTCCTTATCCAGGACATAATTTATTATATTTTTTATTCTTCCTTTAGAAGGGATTATTTTTATAACTGCCATAAAATATTTACCCTTTATATTCTTTTCATTACTGCTGTAAGCTTATCCCATGCTGTTTTTAGGTCTTCTTTTATACTTTCTAGATTATCCCCTACTACTGTTAAGTTACCGCAATTTACTGAGCTTGTTATTTTATCCAGGCTACTTCCTATTCTTTTAACCTCTTTAATCAGTTCTCTTAAACCAGGTACGACTGTAATGTTTTTATCAAGTGAGCATTCTCTAATGTAGTTGCTTCTACTTAAGTATGTTTTTGATACTTTATCTTTTAGAATTAACATTTCTTTTTCATCCAGCCATACCGTAACCGGGTAATTTCTTTTTCTTGCCATTTCTTATCTATGCTTTGTTATAAAAGAATTTAATTCCTGTTATTGTTTTACTTTTTCTATATTACTCAATTTCTTCATTTAATGATTCTTCTTTTATAAAACACATTAAATATAACATAATGTTGATTAAACAACAAATGCACCCCAAATTCCCCCTGTAAATAAATAATTCCTTTAAGGCAAAATTTAAAAGAGATGAAATAAGCTTAAGGATAATTAAAACAAATAAAAATCTGAATCATGAAGTGAATGATTTACTGACCTTGTTTTTGCTTTCAATAATAATCTATAGAATTGGTAATTAATCCATCGTACTTAATTAATATACCACTCTATTAGATAAAAGAAACCAAAATAAAAGGATTGGAATCAAATAAATTCCTTTAGTTTATTAGTTTGTCTCATTTTACTACTTAAAAAATTCAATTTAAGCCAGACTAACAAAAATTTATCTAAACTTCTAAAATATATTAGATAAATTTTCCTGTTTTTCGTATTAATTTTAAAATAAACTGATAAAGCCAAACGATAAAATAATTTAAAAATTTAGAATTTATTTACATAACTCTGGACTTATAGAAATTACCAGATTGTGAGCACAGATGAAATTAAGAAAAAATAAAAGTGCTTCGTAAATTGTTTTTATTTTCACTTATTTAACTTCAATTTATAAACCCTTACTTCATAAGGCTTTAACAATACTGCATTAACTTCACTGTCAATAACATCATAATTCGAAATTAATAATTCTTTATATTCAAATTTAATATCATCAGGTAACTTGAAAAAGCGCTTAGACCCACTAAAATTTAGAATTACTAATAGTTTTTCATTATCTAGATTCCTCAAATAAGAATATATATATTCATCATCTTTAAGAACTACTTCATAATTCCCATAAATAAAAATATTATTTTCCCTCCTTAACTCAATAAGATTTTTATAGTAGTGAAAAATAGAGTCTTTATTTTTTATTGATTCTTCCACATTTATAAATTTATAATTCTGATTTATCTTTAACCACGGAGTTCCTTCTGTAAATCCTGCATTCTTGTTATTATTCCACTGCATAGGTGTTCTGGCATTATCTCTACCTCTATAATTTATCATCTCCATTAAATAGCTTTTATTTTTTCTTTTTCGGATTTTCTTGTTATACATACTAACAGAAAGAATATCATTACACTCATCTATTTTATTGAAAACAACGTTAGTCATTCCAATTTCTTCACCCTGATAGACAAAGGGAGTTCCTTTTAAAGTATGTATCATTGTTGCTAGCATTTTTGCCGATTCAACTCTATATCTTTCGTCATTTGCAAAACGAGAAACCTGTCTAGGTTGATCATGGCTACTAAGATATTGAGTATTCCAACCTTTCTTACTTAATCCAATTTGCCATTCTTTTAAAACTTCCTTCAAATCAGCCAAACTCCAGTTTTTTATATCCCATGTTCCATTTTTTCCATAATCAACGTACATATGCTCCCAAGAAAGCAACATATCTAATTCGTTCCTATCATAATCAACATATTTTCTAGCCTCATTGGGGTTTACACATTCGACCTCACCTACAGCCACAATATCATGATATCTACTTAGTACTTCCTTTCGCATTTCTTTTAAATATTTATGAACGTTAGGGCCATTTAAGTAAAATTCTTTCCCCGCGTGTTCGTCATATATATTTTTTGAGTTCGGAAGACCTTTTACCTTCGAAATATAATTTACAATATCTATCCTAAAGCCATCTACACCCTTATCAAGCCAAAATTTCATTATATCGTAAATTTCACGTCTTACCTTTTTATTATCCCAATTTAGATCTGGCTGGTGTTTATGATACAAATGAAGATAATATTCTTCAGTCAAATTATCATACTCCCAAGCCGAGCCACCAAACCAGGATTTCCAGTTATTTGGTGGCTTCAAGGCTCCTTTTCCTTCCCTGAAAAAGTAGTAATCCCTGTAAGGACTATTCTTAGATTTTCTGGCTTCTTCAAACCACTTATGTTCGCTAGAAGTATGATTAACTACTAAATCCATAAGTAATTTAAGACCTCTTTTATGCACTTCATCAAGCAGATTATCAAAATCTCTAATTGTACCAAAATCATCCATTATATCCCTATAATCACTGATATCATAACCATTATCATAATTAGGTGATTTATATATAGGTGATAACCATATTGCATCGACGCCTAAATATTTTATATAATCTAATTTTTCTATAATTCCTTTTAAATCTCCTATTCCATCTCCATTATTATCCATAAAGCTTCTTGGATAAATTTGATATATAACTGCCTCTTTCCACCATTTTTTTGTAGCTTTTAAATTCATTTGTTATAAAAACTAATATTAATTATAAAAAATTTTTAACATATTTTATAATTGAATAAGTAAAACTTTCCCAACTGAATTCAAGCTTATTTATTCCCCCCACCAATTCGAGTTTCAGTTGCTCCATATCTTCTTTGTATTGATATTCTACATAATTCGCCATTACCTTTTTATTACGTCGTACCATCAATACAAAGTAGCCCTTTAATCATATTCCCCTTATGGCATATATTGTTTTTTTATAAAATTAAAATTATCCTTAAGTTTATCTTCATTTACTAATTTTAAGCATTTCACAGTATCGGCAACTGAAACTCTCTGTGGTATTACCATAATTATATGAACATGCTCTTCACATATTTTAATTCTTTTTCCAAGATGTCTTGATCAAGCTAATCCTATTTAAAAGTAGTTTATCTAAATATTCTTTAACGCCTTTTACCTATATTTTCTTCAATATACCTAGAAGTCTAGGATATATTATACTTTGTATTGTATATTAAATTTGCAATTTTTCTAAATCTTATTTTCACCTATTATTATATGTCTGATATGACTATTTTTTACCAGACTTTAGTCTTGTGATTTAGCAGCAGACTAAAATTGCTAATATTCTAAAGTTTTAAATAATCATAATGCAAAAAATTGTTAAGTCTATTTCAGAAAATACTTAGATACTATTCTTAAAAATAATAAATTATTTTAAATAAACATTTTTTGGATTACTATTTAATATTCTTTTAGCAAACCCAATTGCTTCTTCAATAGAAAAATATTTATGTAAAACTTTTTCATATAAAACCTCAATTATAGCTTCCCTAGCAATCTTCTGAGCAGCATATGTTCCCTCAACAAAAAAATAATCACCTCCAAAACCAAAAACTTTATTTGAGGGTAAAATCTCAATAATTAAGTTAAGAGCATTTTTATATAAATTTTTGGAAATTTGTGGTATCCAGCACAAATTAATATAACAGTTTGGATACATTTTTATCATTGCTATAAGTTCATCAGTAAAAGGATAACCTATGTGAAATATATCAAATTTCGCTTCTCTGTATTTAAGCAGCAACTTTGTTAAATATAATGGATTTGAGTTCCTTAAATCATTATAATTCCCTTCTAGTATTCCCGTATGTATTTGGATAGGTAAGCCATATTTTATCGCCTTTCTTATACAATAATGGTACATATAATCTTGGAAGGGCTTAATCTCTAACAGTGGAATACTATCTTGATACGAATCGAATTTATCTAATTTTAACACCTTTAAAAAACTTTTCTCGGCATCGGCATAAACAACATCCTCAAAAAATATACTTCTATTATAAGCAATACCAATCTTAAAAGCATAAATTTTATTTTTTCTCTCCTCAAAAGTCTTATCTATTAAATCTATAAAATCTGAAAGACTATGTATGTTAATATCTTTTTCTTGCTCTAACTTAGCAATCTTTTCCGCCGAATTCAGCTCAAATATATCATCAAACCTCATAACAGGAAGAAAATAATCCTCATCGGGTTCTCTCATTTCAATCCCAAGTTCATTTATATCAAGATCATTTAATACAAATTCAATTTTACTTTTTTCCTTCAATATATCTTTGTAGTATTCCAGTCCTTTAAATTTATTAATCTTATCTGTTATTTTTTCAATATTATCAAGATTAATACTATTGACTCCATATATGTCTTTAGCCACTGTAATTATTACTCTAGAATATGTAGTATTTTTGATCAGTTCCCAGTATGGATAAAAAATATCCCATTTCGTTTTTAGATCTACACTTTGATTCCTTAGTCTTTGAAAATCCTGTAATTTAAGCCCAGCACTCATAAGATCAGTTGAAGCATAACCACTAAAAAATGTAAAAAAATCAAGTTTCTTTGTCCTTCTTTCGGATTCATACATAAGATGTTCATGTGTATCAAAAATTCTTATTTCATTTATACTATTTCTTATATCTTCAAATAACTTATTACTACTCGTATTATTCATTTTTCTCACTTTTTCTCCTTTTTAAATTATGAAAATAATTATTTAAATAATCTTAGAAATCAAAAACTTACACCGCCCCATCAAATTTTCATAGCACTAAAATCTTTATTATAGTTATTACTCATCCTTTTAAAGAACCCTTAGTCAATCCTTCTACAAATCTATTTTGAAGTATTAAATATGTTATTACTAATGGAATAGAAACAATTATTACTCCAGCAAACAAAACTGGATAATCAGAAAGCCACCGTCCTTTAAACCCCATTAAACCAATAGGTAAAGTTTTTTTGCTATTAGAAGTTATTAGTACCAGTGGAAATAAAAAATTATTCCACGTAAAGACTCCATCAAATATTACTGCTGCAACTATAGCAGATCGTGATAATGGCAAAACTATTCTATACAGCAATGCAAAATTACTACAACCATCTATAATCGCTGCATCTTCTATCTCCTCAGGAATATTTTTAAAAAAAGAATGCAATATAAACACAGTAAAAGATATTTGATATGCCACAAACACAATTATTAAACCAAAAAGTGTGTTTGATAAGCTAAGGCGTTTCATTAGTAAATATAAAGGTATGATTCCAACCTGAGGTGGTACCATTATACCCATAAGAAAAAAAATAAATATCACACTATTTAAATTTTTAAATGTTTTTTTTCTAGTTAAAGCAAAAGCGACCATACTGGAAAGAACAACAACTAATAAAACAGAGGATACGGTTACTATTATACTATTCATTAAATATTGAAATAAGTTACCTTTTATCCATGCTTCTGAATAATTACTCCACACGATATCTTTAGATGGCAAAAATGGTGTTTCATATAAACTATTTTTTGTCTTAAATGAATTTATTATTGGAAAATATAATGGTATTAAAACTAATAATGAAAAGGCTATTATAATAGGAAGTCTAAAAATACTAAGAATTTTTGATTTCATTTAATACCTCTTTTATGTTTCCTTACTTATTCTAAGCTGAAAAATTGCCATCACCAAAACAATTAAAAATAGTATCGTACCAATACTACAAGAATAACCAACATTATTATATTGAAAACCTTGCTTATACAAATAAGTAGCCAACACTTCAGAAGAATGATCTGCTCCACCTCTAGTCATAACATAAACAAAATCAAATGCTATAAAAGAATAAATAGATGATAGAATCCAAACAAGTGCTACTGTGGTTTTTAACATTGGCACTGTTATGTAAACGAAATTTTGCCAATTGTTCACGCCATCAACCTTAGCCGCTTCGTATATTTCTCCAGGGATATCTTGTAGTCCTGCAATAAATAAAATTACACCATAACCAAAACCTTCCCAAATATGAACAAACGCAACTGCAAATAATGAGATCTTCGGATCTGATAGCCATTGTTTCTGTAAAACCTCTAATCCTAACTTCCCAAATATAAAGTTTATAGCACCTACATTTGAATCATACATAAAGACCCAAATTATTCCTATAGCCACTGAACAGAACATTGCAGGCATAAATATCAATGTTCTAAAAGTTATGTTAGACCTGCTTTTCCTATGTATTAATACTGCAATTAAAAGACCTAAAATAACATCAACTGAAACTATACTAACAGTATACAGAAAGGTATTTTTCAAAGATTTTATAAAAACACTATCATTAAATAATCTAATATAATTTTTTAGTCCAACAAATTCTTGTACTGGATTTATCCCATCCCATTCTATAAAACTATACCTAATTGTGCTAATATTTGGGATTATAAAAAAGGTTATATATACAATTAGTGGAATAATCAAATATAGATAAACTGATATATTTTTATTTTTTAAACTTATTTTTTTCAGGTCTAACATTTTTTCAATAGCATATACCAATTCAATTAGATTATTTTAAAAACTAATTAGTCTTTAAAATTTTTACGCCCAAGAGCGCAAGATAGATTATCTTGCGCTCTTTTACTTATACTTACTACTGCCCTAAAATAGTATCTATTGTTGCTTGCTTTTCCTCTAAAATTTCGTCAATATCTTTATCCCCTGGTCTCAAAAGCAGAGTATCAACTTCATCAAGTATTCCTGCAATTTCTAAATTATTTACCGAACTAGCAAGCCCAAGTGTAGTTGGGCGATCACTTCTCAAAATTTCATCTACTGACTTTAGTAGTGGATGTTCTACTGTTACCCCTTTTGCAGTAGAGTTCTGTAAAGTGCCATCCTGAAAAATCTGACCAGCTTCTTTTGTAGATAAAAACTCCAAAAATTTCATAGCAGCCTTAAATTTGGGTTCTTCAGATTTTGGGTTTGCACAAAATATGTTTGCTGGCATAGACTGATAAACTTCATCTTTTGCATCTTTCGTAACTGTAATAAAAGAACCCACATTTAGATCTTGAAAGGAAACAAATGTCCAATTCCCTGCAGATATTATTGGCACCCTCGCCTGCTCAAATAACGCAATGGCTCCATCATATGCTGTGCCTGGCTCATCTTTGCCGATAATACCAGAGTTACTCCACATATCAAGTTCCTCTGCAATCTTTCTATAATTATTACCTGTGAGTTTTTCTTCTCCATTTTCAATCTGAACCCAAATATTCTCTGGGAATGACATTTGTGTAGTAATTGTTTGAGCTAATGAGCCGCTGGCCCATGCCTCAGCTAGCCCCATAGTAAGAGTAGGAATATCATGTTTGCTAAATTGATCTGCTATATTCTTTAATTCATCATAATTAATCATTGCATCTTGCGGATAATCTATAGCATATTCATCAAACATATCTTTATTATATACCATTATATATACATATTTGTTAAGTACGATTCCACGAACCTTGCCATCATATGTTACTGCATCTTTTACCATCTCATCCTCGTAAAAATTATCCAAAAAAGGCTTGCCTGTAAGATCTGCACAATAACCACCTTCGACTAAGTCCGTCATAACACCTCCTGGACCAGCTACAAAAGCATCAACTTCTCCACCCAATAACCTAGTTTTAATTGCTGTATAATATTCACCAAAAGGTATCCCGGTTATTTCTACATTAATATTAGGGTACTTTTCTTCAAACAATGAAACTATCTTTTCCATAGTTTCAACTTCTTGAGGCTCGCTAGTATAAAACTCAATAGTAACCTCTTCCTCTGGCGCTTCTATAGGCTTCTCCTCTTCTTCTGCTACTTCTTCAGCTGCTTCTTCGACTTCCTCTACAGCTTCCTCTTTAGCTTCCTCTGCTTCACATCCAGAAAATATAAATACTGATATAATCGAAATTACTACCAATGCTATTAATAACAATGATAATCTTTTCATTTATATCTCCCTCCTTTCAATATAATTTACCTTCTTAACATTTTTAAAGTAGTCTTCACTAAATTCGATAACCGCATAAACAAAGGGTTTTCGGCACTACCCTTTTTTGACTTGCCTTCCACCTTAAAACCCCAGTATTTATGGAGTTTTTTAATGGCCAATTCTGACCAAAATGGCCATTTTCAGGTTCCTCAGATGGGTTGGAGGGCAAAAATTCTAAGCTTTTATTTTCGTGAAACCAATATTTTTTAAATTACTTAATTCTTTAAAGCCTTATCCCATCTGGGTTTTGCTAATATTGTCTTTTTATCTCCACCCCCTTAAAATCTACTTTTAAATAATAATCAACTTTAAGACCTTCACGAAATTAGTAGATATAGATTATATATATATCAACATTATTTATTTTGTCTTTAGAAAATCTTTTCGAAGCATTTAGGAGATATTAGCTTTTCCTTTCATGTTCTTGTCCACTTCTGCTTTGATAAAGGTTTTCTTTAGAAATAAGACCCAGTAAGAATATTTTTCATCTTAATGGCACTTATCTTTAAAGAGCTAAAGACTACTGCCAAATCCCTCCAACTTATTTACCGCGCTTTTTGAAAGACCTGCCCTGACACAGAAATTTGGACTTGAAACTTTTGGTAAGAACATTCCAGTAGAAAGCCCCCTCCATCTTCTCTTAAGAATATAAAATAATATTCTTCATGATTTAGCAGTATCAATGGCAAAAAAACTCATAGTCCTCGAGATGATAAAAGGATAATATCATTCGAGTGATTTCTATTACATAATGGCAAATGTCAAATAAAATCTAAAGAATAATGTAAAAGATATAGGTATCTATAAGAAAAGCTTCCTAAATTATAGTCTTGTTTAGCTTTTTTTACCTAATTTGTCAAAGAACCTTATAAATCCGCTTTTTCAAAAGCTTTATAACGAATTTTTTTAATTCCGTTAAGCCTTATTTTTTAAATTTTAAATTAAAAGAATTCTTTTATATGAACCATGTTCTGTTACTTGGATGTTGTGAACCTCTATTTAAATTTATTTGTAAAATAGTAATACTAATATATATTTGTAAAAATGGTATAATGGTATAAACTATTTTTATCCAAAAATTAATTTACATTATTTTCAAAAAAAAGTCAAATAATATTAATTTTCAAAGATTTATTATTGAAAAAACTTAAAATATATAATAAAATACAACAAAATATTTATTAATAAAAAGTCTTTAGTGCAAATTATATGTATATACCATTATACCAATCAAATTATCGCCCTCCTCTGTACAAGCAAATAACTGATGTTATTATTGAGCAAATAGAAAATGGGGAAATTAAACCACATGAAAAGATCCCTTCCGAACGAGAATTAAGCAAAACATATGAAGTAAGCAGAATGACTGCCCGTGCAGCAATAAAAAATCTTGAAAAAAGCGGAATCGTTTATAGAAATGTAGGTAGGGGTACTTTTGTTGCAGAACCCAAAATCGAACATGTCCTAACAAAGTTTATTGGTTTTACTGAAGGAATGCTGCAGAAGGGGATCGTGCCAGGGGCAAAAATATTAGAAAAGAGTGTTATTATACCAAACAAGAGAATTAGAGAAGCACTTAAATTAAATCTTAAAGATAAAGTCTATTTTATAAAGAGAGTTAGGTATGGGAATAATTGTCCTTTAGTTATTGAAAATTCCTATTTTCCTAAAAGTATATGCCCCGATCTCATAGAGAAAGACCTGATCTCTCAGTCAGTTTATGAAATAATCCATAAAGAGTACAAAATTAAACTAAAGAAGGCTATCCAAACATTGGAACCTATAATTACTAATAATAATGAATCTGAGATCTTGGATGTTAAGATATCATCTCCAGCCCTATTAATAGTTCGTATCTCTTTTGATAGTAACGGTGTGCCAATAGAATTTGCTAAAGATATTTATAGAGGTGATAGAAGTAAATTCTATATAGAGATGTCTATATAAAATACTATAGGACTTATTTTAAATAAATATTGATAAACAATAGATATAAAACCATGAAAAATAAAGTTTATGATGTAATAATTGTAGGGGGCGGAGTTGTAGGAACCGCTATTGCTAGGGAACTTACTAAATATAAACTAAAAATAGCTCTTTTAGAAAAAAATTCCGACGTAGGAGAGGGAACAAGCAAAGCTAACGATGGAGTTGTTCATACTGGATTCGATGCAACTCCTCATACTTTACAGGCAAAACTTGTTGTTCAGTCTAGTTTTATATACCCCAAATTGTGCTCTGAGCTAAATGTGCCATATAGAAAAGTTGGAGCTCTTTTAGTAGTATTTGAAAAAGAGCAGATTCCAACAATTCTTCAACTTAAAAAAAATGCCGAAATAAATGGTATACGAGATCTAAATTTACTTTCAAGAGAGGAGATATTTAAAGTTGAACCTAACTTAAATACTGATGTGTTAAAAGGTCTAATGATCCCCAGAGAGAGCATAACTTGTCCCTTTACCTTGACTATTGCATATGCTGAAAATGCTCTGCAAAATGGCGCTGAGATATTTTTAGAGAACCAAGTGAAAAAAATAGAAATAATAAAAAAATCATTTAAAATAAGTACCAATCAGCATACTTTTTATAGTAAGTTCATTATCAATTCTGCTGGTCTTTTCAGTGATGAAATTTCTATGATGGTAGGGATTAATAATTTTCGAGTAATTCCTAGAAAGGGTGAGTTCATAATATTTGATGAAGAAACTAAAAATATCATCAATAGAATAATATTACCTGTACCAACTAAAATAACTAAAGGCATCTTAATAACACCAACCATTCACGGAAACGTATTGATGGGTCCCACTGCGAAAGATATAACTGATAAAACAGACTTCTCGGTAACCCGTGAAGGAATAAAAGAGATAATAACAAAATGCACAAAGGTAGTCCCAATCCTATCTAAACAAACAATAATATCACAGTATGCAGGTTTAAGAGCTTCTACAAAAAATAATGACTATATAATAGAGTCCAATGACAAAGTCCCTAGATTCCTTAATATCGCAAGTATAAGATCCACTGGACTTACTTCATCTCCTATGATTGCTAAATATGCAGTAGAAAAACTAGTCGAAATGGGTCTAAAACTAATAGAGAATAAAGACTTCAATCCTTATCGGGAATTACCTTACTATTATCACTCCCAAGATATAGTTAAGGAGATAAAAAGAAAATTCCCCATTAATAAAAAGTTTGGACATATAGTTTGCAGGTGTAATAAAGTAAGTGAACAGGATATTATTGAGGCTATACACTCGCCTCTTGGAGCAAGAACATTAGATGGAATTAAGAGAAGAACTTGGGCAGGAGCTGGAAGATGCCAGGGTTCTTTCTGCGAAACGAGGATAATAAAAATTCTAGCCCGCGAGCTTGGTATTGACATTGCTAAAATTAGCAGAAAAGGGAAAGGTTCCGAGATTGCAATTTCTAGAAATAAGGAAACATTACTCATTGCAAATAAAAAAAACAAAAATAATTAGTATGAATGAAATAAGAATTAATGTAGCTATTATAGGAGGAGGACCTGCTGGTCTAGCAGCAGCAGCAAAATTAAAGAAACTAGGTATAGACAAAATTCTAATTATAGACAGGGAAGAAAAATTAGGTGGAATCCTAAAGCAATGCATTCATAATGGATTTGGTCTCCAATACTTCAAAGAAGATCTAACAGGCCCTGAGTATGCTTATAAATTTATCAATAAAATAGAAGAACTAGGGGTAGAATATATCATCAATACTTCTGTTATTGATATAAAAAAAGGCCATGGATACGAAATATATTCCATTAATGAGACCCACGGTTTAATTAAATATAGAGCAAGAACAGTTATTTTAGCTATGGGATGCAGAGAAAGAAGCCGAGGAGCAATTTTAATTCCCGGTGCTAGGTGCGGAGGTATTATGTCTGCTGGCTCAGCCCAGAGATTAGTTAATATAATGGGTTACCTTCCTGGGAAAAAGATTGTTATTTTAGGATCAGGTGATATTGGTATGATAATGGCTCGTCGTTTTACATTAGAAGGAGCAGAAGTAATAGCAGTCTTAGAGATATTAGATTACCTCTCCGGTTCTAAAAGAAATTATGTTCAGTGTATCGAGGATTTCAAAATACCTATATATTTTAATCAAACAATTTATCAAATTTATGGTCATAATCGTGTCAAGAGTATAGATATAGCCCAAGTCGATAAAAACCAAAACCCTATAAAAGTGTTAGAAAGAAAACTGAATTGTGACACGATTATTTTCTCTGTTGGGCTAATTCCAGAAAATGAGCTATCAAGATCAATAGGATTGCAAATCGATCCAGTAACTCAAGGACCTATAGTCGATGAATATCTTGAAACTAGCATTCCAGGTATTTTTTCATGCGGTAATGTACTCCAAGTATCTGACTTAGTTGACTATGTTTCTAAAGAAGGTGAAAAAGCAGCTGAAGGAGTAATGCTATTCCTTAACGGTAATATGCCAGAAAAACACTGGGGGAAAAAAGTATTAGCAGAAGGAAACATCAAATATGTATTACCGCAAAGAATTAGTTTTTGGCCTAATAAAGACAAATTTGTAGAATTTTCATTTCGATCAAAGCATCCAGCTAAAAATATTACAATTAGGGTTTATGATAAGTCAAAAATAATTTATGAAAATAATATGACAAAAATTGTACCAGGAGAGATGGAAAAATTAAAGGTTAAAAAAGAATTATTATTAAAAAGTCAAGGAGATATTAACTTTTCTATATATGAAAAAGAATAAAATCTTTAAAAAAGAACTTATTTGTATAGTTTGTCCTTTAGGATGCCTTCTTAAAGTAGAATACCAGCGCCAACCAAATAAGATTATAAAAATATCTGGAAATAAATGCAAAAGAGGTATTAAATATGCAGAAAAAGAAATATTTAGTCCATCAAGAGTGCTAACTACAACAGTTAGAACACTTTCAAACAGAGTCCTACCGGTAAGAAGTGTGAATGAGATTCCTAAGCATAAAATTAAATATATAATTGAAGAATTATCTAGAATAATAATAAAAAGAGATATTAAATTTGGAGATATTATATCTGTAAACCGTAAAGGTTTGAAAATTGAATTTATGGCCACAGATAACATTAAATTAGAGAAAAATGTTTAAAAGCATCTTGTAAATAGAACAATGAATATCTCCTCTCTTAATAAAGTTCATAAATTAAGATAATATAATTTATTATAAGACCAATTTTTCTAAAGCTATAACTAGAAAAAATGGAGTAATATTAAAAACCAAATAATCATATATTTCTTAAAAAATAAGGAATTAAAATGGAAAGATATGTTATTGTTGTTGATCAAGGTACCTCTAGCACAAAAGCAATAATATTTAATTTAAACGGAAATATTATTTCATCTAGTTTTAGGGAATTAAAACAAACCTATCCGCAGCTTGGCTGGGTAGAACAAGATGCTAATGAGATTCTGAATACAGTCATAGAGACTATTAATGAAGCTTTCCTTAAGTCTGGTTTAAAAAAAGAAGAACTTCTTTGTCTTGGAATTGCTAACCAAGGAGAGACTGTAGCTATTTGGGATAAGCAAAGTGGTGATACTCTTTATAATGCAATCTCTTGGCAATGTCTCAGGACAGAAAGATATTGCAATACGCTTATGTCATTAGGGCTAGAAAAAGAAATACATAAAAGAACTGGCCTTTTTATAAACCCATATTTTACTGCAAGTAAAATCAGATGGTTACTGGATAATATACCAAATGTTAGAAAAAAGGTAAGAGCTGGTAAAGTTATAATAGGTACATTAGACTCATGGCTAATTTGGAATCTCACTAGAGGAAAAGTTTTCGCTACAGACCCAACCACTGCTTCGAGAACTCAACTTTTCAATATAAGTCTTCTAGAATGGGACCCCTATCTCCTTGATATTTTTCATGTTCCACAAGAAATTTTGGCTGAGATACGTCCCACATGTGGATACTTCGGGCACATAGAAAACTCTAAAATACCTTTTAATATCCCCATTACTGCTAGTATTTGTGATCAACAGGCATCACTTTTTGGTCATTCCTGCTATGAATTTGGCCAAGTAAAAAATACTTATGGTACTGGTTGTTTTTTACTCATGAATATAGGAAACATACCTAAGCTATCTAAAAATAAAATTCTAACTACTGTTGCTTGGAAGTTAGATGATAATATAGCATATGCGCTTGATTGTGGAATAAAAACAGCTGGGTCAGCAATTAAATGGCTAAAAGATAACCTTGGATTAATAATTAATCCCAGGGAAACTGAAGCTTTAGCTACAATGGTACCTGACTCAGGTGGAGTATATTTTCTTCCTTCTTTAACCGGTATGGCTGCTCCATACTGGAAAGATAAATCAAAAGCTATACTTGCTGGTTTAACTATATCAACTACAAAAGCAAGCATAGTAAGAGCAGTACTAGAATCTATTGCATACCGTGTACGAGACTTAATAGAAGTATTGAAAAAAGATATTGAAGTAGATATATCTAAATTATATGTGGACGGAGCAATGACTAATAATTATTTTCTTATGCAGTTTCAAGCAGATATTTTAGGGATACCTATCATAGTCCCTAAAAACCAAGAGATCACTTCATTGGGCACAGCACTAATAGCTAAATTAGGTACAGGTCTCTTTGGTAATAGTTTTGAATCACAAAATGAAGTAAGAGTTAAGAAAATTTTTAATCCTTCAATATCCATTGATCAGCGGGATACGCTCTACTCTAAATGGAAAAGGTTTGTACAATCGACAATAGATCTTGAAATATAAAAAAATTACTATTTAATTAATATAAAAGATAACCTTGAAAAATTATTTTTTTAGTATATGAAATATAGATAAAAACTTACTATAATCTTACAACTTGATCTGAACCCCAAAAGTTGGACACGCACTTAACTAAATTAGTGCCAACTGATGAGACTTATTTTTATTAAATTTTTCTTCGAATTCTTCCGGAGGCATATATCCCAGGGAAGAATGCAGTCTTTT
>Ga0307432_1001319_pt1 | contig 15288 bp, 12 predicted proteins | sample SalMarWE160150MG_FD_202158 | JGI IMG/M metagenome (GOLD analysis project Ga0307432, IMG submission 202158) | Salt marsh sediment microbial communities from the Plum Island Ecosystem LTER, Massachusetts, United States - WE1603-150 | ecosystem: Environmental > Aquatic > Marine > Intertidal zone >...
TCGGCTTGTTTTCGGTGATCGTGTTGTTCTACGCGCGGCTGCCGGCAAACCGTGTACGCGCCGCCGTGCTCGTGTGGCCCGGCAAAACCGAACGAACGTTCTCCGATGCAATCACCGCAGTGCGGCGCTGGCTTTGGACCGACTGGGTTTTTGCAGCACCCCGGCATCACGAAGCCTTTGTGAAACTATCCCGGCCAATAAGGGCCGTGCTACTATACGCCCTCGCTCCCGCCGCCTAGCGACGGAAAAAAGGGCAAAAGTCGAGTTCAGCCTACCGCGCCATTCTTTCTCTTTGCATACGCGCGCGTTGGGTAACGGTCACGGTGGCGGTCCTCCTACTGGTGCTGGCAGTTGGAGGGTTTGGCCACGTCAAGCAGATCTTCCTCCCCTATTCCACACGGCCGCAGTTCATGGTGCATTACTGGCTGCCGCAAGGCGCGCACATCAGTCGCACCGAGGCCGACTTGGAGCAGATCGGAGAGCACGTGCGCGCGCTGGACGGCGTGACAGGCGTTTCCACCTTCGTTGGCGGCGGCTCACTCCGCTTCTTGCTGATGTACTCGCCAGAAGACGCGAACAGCGCCTATGGGATGCTGCTTGTGAGTGTGGACGACTATCGGAAGATCGCCGCGCTGCTGCCAGATGTGCAGGCATACGTGAACGAAACCTTTCCCGACGCACAGGCGTTCCCACGACGGTTCATGAATGGACCGGGTGAAGCGCAGAAGATCCACGCCCGTTTCCGTGGTCCGGATCCGGATGTGCTGCGCCGGCAGGCTGCCGAGGCGCGTGCAATCATGCTTGCCGAGCCCAATGTAACAGATGTGCTGGATGACTGGCGGCAGCGCGCCCCACTCATCCGTCCGATCGTCGCCGAGACGCCGGCCCGCAATGCGGGAATCACGCGGTCCGAGATTTCCGAGGCGTTGCAGGTCGCCTTCGAGGGCACGGCGATCGGCGTCTATCGTGAGCGCGACAAGCTGCTGCCCATCATCGCACGCAGCCCGGAGGGCGAGCGCGGCGACATTGAGAACCTGCGCGATGTCCGCATCTGGAGCCCGGTCGCCGGTCAGTCCATCCCCATCAGTCAGGTGGTGAACGGCTTCGAAAGCCGATCGGAGAATTCGATCGTTCGCCGTAGAGATCGCTTGCCGACGCTGACCGTCAAGTGCGACCCCAAGTCAGGGCCAGCGAGTGTTGTATTCGCGCAGCTCCGGCCAAAGTTCGAGGCGATAGAGTTGCCGCAGGGATATACGTTGGAATGGGGTGGCGAGTACGAAGACTCGGGCGACGCACAAAGCGCACTATTCGGCAAACTGCCGATCGTGACGTTGCTGATGGTGCTGGTCGTAATTGTCCTGTTCAACTCGATACGCCAACCGCTGATCATCTTCCTGACCATCCCGTTGGCAATCATCGGCGTCACTTCCGGATTGCTCCTGATGAACCAGCCGTTCGGCTTCGTGGCGCTGCTGGGATTTCTCAGCCTCAGCGGCATGATGATCAAAAACGCCATCGTCCTGATCGATGAGATCAACGCGCAGATTCGCAGCGGAGCAGAGCCGTTTAAGGCGATTGTCGATTCCGGCGTCAGCCGTCTGCGCCCGGTTTCCATGGCGACGATGACGACCGTGCTTGGCATGATCCCCCTGTTGACTGATGCGTTCTTCGTGGCAATGGCCGTGACGATCATGTTTGGGTTGACGTTCGCCACCGTCCTGACGCTTGTCGTTGTGCCGGTGCTGTACGCCTGCTTCTTTCGGATTCCGGCAGAGCGCTCACTGCACCAATCGCCCCTGAGTGTCCCGGCGAGTGCAGCGGATTGAAGCCGCCAGCCGAATGCAAGAGTACAAGAGCTGCCCCTTGCGTCGCGGAGGACTGTTACTATGCATAGAGACCTTCGACCATGACCCGCTGCTCAACGTACTGCTCCGAGTACAGCGCGTATGACATGTCGCTCGGTTCCGACCTGGTTCGCAAGCCCGACGCGCGGGTGTTCCTGCCCAGCGAGGACGAGTGGTATAAGGCCGCCTATTATGACGCCCGGCTGGAGTCTGAGGGTGGACCACCCGGCGACGACCATTACTGGTTCTATCCCACGAAATCGGACACAATCCCGACGGCCGAGGCTCCGCCGGGTACGGATTTTGTAAACGGCTCGGCCAACTACGATTCTGTCCTCGGCGACCTGACCGACGTCGGTGCGTACCCGGCCAAGCCGTCGGATAGCGCTTACGGCACGTTCGATCAGGCCGGGAACGTGTGGGAGGTGAACGAGTTCGCAATTGACTTCGCTCGTGGTGGTGTCCGGGGCGGGTCGTTCTACTCCAACCAAGAAGCCCTACACGCGTCGTACCGCTGTTGCGATGTTATGCCGGACCCGCCACTTGAGGTCGAGTACGTCGGGTTTCGTATTGCCGGGTCTTGCCTGTTCACGGACGCTGATGGCGACGGCGATATCGACCTTGCTGACTTCAGGGTCTTCCAGAGCTGTTTCTGTGGACCCTCGGAGTAACGGTTTCTTCGCCTCTAATGTTGTCCCGGGTGGAATTCCATACGGGCTTGGGATTGTACCGAATCCCGAAACGTGCTAATTCTTTTACGTGATAAACGCGATTACCACGTGGAGGAAGGAACCTCGAAACATGCCCCGAATTAACGCCAGAGCACTGCCCAAGCCTGCCAGACCATCCCCGTGTGATCGACGTTGACCCGTTCGTGCGGACGCTCGGTATCAGGTGCGCGTTCCGCCGGGCGGACGACACCGGTAAACTCCCGTGTATGAGCAACGCAGACGCACTCGAGCCGATGCTTCCCTATAACACGGCTGACCTGCCTGGTGTGGGTGGTGTCATCAAGCGGTACGACGAGGACTTCATCGTCGAGGAGATCCCGCTATACCCGGCCGGCGGGGAGGGAACGCACATCTACTTCGAGATCGAAAAGCGAGGGCTTACGACGCTGGCGGCGATCCGGCACATTGCCCGGGCACTGGGGCGAAACCCCCGCGACATCGGGTACGCCGGCCTCAAGGACGCCCACGGCATCACACGGCAGAGGTTGAGCATCGAGCACGTCGACCCTGCTCGCATCACGTCGCTGGAGTTGGGCCGGGTTCGCGTGCTCTCCGTCACGCGCCATCGCAATAAGATCAAGCTGGGCCATCTTGCCGGGAACCGCTTCGACATCAAGATTCGTGAGGTGACTTCGTCTCTGCTGTCGCTGGTGGAACCGATCATCGACGTGCTCGCAAAGCGTGGCGTACCCAATTACTTCGGACCACAGCGCTTCGGTGCGCGCGGTGATAACACCCTGATTGGCCGGGCGGTTCTTCAAGATAACTACGACGATGCGATCTCGTTGATCCTGGGGCGACCCGGCCCAACGGATCGTGGTGATGTACGCAAAGCGCGCGAACTGTTCGACGCGGATGATCTTGAGGCGTCGGCCGCCGCCTGGCCGCGAGCTTTTCAAGAGCAAGCGCGAATCTGTCGTGCATTCATCAAAACCGCTCGTGATGCTCGCAAAACGTGGCGGGCCGTCGACCATACGTTGCGAAAACTATACGTCTCTGCGGTCCAAAGTGACTTGTTCAATCAGGTTCTCGCCCGGCGGATCACGAGCATCGACCGTCTCGAAACCGGCGATATCGCCTGGAAGCACAACAACGGCGCATGTTTTCGCGTCGAGGATGCCGTCAAGGAGCAGCCTCGCTGCGATGCGTTTGAGATATCCCCCACCGGCCCGCTGTTCGGCCGGCGCATGACCGAAGCTCGAGGAAATCCTGGTGACCTCGAAGGCGAGGTTTTGGCCGGGTCCGGTCTTGCCAAAGATCAGATCCGTACCAAAGACGGTACGAAGCTCGACGGGGCTCGTCGTCCTCTGCGCGTACCACTTATTGATACACGTGTCGACGCCGGCAAGGATGACCGTGGCCCCTATCTCCGACTTGCGTTCGCACTACCTACGGGGGCTTACGCAACCAATGTCACACGTGAAGCATGCAAGAAGGACTAGAGCATATTGCGTTTTCGTGCAGCATCGTTCTTCGTGGGCAACAACCGTGTTCGTAGCAACGCCGCTTCCAAGGGACGGCACGACCCTTTGACTTAACGTTCACCCCTGTATGCACCACGCGCCTCGAGAGTTGATCCTTCGGCCACCTTTGCCTTATCGTGGAGTGAGAATCCCCTTGCACCGCGGCCTCCTCGACATTGGCGTCGCGGCGTTCCACGCGGAGGGAACATGATCAACGCTGAACTAGCACGGGTGTTTGAGCGGATCGCCGATCTGCTGGAGATCGACGGGGGCGATGGGTTCCGCATCAATTCCTACCGGCGGGCCGCCCGGACGCTCAAGGATACGCCTGAAGACATCGCCACGGTCGCGGCAAAGGGACTGTTGACCGATCTTCCAGGCGTCGGCAAGGGCACGGCGCGGCGGATCGAACAGTATATCGAGACCGGTCACATCGACGTCCTTGACCAATTGGAGAAGAAGCTTCCCAAAGATCTGCCCGTGCTGCTTGAGATTCCCGGCATGGGGCCTAAGAAAGTGGCGCTCGCGTATGACAAGCTCGGTGTCCGGGATCTTGATGATCTGAAACGCGTGATCGAATCGGGCGAGTTGGCGGCGCTTCCCGGCCTGGGTCCTACCAGTGTAAGAAAAATCGCCGAGGGGATAGCGTTTCTGGAGAGTAGCGGGGGACGAACGCCGCTCGGCATTGCGCTGCCGATCGCAGAGGCGTTCGCTGAGCAGGTCCGGCACTTGAAGGGCGTCAAACGCGTGGAGATCGCCGGATCCCTGCGACGCGGAGCCGAGACGATCGGTGATATCGACATCCTCTGTGACGCCAAAGACGGGGAGAGGATCATCAAGCACTTCGTCGCATTCGATGGTGTGAGACGCGTGCTGGCCGCCGGAGCAACGAAGGGATCAGTCACTGTCGAGCTGGGAGAAAACCGCGAGTTGCAGATTGACCTGCGCGTGGTCCCGGCTGAGTCGTTCGGCGCAGCATGGCAGTATTTTACCGGATCGAAGGAGCACAACATCCGGCTGCGGGAGATCGCGGTTCGCAAGAAGTGGCGCCTGAACGAATACGGGCTGCATAAGGGTGAGTCTCGAATCGCCGGGCGGCGTGAGGAGGACATCTACAAAAAGTTGGGACTTCGATGGATCCCACCCGAGCTCCGCGAGGATCGCGGCGAATTCGATGAAGAGGCGACGCCCGATGACCTGATCACGCTCGATGACATCCGCGGCGAGCTGCATGTCCACTCGATCGCCAGCGATGGGCGGTGTACGATTGAGCAGATGGGCGAAGGTGTCCGGGCGCTCGGCTGGGAGTATGTCGCGGTCTGTGATCACACCAAAAGCAGCAGCATCGCCAACGGCCTGTCGATCGAGCGAATGGAGCAACACATCCGCGACATCAAGGCTGCGAACCGGAAGGTCAAAGGGGTTGCGATTCTGGTCGGCTGCGAATGCGATATTCTGGCGGACGGCTCACTGGATTATCCGGACGAGCTGCTCGCCCAGTGTGACTGGGTGGTGGCAAGCATTCATTCCGCTATGGGCCCAAGTCGATCGGGCAAGCTCAATCCTACGGAGCGAACGTTGGCGGCCATGGAGAACCACTACGTATCGGCCATCGGTCATCCCACCGGGCGGCTTCTCAACCAGCGTCCACCAATGGAGCTGGACATAAGTGCGGTCGTGGAAACGGCAGCGCGAACGGATACGATCCTGGAGGTCAACGCATCCTGGCAACGCCTCGATTTGAAGGATGTCCACATCAAACAGGCGCTTGCGGCTGGTGTGATGCTGGCGATTAACACCGACGCCCACCACTTTGACCAGCTTGCTGAGATGCGGTATGGCGTGATGACGGCCCGCCGGGGCGGCGCGACCGTAAAGGACATCTTGAACTGTCTGCCGGTTGCGACGCTTCGCAAGCGGATCGGCGCTAAACGCAAGGGCTGACGGATTAGCGGCGACTGTTGCTCGCAATTCCTGTTTTGCCGGACAGTGATGGCGGCGGCGGATGTGGGCGAATAAGCGACGCGGCGGACCGAAGGCCTGAGCCTTCGAACCGCCGTCGCGCCCTTGACATCGAGCGGTCCCCCCCCTACCGCTCTGCTCCTCTATTGCTCCAGCGCCCCGATGGCACTCCTACATCAGCAGCGACAGAATCTGGCCCGCTTGCTGATTGGCCACACCGAGAAGCTGGATACTTGCCTGAATCAACACGGTCTCCCGATTGAGATTAGCGGTCGCCACGGCGAAGTCCGTATCGCCGATCACACTGGCGGCCTCGGTCAGTCCGGTTTGGGCGGCCTGCAGCGAATTGATCGCACTGCCGACCTGGAACTTCTGGAACCCACCGATCCGTCCACGGGTGGAGGCGAGGTCGCTGATCGCCTCACGGATTGTGGTCAGTGCAGTGGCCTTATCGGTGTTGAGGTCGGCAGATCCACCGGATTGCAGCTCGGAGAGACGCGCAGTCCCATTGCCCCCGCCAAGGTTGTACGTGGCGAGAGAGTCGATACCGATCGTCGATCGCGTGCTGGCTGTCGAACCCAACTGGAAGGTTGCACCGCCGGACGCCAGGACGGTAAAGCTAGTGGAGGTCGTCGCTCCGGTATTGCCCCGTCCGAAGTCCGTACCCAGCGTGAACGAAAAACTCAGCCCGTTGGCACTGTAGTTGACGTCCAATCCGTCGGTCGCGGTGCTTTGACCGTTGATAGTGATGTTTGCGTCCGTGCCAGTCGTCTTGCTGACGTTCTGCACGTCGTTCGTGGTATCGCTGTCACCGGTCGCCGTCGTGTACGAACTGTTGATCACACCTCCGGAAAGCACCTCAACAGCGACGAACGCATCGGTCCCATAGGTGGTTGAATTGAGTGAGACGCTCGCCGCGTTCTGAATGGCCGAAACACCAGTCTGGCTCTTCGCTCCGTTGATCGCAGCGACGACTTGTGCCTGAGTGAGCGAACTTGCAATTGTAAGCGTGGTCGTCCCCAGGGCGCCCTGGATGATCACTTCCGTGGTCCCGCTCGTCCTGGTGGTTGTTGCCCCGTCCATGGTTGCGAACGTGGCAGTGGCGAGCTGGGCGGACGCCACCCTGTTGACGGTAAGAGTCGTGTTGCTGGTGGACTGGCTTCGCGAATAAACGCGGAGGTTGTCGATGTAGCTGTTGGTGGCGACACCTGCGGTTTGAATGCTGAAGCTCCCGTCGAGCAGCTTCTTGCCGTTGAAGTTTGTCGTATTGACGATCCGGTCGATCGCGGTGAGGGCGTCGTCAATCTGCGACTGATTCGCGGATATCTCACTGGCGGTCAGGTTGGCATCACTGGTGGAGGCCATCACCAGAGTTTGAATCTCGCCCAACAACGACGAGATCTCCTCGAAGGCGGAATCCGCAACGGTGAGCATCGAGTCGGTCCGCTGGTTGTTCATTAGGGACTGCCCAACCGCCGTCAGTTCGGCGTTCAAGGATGACAATGCGATCAGGCCGGCGGGATCGTCCTTTCCTGTGTTGATGCGTTTCCCCGTCGTCAGCTGTTTGAGCGTGTTTTCTTGCGCCGCGGTGTTGCGGTCAAGAATGTGCAACAGTTGTAGCGTGTTAATGTTCGTGACTGTCAATGCCATGGTGGTAACCCCTGTATCGCACCGGCCTACGATGCCGGGAAGCCGCGTTGTGCGTCGCTCGAAAGGTAGGATATAAAACGAGCAGGAGCCAACACCGGACCGACTTTGTCGCGCCAGATGCCCTGGCGCTGTCATGAGCGGCGATTCGAGTCAAGTTTATTTTTGTATTCGGAAGGTCCGTTTTAAGGGAGTCCTTGCCTTGTTGGTTAAACAAGTGACGATGTGTGGCACTAAAAGGTTGTTGGACTATCGGACGGAAGGGAGCGTTGGGGCGCGGACTGGTGGACGTGGGCGTGCAGGGTACCCCGCAAGCCAAAGGCGCGGGATGCTATGCTGGGGTACGGAGCTATCATGGCCACACAAGCGTGGACCATGTATGCTAGTGTGAAAATCCCTTTTCGCACGAATGGGCCGAGAAAGAATTCTCGGCCCAGCTCGATAGTCCAAGTATTTGTGCAACGCGTTACCGGCGGACGCAGTTCATCCGGCAACGACGGCGCGAATGGCGTTGACAAAGTCGCGGCACGCCTGGTCGACGCCGGCCTGCCAGTCGTCTCCACAGGTCTCGCTGTATCGCTCGTCCCGATATGCATAGATGACGCTTCGTGAAGCGTTTACAATCGCGCCGGTGCCGTCAGCGTTGAAACACTCCGCCACTTCCTCGACCGTTCGGCCTTGTGCGCCGAAACCGGGAACGAGAAACAGGCAGTTGGGCATCAACGTCCGAATGCGCTGCGTCGACTCGATGTCGCGCGGCGAGACCACCGCCCCGACACAGCTATAGTTGCTGCTTCCGACAAGCCCCTCGCCACTTGCCCAGGTCTGAACTAGCCGTGCCACATGCTGGCAGAGCGTCGAGCCATCCGATAACGCGACGTTTTGAACTTCAGCTGCAGAGGCATTGCTGGTCTGCACGAGGACGAAAAGCCCTCGCCCCGTATCACGAGCGATATCAATGAACGGGCGAATCGTGTCAAAGCCGAAATAGGGATTGACAGTGATGGCGTCGGGTGCGATCAGACCGGCCGGTTTGAGGTCGCCAAGGTGGGCATGGGCGTACTGCGTCGAGGAGTGACCGATATCCGCACGCTTCACGTCACCGATAACAATCAGGTCCGCGTCCCGGGCACATCGCACGAGCTCGAAGTAAACTCGGATCCCCTCGTGGCCGTACCGCTCGAAGAACGCGATGTTGACCTTGATCGCCGGAACATGGGGCGCGACTATGCGGATCACCTCCCGCCCGAAGTTGAGTAGGGCCTCCGCGATCGCCCCATGGCTGGTACCGCTCTCCGGATCTCCTTGACGCGTCGTCCTGATGCCGGCGTCAGCAAGCAAGCTGGCGGGGAATCGTTCGACCAGCGGATCGAATCCAACGCAGGCCGGAGCGTTCTTCTTGCGGATCGCATTTACCAGACGGTCGGCAAAATGGGTATTCATGGCTGTTTCTTCGCCTATTACGATGCTTTATGTGACGACCTCCGTGCGCCGTTTCCTACGCGATGGGTCACTATATTCCCACCACGTATCCGATGCAATGGTGACACCGCCTGTGCGTGCGATCAATCCCGATTAACCGAGGACCGCTTGACACACATTGCCGCACTTTCAGACAATACCGATTGATATGGACTCATCTTCCCCCAAACGGCGCGCGAAGGACGGAAAGAAGGTCCGAGTATCCTTTCGGCGGAACCGATCGGTGAGGCGTCGCAAAACCGACTGGACGCAGCAGGCCCGTGAGGCCCAGGACCATGAGGTCGACTCTGATCGAAGCGAGAGCTTGGCCGGCAAGGGAGAGCTGTCGCGGCGCCGGACCATTACGGTTCACGATGAGGCCGGCGAGCTGCCGGAAGGGGTTCACCATGGGACCGTCGTCGCCATGCGCGGGTTGTATGCCGATGTGGACGACGGAGTGCGAATCCGGCCTTGCACCGTGCGGCGCGTTCTTCGCACCAAGCTGATCGAAGATCGACATCCTGTGACGGTGGGTGACCGGGTGCTGTTCCGCGTGGAGCCTAAGGGCGAGACCTCCGTCCGGGAGGGCGTGATTGAGGTGGTCGAACGGCGCCAAAGCGTGCTCCAGCGCCGCGTCAGGCGACGCATTCATACCGTGGTCGCCAATGTCGATCAGGTGGTGATTGTCGGTTCAGCCGATCAGCCGCCGCCCAAACCGCACCTGATCGACCGTTACATCGTGGCCGCTCACGCCGGCGACATAACACCCGTGATCTGTATGAACAAGCTCGACCTGGACCGCGACGGCCGGGCGAAAGAGCTGCTCGATCGTTACGCCGCCCTCGGCTACGCAACGCTGTACACGAGTGCTGTTACCGGTGACGGAGTTGCGTCACTACTAGATGCGATGAAGGACAAGGCGAGTGTCTTTGCAGGGCAAAGCGGCGTCGGCAAGAGTTCCCTACTCAACGCGATGCAGCCGGGTCTGCAGCTCAAGGTCGGTGACATTATCGAGCAGACGGCCAAGGGCAAGCACACGACCTCCAATGCGACGCTGATCCGCCTGGAGGTTGGCGGCTACGTGGTCGACACGCCGGGCGTTCGATCCTTCGACCTATCCATAATCTCCCGGAACGAGTTCGAGTCCCATTTTGTCGAGTTCGCAGATCACGTGCCGAACTGCAAGTTCCCCGATTGCACGCACATACACGAGGAAGGTTGCGCGGTGAAGGATGCGGTTCAGCGCGGTGAAATCTACCCGGAACGGTACGAGAGCTACGTTCGCATGTTCGAGGAACCGACGGAGCCACGGTGGGAAAGCCGACCCGTTGAATAACAAGGAGAAGTTGAAACGTCGAAGAATCAAAAAATCGAAATTCCTGAGGATTGGACGCTTTGACGCTTTCTTCGCAATTCGCCATTCTGAATTCCGCATTCTTCCTCGACGGGGCTCTGCCCAACGTGGATAATGCCGGCAGGAGAACCGGCTGACGTACAGGTGTCATTCACGCGTGGTCGTCTTGGAGATGTGTTCGGGAGCGAATCTAAGCGACAATCCCGCCGAGTAGCTCATCTCGTCGGAAACGTAAACGACGAAGCTGGCGAATGGTATCGTGCGCCCGAGCGATGCCAATTCTCGAACTGCGTCGGCAGGCTCAATGCGAACGGTTGAAAGAAGGGCCTCCTTCTCTTTCTCCTCCTTCTTCTTCGGCAGAACCACGTCGATCGCCGTGCCGTCCCGCTGGACGCGCAAGGTAGGTCCGGATTTGGCCGTCGTTGCGGTCCACCGCCTCCGCAAATCCGAGTTCGGGGATGTCAATGACAGCAGATGCCCGTCGATACCGAGGATGCGGTCGCCCGGCTGCAGGCTTCCGTCCGCGGCCGTCTCAGGATACACGCGCGCCACGACAACAACACCTGGCTCTTGGACGACCTTCATGCCAATCCCAAGCCGCGGTTGTCTGTCCGGGGGCGAGCGCGATCCGCTTCGCCACCAGACTGGGTTGAGCAGCGACGCCGAGCCGGCTCGATGGGCTGCTAGCCATTGATCGAGCACGTCCGTGGCCAGTCCGGCCTGGATGATTGATAGGGCCGCCCGAGCGGACTGGTGTTTGCGCAGCGATTGGACGTCGGGTACGGTAGCCAATGTGGGGACAAGTCCAAATTGCGCCTCGAGAACGCGCTCGATGTGGTCTCGACTCAGCGCCAGAGTGAGCCAGCCGTTTGAAACCGTCCAGGCCGGATCGATGTTTCGTAGCAGACCCATGAAGGGAAGCTTCGACTTCTCGGCGTAGGTCCCAAGCGGAACGTACGAAATCGGGATTCCAAGATGTCTGCTCTCCTGGACCGTCAGCGCGCCGTCAACTTTGGCCTGGTCCACCGCCCGCACCAGTTGAATGATCCTGTCCGCAATTCTGCGAACATAGTCGCGGACGGCACGCCCGTCGGGACACTCCATCATTACCGCAAGCTGCGGCGTCGATCCGCCTTCCCGTAAATCCTGCCCCCAAGCGACAATCACATGTGGACCAAGTCGAGGTCGGGCTTTGGACTCCGGATCAGACGCACCCGCAATCGCCGCCAGAAACGCCAGGTACCGTCCCATGTTTCCTGCCGGGGGATTGATGGCAGCCGTTGCATAGGCGTAGTCAAGATCAATCGTGGTAACCGATGCGAAGAGCGTTGTTTGCGGCAATCGCAGCAGTTGCTCGATCGACGTGCGTGTCAGCCTCGGTTTGCGCTGCGGCGTCGCCAGTGCTGCCCGGATCGCCACATCGAGCCGACCCTCTCTCTCATAAAGAGCGATGACGGCACGATCGACGATCGGCCAACCGGGCAGTGACAACATCGTCTCTGCCGGTACCGTGTCATCCCTCACAAGATAGGCCACCGCAAGGTCGCCTGCCGGCATGTACTTCTTCAACGCCCGGAAGGGCAAAGACTGGGCGAGAACGTGGCCGCGCTGTCCGGCCATCAGGTTCACTGTCTGGTACAGTGGGGAATCCAGGCCCCAACGGCGTGACACGGCGACAACGTCATCGCGCACACAGACCGTAACGCCATCCTGTGTTTGGAAGAAGCGCACGCCGCGGGTGACGCCGCGCCCTTTACGCTGTCGGCGTGGGAATAATCGATCCAGAACTGCGTCGTCCGAAATGCGCATGAGCCACACGGCGCTGCTAAGCTGAGACCAGGAGGGCGCGGCAACGGCCATCTCCGACTTCACAAGCTCGTCAAGCTTGACCGAGGCACGTAACCCGAGGACTCCTGTAACGGCTTGAAGAAGGTCATGCGTCTTGCCGTCTGCTGTGGAACTTCCCGAGAGAAGCGGCAACAACCGCCAGGCATGAGCACGACGCAAGGCGCTATCAGCATCACCAAGCTGACGGACGGCGACAAACAACTTCGAGGAAGCGGGAACGTATTGCGCAAACGGAATCGAGTCTGATCCACTGCCGGCTCCCTCCTCACCAAGTGCTGATACGGAGACACTCCATACACAGAGCAGGGCGAGAGCTCGAAGACCGAACCGCACACGCCTTTGGCACACCATTGTTTTAACACGTCGATGTATGGTCGCTGCGACCGAAGTGCACGATTGTCCGATCGGTTTTAGAGTGGTTTCTGTTGTTACGTAGCGAGCCGCGGTCTTCATCCCGCGCGGAATCTCCGAGACGAGCGTTTCTTCCAAGAACCCAAAACCGCTACATGAAATCGCAAAATGCTCTAATGCATCCGCCGCGCGAAACAGGAGCTGTTGACCAACACCTGATCTGGAACAGGATATGCTATTGTGTGTGAGAAACATCATGTGCGGCGGCGACACTGACCACGAAACGACATTGATCCGAAGCTTCGCCATGGCTTACAGCTGTTTCGGTGCCGGCGTGTCGGGCCGTACAGCCCGAGTGTGAGAGTCACAGGTCCTCGACGTCTTCACTGTTCGAGGAAACCGGTTTGGACGGGGCATCCGGGGCATCGACATCCGCCCCAGGAAAATGATCCTCGCCCGACGACGCATCCTTGGCCTGGTTGAGAATGTCGATCAACTGGAGGATTGTCAGGTCCAACGCCTTCTGAAGTGACTCTCCGCTCCGGCGTTTGGCGGCCATGTTCCGTTGCGTCTGTTCAATCCATTCTGTCAAGAGCCGCTCATCGGCGGAGGCGGGTGAATACTCCGGCGGGTACTCCTGAGGTGAAGGATCCTGCGATGGTCGCATTGCTCCCACATCCACCCATTCAACCTTCTCACCGGCGAACTTAGGGTCACTACGGTCAAAGACACCGAGAAAAGCAAGGACAACAACGGCTGCGGCGGCGAGTGGACCGGCCACATAAAGTGACCGGCGCAGCCGAATCATCCGCTGCGAGGCTTTGGGTTCGACGCACGCGACCAACCGATCCGAGAAACCGCCGCGAAGCGCGACGGGGTCACGATCCGACGCGATGATATGCCCGCTGACTTCCATCAACGCCAGTGCTCGCCGACACTGTGCGCACTTTAGACGGTGAGCTCCCAACTCCGTTGCCAGCGCCGGTGACAGTTCCCCGTCAAGGTACGCATCAAAGAGTTGTCGTGCCTGTTCGCAGTCCATCACATATTCGATCTAAGTCGTTTAGTGCCAGCCAAGCCCCGCCGACCCGGTCCAACACTTTCTACCCGGCTGATCCCGTGCGATTGCGGAAGTTCAGCAAAACCTCCTCGGTCACCGGCTCCAACAAATCGCGCAAACGGTTCCGCGCCCGATGAAGATGGCTCTTCACCGTTGCGACCGGCAGCTCGAGCACCCGGGCAATCTCGTAACAGCTAAACTCGTGCCGATAAAACAGCAGCAGCGTCGCTCGCTGTGGCGGGCTCAGCTTATCGACCGCCGACCACAGCATTCTCTTTAACCGAAGCGCCTCCTCCGATTCCAGCGAGGTTGTTGGCGCCTCATCGTCCACGCATGACAGTGCGGTGAAATCCAGCTCCCCGGTCAGGGCCCGTTTACGTCGCAGGTGGTTGAGGCAGACGCGGTAGCCGATTGTAAACAGCCAGGTGCTGAAGCGGTACTCGACCGAGAAGGAGTCCAGCGAGGCAAAAGCCTTCAAGAAGGCATCCTGGCATATCTCCTCGGCGTCGTGATACTGCCGGACCATCCGCCAGATGAAGCCGAACAAACGATCTTTGTGGAGCTCAACCAGCTCGCGCATGGCAGACCGATCACCTGCCCGTGCCCGGCCGACGAGCTGCTTCTCGTACTCCCGGCTGGCCGTAAACGCCGCCTTTCCCACTAGCTCACCTACCTCGTCCATAACATTATAACCGATTCGGCAGCCTCGCGTTGCAACCATTACACTCTTCTGTAGAATCGATCAAACTTATAGGGCGAATGAGAACCCGTCCGTGATTTCTGCTAACGGCCTGTAAATACTGAACTTATGGCCAAAAAAGCAACGCCCGATAATATCGTCTGCCGTAATCGCAGAGCGTCACACCACTTCCACATCCTCGAAAAAATCGAGTGCGGCGTTGTCCTGCAAGGTACCGAAGTCAAAAGCCTCCGCGACCGAAATGCGTCCATCGAGGAGGCGTACGCCCAAGTCATCGACAACGAGCTTTGGCTCATCGGCTGCCACATCGCCGCTTACAAGTTCGGCCACACCACAAACCACGACCCGTTGCGCCGCCGGAAACTGCTCGTACACACCCGCGAGCTTCACAAGCTCAGCCGCAGGATTGAACAGAAGGGGCTAACCCTCGTGCCGCTTAAAGTCTACTTCAATGATCGTGGAATTGCCAAGGTGTCGCTGGGTCTGGCCCGCGGCAAACATTTAGCCGACAAACGCCGTGACCTTCAAGCCCGCGACCACGAGCGCGAAATCAACCGGGCCTTGCGTCGCAGGCGTTAGAGAAGGCCCGGTGTGTGTGCATGGTCAGGTACTTGCAATGCGACTTATACGGTAGTGACCCGGGCTATAGCAGATTTCACTATCGCGTAGCACGTTCTGGGTTGTGGGACGCTGCAGGAGTTGGTTGCTCCGCGTGGGCTTCAAGCCCGCTGCTGGCTACACAGAATCGAAAAACGCTCTAAGCTCGACTTTTGCCCTTTTTTCCGTCGCTAGGCGGCGGGAGCGAGGGCGTATAGTAGCACGGCCCTTATTGGCCGGGATAGTTTCGCAAAGGCTTCGTGATGCCGG
>Ga0307432_1001324_pt1 | contig 15272 bp, 7 predicted proteins | sample SalMarWE160150MG_FD_202158 | JGI IMG/M metagenome (GOLD analysis project Ga0307432, IMG submission 202158) | Salt marsh sediment microbial communities from the Plum Island Ecosystem LTER, Massachusetts, United States - WE1603-150 | ecosystem: Environmental > Aquatic > Marine > Intertidal zone >...
CTCTACACCGGAGTGCTTCAGCCATTTCGTCACCTCCATGACCGCTCCGATTGCTACCGGCTGGAGCGACCCAGTTACCGGGCGGGATTCGCACCCGCTGAAGACCAGCACCTTGCCACGGCGCACTTTTGTATAGCGAGCTATAGGTCAGGTCAGCAGACCCGACAAAGTGGAATGACGTTCTTTTCCGGCGGGTCTGTTGACCCGCCCTACTCGGCTAGAATTCGTATCAGTTGTATCTACCGGCGGGACTGTTTGCCCACAACCTGGTGCGGGAACTGCAGATTCCGGCGCCGGAGGTCAGCCGGTTGCTGCTCGTTTCCGCTCGAATACGGTGCCCAGCCCGGCGTATAGGCCCTCGTCACCGTAGGCCTCTTTGAACAGCCTTCGCGCGTCATCGCCAGAACAGTGGCACGGCGCGCCTTGGCGTACGCCCAGCTCTTGGAAACGTTTGATCACGCCGTTGATTGTCGAGGTCGGTTTCTGAATCATGTGAAATCCGCCGAAGACCGTGTCGATCGGGCCTCCGGTTATTTTTTGCGCTTGCGCGGCCATGTTGTCCACTCCAGGGTGCGCACAGCCGGTAATCAGTACCCAACCCTTTTTGGTCCTGACACAGAGCCCGTGTTCTTCAATGGCGCCTTTGCCGAGCGTGCCGGTCGTTTTGGCACCGGGGCAGACGACTTCCGGCTCATCAGCCTCAATCACCGTGTATCCAAGTGCCCGCGCATGTTCCTTGAAGGCCGCCGGGAAGCCGACAGGAACGTACATGGGTATGCCGGTTCGCTGCGCCGCGAGGGACGGCAGACCACCCGTGTGGTCCCAGTGGATGTGGCTCAGAACGACAGCATCTATGCGCTTTGGATCGCAGTTCAGTTGACGCATGTTCGCATACAGGGCCGATCGTTTACCACCGGTGTCGAACAGGATGGTCTTCTGCAACCCTTCGATGAAGCAGCCAAATCCCCACTCGGAGATCAGTTCCGATCGGTCCGGGTTCGGATTGTTGTCATAGACGATAGTCATGGTGACGCTGTCTCGGCGCGGCTGCTGTGACGATGAGGGTGCCGGATTCTCCTGCGCGGCCGAGGTGGCGTAATCCGATAACCAGATCGGCGCGGTCAGACCGGCCATAATGATCCCGCGTCGCTCCGTGCAAACGTCTGTTTCAGTTGCATGAATGGACATGTTCAAATCCTCCAGGATGTCGGGGCTCAAGATCCGAACTCGTCGTGTGGGAACGCATCGACCACGGCACCCCAAAGCCGTGACTTCGATCTCGCCACACTGCAATACTATCTCTATTATAACCAGTTTGCTGTGGGCCGGAATACCCACTTTTGCTTCCGAAAATTGTCGCCGGCCGGTGTCGGCTATCAGGCCCATGTGGCCGAGACTTGTGAGGTAGAGAATGGAATGCAGGTGGTGGAAACACATGCTAGGGTGACAGGTCGATTCGGACGTTGACAAACTCGAAGTCGTCGATGTCGCTGCTGCTAGGTCTGGCGATGATCTCGAAGGTGTTGGTGCCTAAGCGCAGGAGCGATGCATCGAACGGCGCGATGAATTCCCCGAAGCTGCCGTCGGAGGGGGCGTCGTCCAAACGATTATCGAGGACAATCCCGTTGATCAGAATCTTGTGACTGCGCTGCACGCCTTTGGCCAACAGGGCGACCTCGGCCTTGTTGAAGTGCGGCGGCAGTTGCGCATCCACCAGTTCAAACTGAGCGACAAAGCGGCTTCCTTCGCTCGTTTTTTGGAACTGGCTGTTGATCCTACCGTCAAAGTTGTCGTCGCCGAGATGATGGACGTCCGGTACGGGTTCGATTGCAACCATTGCCAGATTCTCCGGAGCGAGCTGGAAGTCCACGGCGAGAGTTGTCCCCAGTATCATGGCTGAGTCGACGTTGGCGGTCGATGGAATGTAACCATCCATCGATGCGGACAACGCGAAGAAGTCGGGTACCTCGGGAGCTTGAAGTGAGTAACCGCCGTCCGTACCCGTTGTGACCGATACGGCTGAGCGATCGGGCAGGACGAGCCGAACCGCGGCGCCGGGAAGGGCGTTGCCCGTCGATGCGTCACTGACGAAACCGCGAATTGCGCCGATCGGGTCGACGGATCCGTCCAGCGAATACAACGGCAGATACCGGTAATACACTTCGAGCATCAATGTGCACATGGCTGTCTGATAGACTCGCCCGCCGATGTCGGCCCACTCACCGTCCGGATCCCAACTGCCCGCAGCCGGTTCATCCTTACGTTGATGTTTGAGGAGTTGCCCGGTAAGTGCGTCGTTCCACTTACGCCACTGCTCTCCCTGATGTTGAAAGAGTGCCAGCGTTGCGTAGTACCAGTAGTAGGTGTTGGGTGTAGATTCCCAATCTGGAGGATGCTCGGAGATGAATGCGGCGGAGGATTGCATACGCGGATCTTCGCGACTCAGACCGAGCAACTGCTGGGTGAACATACCCTCCGCGGTCATGGCCGGGGTATATTGGCGGTGCGGCTGGTAGCCATAGAGACCCGGGCGTGACGAACTGGACACCAGATCGAGCCACTCACGAGCGGTTTTGAAGGATGCAGCCGGTGTTGCGATGCCGTTTAGGCTCGCGCTTCTCAGCGCCATGACCTGCCACCCGAGTACGGAGGTGTCACCGACTTGTCCCGGATCGTATCGCCATCCGCCAACCCTCGTATTGCGGGCGCGGTCGATGAAGCGGACGGCCAATCGGACCGGTTCGGCCAGCGACGCATCACCGGTCATACCGTAAGCTTCGGACAGGGTGATCGTCACGATGCCCTGAGTGTACATGGTCTCCTCGCCGCGGAGATCACCGTTGGGCTTCTGACGATCAATGAGCCACCGCAGTCCGCGTTCGATGTTCTCTTGGTAGGGACCGTCGCTAACATGCGTGTGACCCGCACCGTAGAAGCAAAGCAAAGCGAGTCCGGTCAAAGCGTGATTCACGACGATGTCCGTCTCGCCGCCGCACCCACCACATTGATCGTCGAAGTGCTTGCCGTCCCAGCGCCCGTCTTTGCTCTGGTGTCTCGCCAGCCAACCAAGAGCGTCGGTTACGGCGCGCTCGGTCCTGTCGCTGCCGCCCATGCGCTCGACGAGTGTCAACCGGTCGGGGGCTGATCGTTGTACATAGGGGTTTGCCGGTGGGACCTCCTCGGTCGGGAGGCTCAGACTCAGCGCGGTTTCATCCGGGATAAGAAGATCACGGGCCGACAACGGCGTCGTGCTCAGAAGCGCCAGGCGTTCGACACCGTAGTCGCGGGTTACTGGTTCGACTAAGTGAGCCGGCGATTCTTCCGTCTGATGATGCCACGACTGAGGCACGTCAAGAGCAACTGCGGGTACGGAATCCTCCGCGGAAGTCAGCGATTCCGCCAGCGACGCGCGCGGCGCGTTGGAGGTGACCCATGCGACCTGCGGCGAGGTCTCCGACTGCGGCGCTGTGCTCGACTGCTCCAAAGACGGCAGGGCAAGACCCGCGAGCGGCGGCAGAGTCGCCTTGGCGTGAAACGTAGTGGAGATATCGCGCAACGCCCGGATCGGTGTCGCGCCAGAGGTATTCGGCTCAGGCACCGCCGCGAGCGATGATCCGTCGGGTGTCGGGTCGATCTGCTGAGGGTCAATTGAGACTTGCGTCTCGTGTTCGGCCTCCACTATGGCATTGGCTGGGAGAACTCGGCGCGGCGGCACGGCGGTCTGCACCGTGGGCTGTGGGATCTGTTCCGTCGTGGGGGTTGCGGAGGCCGTTTCGAGCTTCGCGAGCGCAAAATCGGTCAACGGCGGTAAGGCCGGATCGGACCACGGGGCGCGGCGAGACTCGCGCGACGCCGGTGATGGTGATACATCTGCGGCATGAGCCGTGGGTCTTTCGGCGAACGTCGAGTCTTCGGATATCACGCCGGTCATCTTCGGCTCGATCCTGAGAATGCGCCCCTCAGGCGGCTGTGACAACGTGCTATCAGGTAGGTCGTATCGCGGGGAAGCGCTGGCCCGCAGGGTGATCCTCGGTGCCGTCTCGGTCGTCTCGGGCATCCGATCGACCGGGGCTTGCGACAACGACAGATCCGTCATCGCCGGATAGTCAAGCGATGCGAGAGTCGCAGTGCTGTCCCTGACGGATGATTGCTTCGGGTCGGCCTCGCGCCCGGGAGACACTGCAGCCAATGTGGGCGCATCCGATGGTGCCTCAGTATTGTCATAGCTCGGCGGGATCTGCGCCAGGTCGACGGCTCCCTCGACCGGTCCACTCATCGCCGCAGCCACTGATGGGCGTGCCGGTGGCTCCAGGTCCACCGGCGCAACGTGTGCGGATGGATCCGGTTCGGCTGCGTGTATAGACGCTTGCTCGGTTGGTAGAGCCACTTCGAGCGCCGTCGGCACATGCGTGTCTGGGGACGCCTCGGAAATGACTGCGGGCTCGATACGCTGCTCGATTGCAGCGTCGGCCGCTGTCAAATCAGCCGTCAGATCCTCCGGCATGTCGATCGAACCGCGCTGAAGTGTGAGTACGGCCATCGTCGGCGTTGCGTCCGCTTCCACGGGTACGTCACGTCGTTGGTGGGACATCTCCAACGGGGTGGGTGTTTCGATGTCGGTCAGTTGTCCGCGGATCTGACGTGCCAGGGCGTCACCCGCAGCAGGTGAGGCAAGCGCGATCCGGATCCGACCCCCGTGCCGAAACTCCCTCGCCAGCGTCGCGGTCACTTCCCAGACGTTGAATAACAGCATCAGCAGCAGATGTGCCATCAGTGACGCGAGGAGGCACTTCGCCAGGAGACTCAAACGGCGACCGCGCAAGTCGCGCATCAAGGCCAATAGCAGCAGCAAAAGCAAAAACGCCAGCAGGGCCCACAGAAGATTCGGTCCGACGACCCGCCACAGCGCCGCCCAGTTGATCGGCGGCCGCTGCATATGTTCGATCTCGGAGAACACTTCACGCGACGTGGTGTAGTACAGGTTATATTCACGCGGCGTTTCCGTCGCAGTCCGCTCGTGCAATGTATCCGAGCTGAAGAAAAGAGCGTATCCACCCAATCCAAGACCGGGATCGAGTTCGTTCGCTTTGGTGTTGACCGGCCGGCCCAGGTTCTCGGCGGGTCGATGTTCACCTCGCAATCGGCGCGAGCGATACAGATCGAAACCGCCTTCCCCGCCGGGCCGATCGGATGCGAAATAGAGGAAGTCGCCGAATGAGCTGACGGCAGGCGCGCCCTCGTTGTACGGCGAGTTCAGCGACGTCATCGTTTCGGCCTCGCCGAACCCGTGGTCGGTGACGGCGGCTGCGTAAAGGTCATAGTCGCGGTGAAACAGATCCTCGCGGATCATCGCCGGCCAGGCATTGGGATCGGATTTTTCCCGGTCATCCGGCTGCGGTCGGTTGGACGAGAAATAGAGTGTCTTTCCGTCGGGGGTTATAGCCGGTCCGTAGTCGTTGAACTCGGAGTTGACCAGCGGGCCGACGCTGATCGGTTCCTGCCAGCCGTCGCGGTTCCGATGTGTCACCCAGATGTCATAACCGCCAAGCCCACCCGGGCGGTCGCTGTAGAAGTACAGCGATTGTCCGTCGGCGGATGGCTCCGGACCAAGGTCCTCATGCTCGGTGTTGACGGTAACGAGCGGCTCGGGCTCCGTCCAGCCCTCGTATGTGCGTTTGGATACATAGATGTCCGCGTTCTCGCCGGCCTTGCCGCGAACGAAGAACAATGTCAATCCATCGGCACTTATCCGTGGTTCGTAATCGTCGACTGTCGTGTTGATCACCTCGGCGAGCGGTTTGGGCGGCTGCCACAGGATGTCCCGCGTCTGCGCGGTCGTTGCCGGCGCTTTGATCGTGTCGGCGTCGGTGTAGTAGCGGTGGGTGATGGGGACCAGACGTACGAGAGCCACGCCGATCCCGACGAGCACGGCGAGAACCACCGCGAAGAAAAGCCACCGTCCCCATCGTGGGCTGTTGCGGTTCAAAGTTGCCTGCGTCTCTTCGCTCACGATACGTCAGTCCGTTGGCGACCGGTTGAAAACCGGTCCCACACATCGACCAGTTGCAAACAGGTCTCACAGGTTAGAGCGGTCCCACGCACGCATCAGTCCGTCAAGACGGTGTCGAGATAGGGCTCCTGAATGCCGGCGCCTTTGCAGATGTCCAGGACGGTAATAATGTTCGCATAGGCTGTGTGGCGGTCGCCGCGCACCGTTACTTTCTGCTCCGGATTGACAGCAACAGCCTGGGAAACCATCGATTGCAGCTCGTCCGGCCCGACCTTTCGCCCGCCGACGATCATCCGCCCGTCGGCGTCGACGTTAACGATCAACTCCTGCATCATTGCGCTGATCGGCGTGGATGAACTGGCTACGGGCAGGGCGATCTGCATTTCACGTTCGGTCTGATGAAACGTCGTGGCGACGAGAAAGAAGATCAAGAGCAAAAAGACCATGTCGATCATCGGCGTCAACTCGATCGAGACGCCCGTCGTCGTGTCATTCGCTTGGATCAGCACGGTGTTGCTCCCTCCGATGGGCGAAAGTTGCTAGGCCGAAGCGGCGGCAGCTTTCTCCTTTTCGTCGGTCTCCTCGGATTCCTCGACGGAGCGCAGCTTGGGGACCAATTTGTCATCCGTGGGCTGAGGCTGAGCATACTGCTCGACGAACTCGACGGTCATCTGATCCATCTCGCTGACGAGCCCGTCGATTTTGGACAAGAGCCAATGGTAGGCAAATAAGACCGGAATCGTAACCAGCAGGCCCGCAGCCGTGGTGATCATCGCTTCGTAAATGCCCTTGGCCAGCAACTCGGCCTTGCCCAACGCTTCGCTGGAGGTAGCGACGGTCTGAAACGCCCTAATCATCCCGAAAGTGGTACCCAAGATACCCATCAGCGGCGCTGTCGACGCAATGACGGAAAGGACTCGCAAATACCTGCGGAGGCTAAGCACTTCGCGCTGACCGGCTTCTTGAATGTGCTTCTCCACCACCTCAACAGGTTCGCCCAGCTTCTTGATGCCGGCGGCGAACACATTGGCGACCGGGCTGCCGTTGGTCCGGCAGTATTCGAGTGCTTCATCTTTGTCGTCCGCGCCGTTGCCGAGCAGCCTCGTCAATCCAGGAAGGAAGCCGGGGGGAATGATGCTCCGTCGGCGCAGGCTTAGCAGTCGTTCGATGATCACCGTCAACGCCACAAGTGAGCACAGGCCGATCGGGATCATCATCGGGCCGCCCTTGACCACGAAGTCCCAGACCGACCGCACCTCGACGGACGCGGTGGAATCACCGCCACCGGCTGCATCCGCCGCCTGGCCCAGCAAGATCAGCACCCACGCAGTGATTGTCGAGTTCACGGCTAATGCTCCTTCGGATTGACCTCAATCCCCTCTTACGTTCCGCGCACGCTTCCTATCCGATGGGCCTTCGCCTCATCGCCCCGGCAGATCGGCACTGGACAGTCCGGATAGCCGCTGCAACGCCATTTCGGCCCAGCGTGTTTCCGTGTGCTGCTCGGTCACCTGCTTGAAGTGTCTCCGTGCCTCGACCGGCTTGCCGAGCTTCTCGAAACACCGCCCGGCCTCATAGAGTGCGGCTGCGCTCCATTCGGGATAGGCAAAGAGAATATCCACTTTGAGCAGCTCGCGGGCCGCCGCCTCGTACTGCTTTTTCGCGAAGAGACATTCGCCAATCTGGAACTGCGCCCGCGCGGCTGTCGGACCCTGATGACGCGCAGTCACTTGCCGGTACGCACTCATCGCTTCGTCGTAGCGCTTCTGGTGCTCGCGGGCCCAGCCGACTCCAAAATGCGCCTGGAACCTGTGCTCGGACTCATCGAACCGGTCCAGATACTCGGTGAAGACACGTTCACTAAGCGCCCATCGCTGCAGCGCAGCCAGCGATTCTCCCAAACGGAGCAGGCTCGGGCCGAACACAGGATCGTCGTCGAACTTGTCGGCAACGCGTGCCAGGTGAGTGACAGCTTGCTCATGCCTTGCCAGCGTAAATAGCGCCTCGCCACAGTAGAAGCTCGCCGAGGCGAGCAACGGACTTTTCGGGAACGCATCGATGAATTCCTCGAACAGGTCAGCCGCTTCGCGGAAGCGCTTCAACTCGAACTCGCACAGACCCAGCCGATACGTCGCCTGCTCACGCACCTGTGCCGGTACGATAGCCGAATCCGCCTCCATGCTCTGCTGCAACCGCCGCAGCAGTGTCGCAGCTTCTTCAAAGCGCCTCGCGCCAACCTGAATCCCAGTCAGTTCCAGGATCGCATGGGCGTTGAAGTCACCGGGGAGTCCTTCGTCGAGCAACGTGCCGTAAGCCTCGGCAGCCTCGTTAGACCGGCCCAGTTCACGCAGACACCATGCCTTCTCGTATCGAAGAGCGGCGCGAAGGGATGGTGCCAACATTACGTCTTCGCCCGAACCGGAGCCGGCGGATCGCTCGATCTCGCTGATGGCTTTTACTGCGTCGGAATGGCGGTCTTGACGGGCCATCGCAATCGCCAGTTGAGCACGAGCTTCGGTCGCCCGAGCATGTGATGGATACTGATTGATGAAACGGCCGAACGCGGCTTCAGCGGCCTGGAACTGCCCGTCCGCCATGAGCGCCTGGGAATTTTGAAACAGCGCGTCGGCCTTAAGCTGGGTATCGGCATCCGTGCTCCCAACACTCTCATACAGCTTGGCAGCCTTGTCGAAGTGCTTTCGTTGCACGGCGATGACGGCCAGATGATTCAATGCGTAAGGTGCAAAGCGCGAGTCATCATCCTCATCGACGACTGCCTTGAAAGCTTTGACGGCATCGTCAAGCCTGCCAAGCGCGACCAGCGCCTGGCCTCGCTCGAACATCGCCTGTAACCGATGGGGGCTTTCTTCGAAGCGGTCAATGAGTTGACTGTAAGCGTCAAGTGCCTTCTCGTTGTCTCCTTGTCGTTGGCGCGCCAGCCCGAGCTTCAACAACGCGTCATCGGCCGAAGGCACATCCAAACCGACCGACAGATACTCGTTCAGATGCCGCTGGGCCTGCTTCCACTCGCCGCGCTGAAAATGAATGTCACCCAATGCAAGAAGCGCGGGGCGGTAAGTCTCGTCCATCCCGGCTCCGTTGGTGACTTCCTCCAGGAAGTCCTCAGCCTCGTCAAACCGTTGCAGACGATACAGAGCGGTTCCGAGGCGGAATCTCGCCTTGATTGATTGCGGATCATCAGGATGTTGCAACAGAAAACGCTGGTAGCTTTGAGCCGCCTGCTCGTAGCGTCCGGCCAGAAAATCGTTCTCCGCCGACAGGAACGCCACGGTAGGGGCGAGCTTATGTGAAGGATACTGTTTGAGGAACTCACGACTGTGTTTCAGGCTTTCGTCGTAGCGATGGTGCTGATGCTCGGTGGCGGCTAGCAGTTGCAGGGTGTCGGGAGCCAACGCATGCTCCGGAAAGCGAGACTGGAATGCGATCAGTGCCTTTATGGAGTCATCATATCGACCGGTCCGCACCAGCGCGATCGCCCGGTCGTAGAACATCTCGGCGATAAGATCGCTTTCGGGAAACGCCTCGATCGCATCGGTCAGCCGTCGCGCCGCTTCGTCGAACTCGCCGCCGCGCAGCTTGCATTTGGCTGCCCAATAGGCTGCTTCGTCCCGCAGTTCACCCTTGTCACCAGCGACTTGTTGGAACATCGGAGCGGCGCGGTCGAGCCGGCCCTGATCAAACCACGCCCGGCCCCGCTGAAACCGCGCCGTATATCGCAGTGGGCTCTTGGGGAACCTTTCGAGCAGTTGGTCGAGCAGTGCACCGGCTTCACCCGGTTTGTCCAGTCGTTGCAGCAGCGTGGCCAATCCCAACAGGGCCTCAGGGATATACCGGTTGCCCGCTTGCTTGAGCACCCGCTGATACTGCCGGATAGCTTCGTCCACCGCGTTGTCATGTTGGTGGCACTGTGCCAGAAGCAGCGACGCCTGCTCGGCAAATGATCCTTTGGGGAAACGCTCCAACAGCTCGGCGAACCGCTCAACCGCCGCGGCGTAGTCGTGCCGTGCCATCACAGCCGTGCCCCAGAAGAACCCGACCCGCTCACGCAGCGGGCTTTCGGGCCAACGATCCATGAAACTCTCACCCTGGTTCGCCGCATTCTCGTATTGGCCATTCAGATACAGCGCTTCCACCCAACCGGCGGCGGCGTCATCGGCCAGATCATGCTCGCGGCTGTTGCGCACCACGCGTTTGAACGCCTCCGCCGCTTCGGCGTATCGGTGCTCCTGAAGATGACATTGTCCCAGGATCGTGCCGACTTCAGCGGCAAACTCGAACTGCGGTCGCTCTTGCAGCAGCGTCAGTGTTTCGACGGCTGCGTCGTATTGCCCCATGCGAAACAGGCAAACGCCAAGTCCATAGCGCGCTACTGGTGCCCTCTCGTGATCATCATGACTGGAGAGGAACTTGCGGTATTCCGCAGCGGCGAGCTCATAGAGCCCGCGATTGAGCATACCATTCGCACTGAGGTAGCTCTGCAGTGCCGGATCGGGAGCATTCGCCGGATCGGGCGTGTCCGCGCGAGCCAAGGCCGGCGGGTCGCAGAGAATCGCGAAAACGATGCTGAAGCATGTAAGCACTGCGAGCGAACCCAATGGGCGACGCATGGCTTCTCCTCCCAGTGGAGTGTTGTCAAAGAGGTCCGCGCAGGCTAGCGCTCCATTACTCGTCAATTGACGGTTCGGCGGCACGGGTAACTGCCTTCTTGCCTACGTCTTGAGGGCCTACCACATGGGTCCGCCAAAGCGAACCCATGCCACCCGACCCAACCACATCCATCAATTTGCGTGTCACAGGGCACTAATACTTGACTCGCGGCGTACGCTTCCCCTTCCTAATCCGGTGACACCAATGCTGACAGACCGGACCTAATCCGCGAAGAACCTGTCGAGACTTCGCTTCTCGCGCTGGCCCCAGATTGCAGGCATCCAGCCTACTGTCAACATCTATGACGACAAACGTCGTTCATTCCTGACAGTTCTTAATGATTTTCCATCGAAGGAGGTTTCACGGGCTCGTTTTCAAGTCCGCTGGAGGAATCCCATCACATATCGTCGTCGTGCTCGTGTTCCTTCTCGCTGGCCTCTTCCATCTCCTCTTGTAGTTCCTCCGCCTTCTCTTCGAGCTTTTCCGCCTGTTCCTCAGCGGCTACTGCCTGTTTTTCTAGTTGCTCAGCTTGTTCCTCGAGCTGCTCCGCCTGCTGCTCAACGAATTCGGCCTGCTTCTCGAGCCGGTCCGCCTCCTGCTCGATACGCTTCGCTTCCTTCTCCATCTGGATGGCCTCTGTGTCGAGGCGGTGCGCGTCCTGCTCAAGGGCCTGCGCTTTGTACATCAGCGCGTCGGCGTCGACGTCCTCGTCAGATTCCGCTTTATCCCTCAGCTCGTCCGCTTTGTGCCTGAGTTCATCCGCTCGCTCCTGCAGTTCGTCCGCTCTGTCCTCTATCTCGTCGGCGGAGTCCCTCACGGTGTCGGCCTGATCCCCGAGTGCATCCACCTCTTGCTCAAGGCGTTGTGCCTCCATTTCGTGGTGCCTGTGCTGGGCCTCCAGCATCGCCGCGCGTTCAACGGTCTCTTGTATCGCCTTCTGCACCTCGTGGACAGCTGCGCCAAGGGCCGCGGCACGGGCGCCGCGTACCTGTGTTTCAGTCCCGGGTTGTGGCAGACGTTTGACCAGACGCTCGACTTGGCGGCGTGCGAAGTGCTCGGATTCGCCTTGCCACGCCTCGGATCGACCGTCTCCGGACGGATGAATCATCTTGACGAACGCACCAAAGATGCGATGGTCAGCTTCGGTGGCGTAGACTTTGATGCCGTCAGACTGTGGGCTGATCAGAATCGGAACGTCATCCCGAACCATTAACGCGTTGAGTGCATCGCGTTTGCCGTCGGGAAGCTTGTACACATGCTCCACGGTCTCATCGCGTTCGACCAGTCCTCCCTCACGGGTGATCATCTTCACGAACGCACCGAAGATCTTCTGATGCTTCTTACCCGCGTGAACCTCAATGCCGTCAGGGAGCGGGCTAACGAGAATCGGAACATCGCCACGGATCATCAGTTCGTTGATCGCTTCACGCTTGCCGTCCGGAAGCCTGTACACGTGTGTCATGGTCTCGCCGCTCTTGCCCTCACCCAACCAGGACCCAACGTCCGGAGCGGGTGGTAGGATACGTATGGGTGGAGGGATACGTGGAACCTCAGGCACAGGAGGGCTTGGAACGCATGGTTTGCACGGCTTGCACGGTTTGCAGGGTTTACATGGCTTGCACGGCTCGCAAGGACCACGTCCCTCGCGTGGTGTGCGGGCTTCCGTCCGTTTGGCTCTCTTCGCCCTCTCGGGTTTGACCTTGACACGCTTCTTGGTCTTGACCTTCTCAGCCTTATCGTGAGAAGCGTGCTTAAGTTTAAGCGCGGCGGAAATCTCCGCGAGTTGTGCACCGAGCTGATCTAATTCCCTTTCCAGCTTCGCGAGCCGATCTTCCAGGTCGTCCTCATCGTCATAGGCCGACGCCAGGTTCAATGCGATCGCTCGCGCCAAATGCGGCGCCGCCGCGCCGTGCCCACCGTACGCATCCGGTTGGAACGTCTTACCCTGCCGTTGGGCAAGGTGCTTCTCGAAGGTGCTCATTGCATGCCCGAAGTCCTCCTCGCACGGCTTGTCCTTCTTACATGGCTTGCCCTCCTTGTACGCGCCCGCCTTAGAGCGTTTCCCGATCTTGGAGTGCTTGTCTTCCTTGCAGGATTTGCATTCCTTGCAGTGTTTGCACGGATTGCTCGCTTCGCAATCCTTGCAATGCGTCGCGTGCGTGCAGGACTTTGACACGACCACCATCTTAGTCGCGTTGTCTGCCTTAACGCGTTTCTCCTTCTGCGGGCAGGACTGGGCGGGCGTTGCCAGCCAGCCGGTGACGGCCACCATCAAAGCCAACGCAATCCCCGACACCGAAAGCTTCGGCTTCACATTCTGCGTCATTACCATTGTGAGTCTCCTTGCAAAACGTCCAGCTCGCCCGTTTGATATACCAATGCCCACGGCGGGCATCCAACCTGTTCCTTCGCGGATGTATTGTTTCGTCTGGAGCAGCGCCTCGGCGTACGCACGCCGGTTGCGCGGCAAGAGCGATGTCACCCACGCATCGCAACACAGCTCAGCCTCGGCGCGCACGCGACCTCGAACCCACCACACCACAGGGTGCCACCAATAGAGGATACCGACGAACATCTCGGCCCATAACACCCAGTGGTCACGCCGCCGTACGTGCGCCAGCTCATGAAACAGCACCGCCCGGCGACCGGCGTCGTCAAGCTGGCACCACAACTTCTCGGGCAGAAGCAGCCGCAGACGGTGGTCGCACCAGACCATGGGTGAAACACAGCCATGGACCATAAACGTTTCAGGCACGCGCGGCAGTTCCAATGCCTCGGCCGCCTCCGACACCATACGTTTGACCGATCCGGGGGCCGCTGACGCCGAGCGGATCCGTCCGCGAAACCGGACGATGCGGACGGCTCCACACAGTGCCAAAAATGCTGCACCACCAATCCAAACGTCCGTCGGAACCGGTGGCAGGCGACCGATGGCATCTCGGATGCCCAGCATTGCCACAAGCCACTTGCTCCAGACATCGGATTTGGCCGTGCTGCGCGTATCAGGATGCACCGCTTCCGCGGCATAGTTCGGGGCTTCTTCGCTATCTGCAATGTGGGGCACCAAGACCGGAAGCGGTGTCGGCCTGCGAGGCCCCATATGCAAGTCGTCATTCCACGCTTCTGAAATCCTGTTTTCGGTTTGCGGACTTTCCGCGGGTTGAGGCTCGTAGGACAATGCCCCAGATCGAAATGCCTCGTCGCCGATGCCGACTCTTGGAGCGTACGTCTCCAACAGCAACGCATACGTGTCACAATCCGAAGGAACAACGGATTGCCCTCGTCCCGTCAACGGCTTTTTATGCCCGGATCGCTCGGTGCGTTTGACCGGTTTTTCACGGAGTCTCTGATCGGACCGCCTAATATGCTTGATCGGTCCTTCGCGAAGTAGGCCCGGTGGCCCGCTGGAGCCGATCGCCTGGGCGAGCATCTTTGGCGCATCCGGCTCCTGACGCGCGGCTAGTGCTTGCTCCTCGGATTCAGCACTATTGCTTGGCGCGCCAAGCGTGCGGGCCACCGGGCTCCGCGAAGAAGGAGGTAACGGGTCAGCTTCAGATTGCGGATTGGGGATTACGGATTGGAGATTGCGGATTGGGGATTGGGGTAGAAGCGGTGCCGCAACAAGCCATAGCAGCACGACCAGCCACAACGTGTGACGCGTCACGGGGCGGCAGGGCAGCCACCGGGTCACGGCTGCCACAAGCACAACGAGCGGGATCACCGCCAATGCGGTTCGCCACAGCAGGTCCGTTGGCAGGACGGCCCACATCTCCATACTGTTCGCTCCGTCCTCTAACGCCTTCGCCGTTTCGGTTGGGCGTCCAAACGCTCGATCAGCTCTTGCAGTTGCTCAACCTCATCGGGCGTAAACTGCTCCGTGCGAATAAGCTGCAAAACCAGCGGGCCCGCCGCGCCGTCGTACAACTGTTTGACCAGCGTTTTCAGCCGCGATCGTGTCACCCGATCCCGTGTGAGCTTCGCACGGTACACGTAGGCCAGGTCCGACTTGTCGCTCCTGGCGTAACCTTTTTGCTCAAGGCGGGTCAACAGCGTTTGGGCCGTCGTGTAGGCCACACGCCGACCGCAATCATGCAGGTGCGCCAACACCTGCCTCACCGTCGCAGGACCGTGGTCCCACAGCGTCTTGAGCACCTCCAACTCGGCGTTGCCCAGATCGTATTGCCTCTCGGCCATGGTTTATTTTTCCGCGAGCACTCGGTCTACTACATTTGTCGGAGGAATCCTACTACGTCTGTCGGAGGATGTCAACCCCATCCTTGACGAATTACGCGTCAGTTACAAGATCATACAAAGGACCGCCCCGATCGATTGCAGTGGATGTAGAGCGTAATTGTCAAATCACGTATGCCGAGCACCCGGCCGGTGTGACCTGGATTTCCTTCACACCTGGTGCCGAGGTCTCCTGCGTAAAACCTGCCGTCGGATGGGGCGCAGCGTCTCATAATCCCCGGATGCGCTGCCTGGAATCGACCGGTGGTGTTCTGGCAAGGCCACCACACACATCCTTCACCGACCCATCCGCTACGCCCGATAAACGTAAGACTTGACCCGATTCCAGACATCTTGTATACTG
>Ga0307432_1001328_pt1 | contig 15223 bp, 11 predicted proteins | sample SalMarWE160150MG_FD_202158 | JGI IMG/M metagenome (GOLD analysis project Ga0307432, IMG submission 202158) | Salt marsh sediment microbial communities from the Plum Island Ecosystem LTER, Massachusetts, United States - WE1603-150 | ecosystem: Environmental > Aquatic > Marine > Intertidal zone >...
TGTGGCCTGGTACGACGGGGGAGTCGCCGAAAGCGGCTTCCGCCAGAGCCAGGAAGATAGAGATCTCGTAACGGGCGTTCTTCTCATTTACTTCTGTTCAGGGGGAGGCAAGTCATGCCCGAATTTCTGAATCCGTTCAGCGGGATGGCACCGGACCGCAAGATGACGAAGGCGGAGCTGACCCGTGCCATCCGCCTGAACCTGGCGGCCGAAGAGGAGGCCGTTCACCTGTACCAGGCGCACGCCGATGCCACGGACGATCCGTTGGCCAAAGGGGTGCTGCTGGACATCGCCGACGAGGAGCGTGTGCACGCCGGCGAGTTCCAGCGCCTGCTCAACATCCTGCTCGACGACGAGGAGGAGCTAATGAAGGGCGGCGCCGCCGAGGTGGACGAACTGGCCGAGGAGCTGGGGGAGTAGCCCCGGATCTGTCCAGGGCGCAGACGGTCCCGACAAGCCTGGTCAGGTGACGTTCATCGATCAGCAAAGGGGGGAATCTACATGACCGTGTGGGCGGAGTACTCTGACGGGACCGCCGTCAGCGAGGAGGTCTTTCGCGTGCTTGCGCGCTATGCTCCGCAGGGGACGCTGGACGTCTTCGCGTCCGACCAGCATAGCTCGTACCTGAGGCTGTTCCAGAGCTACCTGAAGCACGTGGGCGAGGATCGCGAGGCCACCGACGACGACGTGCGGGACATCTGCCGCCGTTTCGCCAAAGCGCTTCAGGGGACGCCGTCCGCGGCGCTGTTCAACCACCTGGCCTACCTGAGCCCCGGCTTTCACGAGCTGCTGGGCGAGAAGACCATGCTGATCGGCCGGCTGGAGGACACGCGCACCGAGGAGATGGACGGCGGCCGCGGCCAGCTCGCGCGCCTGGCGATCGAGCCCGAGGAAGTGGCCGAACACGTAGACGCCTTCAAGACGCTCGTCAAGCTCGATCCTGATCACGAGGAAAGCTGGAAGCGGAACCGCGACTGGCTCCGGGACGTGTTCGAGAGGTGCTGCGCGCTGGGGAAGCCTCTGTTCAACGAGACGCTCATCTTCCAGCGCCCCGGCGAGTCGAAGCCCGACATGGCCCGCCGTCTGTCCGAGGGCGTCGTGCGAATGGCCGAGGACTTCGGCCCGTTCGGGCATTTCTACAAGACGCAGGTCCCCGTGCTCTGGATGGAGGAGAAGGACGGCACCGTCCAGCGCATCAGCACCCCCGACGAGGTGCGTAGCGCGGCCGTGCTAATGTACTCGACGGTGGCTCGCCCCATGCTGCTGCTGAGCGCAGCCGTGGACTTCGAGCAGTACGCCGCGCAGTACGCGCTGGTCAGCGACCTGTTCGCGGGGCCCATGTGCGGGCGGGCCTACTTCAAAGAAGCCTTCACCATGGAAAAAACCAGGGACCTGGACACGCTGGCCGAGTCCTTCGCCGAGATAGCGCTGCCCCGCATGCGGCAGATCAAGGCGCTGGCCGGCATCGTCAGCCCGCCCTGGTGGCACAAGTTCAGCAGCATGGCCGACGAGGCGAAGGCCGTCATCGACACGGACGCCAAGCCGAAGGGCAGCGGCGTGCGCGCCGACTTCGGCTACTGAGGCGCGACGGCGTTCCGGAAGCTCCGTGAGGGGAGACGATGCCGCACGAGCACGAGGCGATCCTCTACGGCAAGGGCGAGGAGAACGCCGTCAATTGCCTCCTGTGCAGCCATCGCTGCCGGATCGCGGACGGCAAGCGGGGCTTCTGCCGCGTGCGGCAGAACCGGGGCGGCACGCTCTACACGCTGACCTACGGCCGCATCGTCGCCCGCCACATGGACCCCATCGAGAAGAAGCCCCTCTATCACTTCCTGCCCGGCACGGCGGCCTACTCCATCGCCACGCCCGGCTGCAACTTCCGGTGCTCGTTCTGCCAGAACTGGCAGATATCCCAGACCGACGCGGCGCCCGCCTTCGAAGCGCTCGGCTACACACGGCCGGACCAGGACGTGCAGACTGCCGTCTCGGGCCGGGCCGCCAGCATCGCCTACACCTACACCGAGCCGACCATCTTCATGGAGTACGCCCTTGACTGCGCCCGGCTGGCGAAGGACAAAGGGCTGAAGAACGTCTTCGTAACGAACGGTTATGAGTCGCCCGAGGCGGTCGAGGCGATGACGGGCCTGATCGACGCGGCCAACGTGGACCTGAAGTCCTTCAACGACGACTTCTACCGCACCAAGTGCAAGGCCCGCCTCCAGCCCGTCCTGGACGCCATCGCCGGCATGCACGCGGCCGGCATTCACGTCGAGGTGACCACGCTGGTCGTTCCGGGGCAGAACGACTCGCGGGAGGAGCTCACCAGCATCGCGCAGTTCCTCGTCGGCGTCTCGCCCGACGTACCGTGGCACATCTCGCGCTTCCATCCCAGCTACATGGAGACCGACCTGCCGCCTACGCCGATGGACAGCATGCTGCTGGCCAGGGATGTGGGGAAGGAAGCCGGCCTCGGCTACGTCTACATGGGCAACGTGCTGACGGCCGAGGGGCAGAACACCTACTGCCCCGGCTGCGGCAAGCTGTTGGTGAAGAGGGCGGGCTATGCCCGGCCGACCGTGAGCATGACCGAGCCGCGCTGCCCGGACTGCGGCCGGGACCTGCCGTTCGTATTGGCGTGAATGCCGACGCCGGCTCGCACGACTGATCGCCCCCACGGAGAATAGAAACGATACCATGCTGGACTTCAACCCTCTGAACCTGTCGGACCGGGCGCGGCTGAACGAGGCGCTGCGGCGCTTTCCGCCCGAGGTATCCGAGCAGACCTTCGCGAACCTCTACGTCTGGCGCGAACTGCGTGCCGTCCTCCTGGCCGAAGCGAAGGGCGCGCTCGTGCTCGTGCAGGAGCGCGACGGCGACCGCAGCGTGCTCGGCCCGCCGATTGGCGAAGCCGGCCCGGCCGACCTCCTGCCGCTGCTGGAGGAGTCGGGCATCGAACGCTTCGAGCGGCTGCCGGCCCTCAGTCGCCGAGCCGTTGCGTGAGGCCGGGTGGCAGCTCGCCGCCGACAGGGACGCCAGCAAAGAGGGCCCCGTTTTCATCAAGGGCGTGGAGGTGGGCGATGTCGTTGCCATCCACGTCGAAGACATCGTCACGAGCGGGACCTTTGGTGTCGATCCCGACTACGGAATAATCCCTGAGATTCTGGAACTCCAGTGCATCAGGGATGTCAAATTCGAGGTGCCAATGGAGAATGGGGAATCCATCCTGCCGGGGAACATCAGGGTTCCCTATCGCCGAATGATCGGAAGCATAAGCCTTGCCGCACGCGAACAGTGTCCGAATCCCTGGGACCAGGGCGATGGCGAGATCTCCGGGACGGGCATGGAAGCCAACGGCGAGGTGACGCTGACGGTCAACGTATCCGACAAGTTTCCCGCGCCCAGGCCGGTCATCCAGATGGATAACAAGGTCATGACGGTGGGCCTGGGGCTGACCTACTGGGCAGCAGTGCGAAGTGCCGTCAGAGACATGACCTACTTGCTGATGAGCGTGCGGGGCATCTCGCTGGCCGAGGCATATTCGACGGCCGTGAAGGGAGGGAGTCTTCGCAACGGAGCCATCTGGATGATGTCCGATCACCACCTCATCGCGATGGCGGGCGAGGAAGGCAGATGGCCGCGGACGGTCTTTCTGGAGCTGCCGCTCGAGTGATCGTATCGGCGCACGGGGTCGCAGCGCATGGTACCTGGCCAGGCTGCGGCTCGCTCGTCGGTCAATGCGGGAAAGGGGACCGACGACCATCAACTGCCGAGCACCACTCCCCGGCAGTTGCAGCGGCCCCCGCCTTCGTCTATCATAGGTTGGTGTCTCACCCTCTCGCCCGATCGGGAACCGGCGCCCCTCAGTCGCGTGGAGGCGTCCCGCCGCCAAAGGCACCAGAGGGGATTGTGCGCCTTCCTCACGAGCAGGACTCCTGGCATGGCCGACGTGGACAGAATACGCAACCTGGCGATCATCGCGCACATAGACCACGGCAAGACGACGCTGATTGACGCGATCTTCCGGGCCGCGCACGTCTTCCGCGACAACCAGCAGGTGGCCGAGCGCGTGATGGACAACTATGAGTTGGAGCGCGAGCGGGGCATCACCATCCGCGCCAAGCACTGCACGGTCACCTGGGACGATCACCTCATCAACATCGTCGACACACCCGGCCACGCCGACTTCTCCGGCGAGGTCGAGCGCGTCATGTCCATGGTGGACTCGGCCTTGCTGGTGGTGGATGCCGGCGAGGGGCCGATGCCCCAGACACGCTACGTGCTCATGCGCGCCCTGCGGCTGGGCCTGCATCCCATCGTGGTCATCAACAAGGTGGACCAGGCCAACGCCCGGCCGGAGGCCGCCCTGGAGAAGACCTTCGACCTGTTCCTTGAGCTTGGCGCGGACGACCGCCAGGCCGACTTCCCCGTCCTCTACGCCTCCGCCCTGGAGGGCTGGGCAGTTCGCCACCTGAACGGCGAGCCGCGCCAGGGCGTGGACGCCCTGTTGGAGACGATCATCGAGCACGTCCCCCCGCCACACGTAGCCCCGGACGTGCCGTTCCGCATGCAGGTGAGCGCCCTGGCCTGGAGCGACTACCTGGGGCAGATAGGCTGCGGGCGCGTGCTGTCGGGCAGCCTGAAGAGAGGCGACGAACTGGTCCGCACCGCCACCCGGTGGCGCTGTCCGGGCCGCCGTGACGCGGGCTGGGATGTGGTCTCCTCCACGCCCGAGCGGGCCCTGGAACTGTGGGTGACGCGCGGTCTGGAGCGCGTGCCTGCCGATGAAGTCGGCGCCGGCGACATCGTCTGGATGGCGGGCCCCGAGCAGATCGGCATCGGGGATACCTTCTCGGCGCCTCAGATGGAGGCGCCGGCCCTCAAGCCGCTGGAGATCGAGGAGCCGACCGTCTCCATGTTCTTCCTCGTCAACACCAGCCCCTTCGCCGGCGAGGAGGGCACCGTCATGATGATGCGCCAGATACGCGACCGGCTGGCGCGCGAGATGCGCACCAACGTGGCCCTGCGCGTCGAGGACGTCGGGCGCCCGGACGGACTGAAGGTGTCCGGACGCGGCGAGCTGCACCTGGGCATCCTGATCGAGGAGATGCGCCGCGAGGGGCTGGAGCTGTGCGTATCGCGCCCGGAGGTGATCACGCACACGGACGAAGCCGGCAGAACGCAGGAGCCGATCGAGCAACTCGTGGCCGACGTGCCAGCGGAGTTCCATGGCGTCATCATCGTGAAGCTGGCGCGCCGCAAGGGCAGGCTGAAGCACATGGCGTGCCCGGACACGGGGCTTGTGCGCATGGAGTTCGAGATCCCGACCAGGGGGCTGATCGGCTACCGTAGCGAGTTCCTGACGGACACGCGCGGGCTTGGCATCTTGACCAGCCGCTTCATTGGCTACGGGGCCTGGAGGGGCGAGATCCCCTCCCGCACGCGCGGCTCTCTCATCAGCCTGGCGACCGGCCCGGCCACGGCCCACCAGTTGAAGGGTCTCCAGGAGCGCGCCGTCCTGTTCGTCTCGCCTGGGGAGCGGGTCTATGCCGGCCAGATCGTCGGGGAGAACTCCCGCCCGCAAGACATGACCTGCAACCCCACCAAACGCAAGGCGATGACCAACCACCGCTCCTCCACCAAGGACCAGGCGGTCGTCCTGGAAGTGCCGCGCAGAATGACCCTCGACCAGGCACTGGAGTGGATCGCCGAGGATGAACTCGTCGAGGTCACGCCGAACTCCATCCGCTTGTGCAAGGACGTCCTGAGCGCCCAGGAGCGCAAGAAAGAGCGCCGTCGCGAGATAGCCCTGAAGAGCTGACCCATCCCTTGCCGGCCGACGAGCCACTCTCCGACGCGCCGCGCGACTTCGTCAGGATCTTCGGCCGCGACCTTGCAGCGGCAGGCATCCCGAAGCGCGACGAGCGCGGCCGGACAGCCGACATCCATGCCCTGCGCCACAGCCTCGCAACCGACCTGTGAGAGGAGGAATCCGACCGGTTTGCGGCCTGGGGGCGCCACTACCCGGAGTAGGATGAGATCAACGCCTTCCACGTCTGGGACAACACGCTCAACGGCGATCCGGTCGGGGTGTCGCTCACCAGCCCGGGCGACCACCACTTCATCCGTGAGGACCGAGACTACTTCACGCGCCCGCCGGACTGCGAGAGCGACCTGCATTACGGCTACCGACCCTTCCCGTACCCGCACCCCATGACGCAGATGGACGCAGACGCCGGCCAGTGAGGCGTTCATCCAAGGGACTTGGATTCCCGCGACCCGGGAATTGCTGCCTGTCCGGCGTTGGCGCGCGGCCGCACGGGGCGGTATGATGCCGCACCGTTCCGGGGAGCGGACGCCGGAGCGAAATGTGCCGGATGCTCTGAGGGGGTTGCGCGATGCGTGGAAACTCTGAGAAGGGCGCCGCTGCAATGACGATCCTGATTGGACTGATATGCTGCGCGATGCAGGGCGCGGCCGGCCAGCAGGACGCGGCGCTGCCTGCAGGCGTGCGGGCGGTATGGGACATCGAGAAGGCCTACCGCGAGTCTACGCCGACGCGCGAGCGCGTCTGCATCAACGGCCTGTGGCGATTCAAGCCGGCCCGAAGCGCCAACGAGCCGATCCCCGGCGGCGGTTGGGGCTACGTCAAGGTGCCCGGGGCCTGGCCGCGCGGCAGCAGTTACGACAAGCAGCGGCTCTACCTGCATCCGAGCTGGCAGGAGCAGAGCCTGGCCGAGATCAACCAGGCCTGGCACCAACGCGAGATCACCATGCCGGCCGCCTGGGCGGGCCGGCGCATCGTCGTCTCCACGGAGTATCTGAACTCCTACGCCGCCGTCTATGTCGATGGCCGGAAGATGGGCGAGATGCGCTTCCCCTGGGGAGAGGTGGACATCACCTCCGCCTGCCGACCGGGCGGCAAGCACGTCCTCACGCTGTACGTTGCCGCCATACCGCTCAAAGAGGTGCTCGTCCTGTACAATCAGACCGGTCAATCGCAGCAGGTGAAGGGGAGCGTCGCGGCGCGGGGCCTCTGCGGCGACGTCTTCCTGTCGGCCATGCCGCAGGGCGGCCGCGTGACGGACGTGAAGGTCGAGACCTCGGTGCGCAAAGGGGAGCTCACGCTGGACGTGGCCCTGTCCGACCTCGCGCCCGGCAAGGACTACGGCCTGCGCGCGCTAGTCAAGCAGGACGGTGAGACGGTGAAGGAAATGCAAAGCGGCACCGTCCGGGCGACTGAGCTTGAGGGAAGCCGCTGCGTCTTCACCACCGCGTGGAAGCCCGACAAGCTGTGGGACACGCACACGCCGCAGAACATGCAGGTGCTGGAGCTATCGCTCCTGGACGCGAACGGTGAGGTGCTGGATGCCTATCGGCCCGTTAGGTTCGGCTTCCGCGAGTTCTGGATCGACGGGCGGGACTTCCGCCTGAACGGCTCGCGCATCTTCCTGTTCGTGCTGCCGTTGGAGAACGCCAGGACCGATCGCATGGGCGTCGCCGAGGCCAGTTACCAGGGAGCGCGCGAGACGATGCTCCGGCTCAAGAGCGTCGGCGTCAACGCGGTCTATCCCCACAATTACAACTGCCAGCCCGGCGTGCACGTGGGCATGGAGCAGATATTCCGGGCCGCCGACGACGTGGGAATGCTCGTCGCGCTCTTCCAGCCCCACGCCCGGAGCTTCGATTGGGAGGCAGAGGACGCGGACGAAGCGAACGGCTATGCCCAGCTTGCCGAGTTCTACGTGCGCATGGCCCAGAACCATCCGTCCATCGTCATGTACGCGATGAACGCCAACATGATGGGCTACTCCGACGCGGCCAATCCCCACCACACCGACGGCCTCCACAACCGCATGGGCGAGGTGGGGCCGCGCGACGACGAGCGCGCCGTGCTGGGCAGGCGCACCGAGGCGATCGTGCAGCGGTTCGACACGACCCGGCCCATCTACCACCACTCGTCGGGCAACCTGAGCCAGATGTTCACGGAGAACCACTACATCAACTTCGTGCCCATCCAGGAACGCTCCGACTGGTTCGAGCACTGGGCGAAAGAGGGTGTCAAGCCGCTGTTCCTGACCGAATACGGGGCTCCCTCCTCGCTGAGCTGGACGATGCACCGGGGGTACCCGACCGGCAAGATCGAGGGCCGGTCCGTCTACGGCAACAGCAGCCTCATGTACCAGTTCTGCACCGCCGAGTGGGGCGCGCAGTTCCGCGGCGACGCCGCCTTCGACCTGACCGAGCCGGAGAAGCGCAACATGCGCTACGAGGCGAAGAACTGGCGGATCGGCCGCCCCTGGAAGCGCTGGGATTACCCCTTCATGATGACTGCTGCCCCCCTGGGCATCCCGAACCTGAGCGACGTGAAGGCGGACTACATCACCGACAACTGGCGCGCCTACCGGACCTGGGGCGTGTCGGCGTTCAACATATGGAGCCAGAGCAGCCTCTTCGCGTTGCGTGAGGGCGCCGACCGGAGCCGCGTGGAGTTCGAGACCGACTGGGATGCGCTGCAGCGCCCGGGCTTCAGCCCCGATTTCATCGACGACCGCCGCGAGTCATTCGAGGCCGCCTACAAGCGCGAGGATTGGATACCGGTCAGCTTCGGCGAGGCCTTCCTGCGCAACAACCGGCCGCTGCTGGCCTACGTCGGCGGCGAACCGGGCGACTTCAGCAGCAAGGACCACAACTTCCTGGCCGGCCAGACCGTGCGGAAGCAAATCATCGTCATCAATAACTCGCGTGAGCCCGTCGCCGCCGACTGCTCATGGTCGCTGGCCCTGCCGCAGCCCCTGAGCGGGACCGAGAAGGTCAGCGTCGAGACGGGCGAGCAGGCCCGCGTCCCGCTTGCCCTGGCGCTGCCGCGTGCGCTCCCGCCGGGCGAGTACACGCTGACCATGCGCGCGGAGTTCGACACGGGCGAGACGCAGGAGGATGCGTTCGCCGTGCACGTCTTGGCCCCGGCGTCGCCCGTCGAACGCCTTCGGAGGGTGGCCCTCTTCGACCCGAAGGGCGAGACGGGCAACATGCTGCGAGACCTCGGCGTGGAGTTCGCAACCGTGGGCGCCGAGGCGGACCTGTCCCCGCATGACGTGCTGATCGTGGGCAAGGGCGCGCTGACGCTCGACGGCCCGGCGCCCGACGTCGCGCGCGTGCGCGACGGGCTGAAGATGCTTGTCTTCGAGCAGCAAACGAAGGTGCTGGAGAGGCGGCTCGGCTTCCGCGTGCAGGAATACGGGCTCCGGCGCGTCTTCAAGCGCGTGCCGGACCATCCCGTCCTGGCCGGGCTCGAGAACGCGAACCTGCGCGACTGGCGCGGCGAGGCTACAACGGTGCCGCTCGGCCTGGACTACAAGTTCATCCGCTGGGAATACCCCCTGCAGAAGTGGTGCGGCCTGACCGTCACGCGCCCCTGGCGGTCGAGCTGGCGCGGCAACGTGGCAACGGCGCTGATCGAGAAGCCCGCGTGCGGCGACTTCCTGCCCATCGTGGACGGCGGCTTCGGCCTCCAGTACAGCCCGCTGATGGAGTGGCGCGAGGGGGAGGGCATCGTGCTCTTCTGCCAGATGGACGTGACGGGCCGCACCGAAGAAGACCCCGCCGCGCAGCGGCTGGTCAGCAACCTGCTGAGCCACATGGGCACCTGCGAGCCGGGGCCACGGCGGAAGGTGCTTTACGCCAGCGAGCCGGCGGGGAAAGCGCACCTGGAGAAGGCGGGCCTCGATCCCGCTCCGTACGAAGGCGGCAGGCCGACGCTCCGCCAAATCCTGGTCATCGGACCCGGCGCAGCGGCCCAACTGGCCCCCCACAAGGTCGCGATCGCCGCGTGGCTGACTGACGGCGGGCAGGCGCTGGCCATCGGCCTGACCGAGGCCGAGGCCAACGCCGTGCTGCCGGTCAACGTGAAGATGACGCAGGCCGAGCACATCAACGCGTACTTCGAGACCGCAGGCAGGGGCTCGCCCCTGGCGGGCGTGGGGCCGCCCGACGTCCACAACCGCGATCCGCGCGAGATCAGCCTCGTGACCGGAGGCGCAACGCCGGTCGGAGACGGCGTGCTCGCCGTGGCGAACGACGGCCGCCTGGTCTTCTGCCAGCTCGTGCCCTGGCAATTCGAATATGAGAACCAGCTCAACCTGAAGATGCCGTTCCGGCGCACGGCCTTCCTTGTCTCGCGCGTGCTGGCCAACATGGGCGCCGTCAGCCGCACGCCGCTGTTGGCGAATTTCGCGTCCCCCGTGCAGGGCGAGGAGGAGACGCGCTGGCTCGACGGCCTTTACCTGGACGTGCCCGTCGAACTGGACGATCCCTACCGCTTCTTCATCTGGTAAGGACGGGCCGACCCCCGGCCGTCCGGCCCGCTTCAAACACCCTCTGTCGCCCGTCAGATCACCAGCGGGTCGAACTCCTCGAACCGGTAACCGAAGCCCGACCCGCGCAGGCTGGAGGTGTCCAGCCGGCCATCGTGCGCGCGGAAGATGCCGGGGTGAACCTGCTCGCCGCGCCGCGAGGCAGCCGGGCAGAACTGCCGCGCGTTCGCCTCCACTCCCATGATCGGCCGAATGCGCGCCGCCAGCCCGACGGACTGGATCAGGCCCAGATCGGTCAGCGTCAGGTCCTGCACGCTATAGGGCACGCCGGCCTCGGTGGCCTTCGCCAGCATCAGGAGCGAATTCGACTGCCCCTTGCACGTCTTCAAGGCCACGCCCGTGTAGCCCTGGCGCAGCGCCTCGTCCATGGCTTCGAGCCCGCTGAGGGCCTCGTCGGCCAGGACGGGTTTCAGTTCCGCCGCGCGCGTCACCTCCAGCGGACGCTCGAAGAGCCAGCGCGTCGTCGGCTGCTCGATGTAGAGGATTGCGTCGTAGGCCTCGGGCGAGCGTTCCTTGACTCCATTGAGGTAATCGATGACGTACTCCACGTCCTCGCACATCTCGTTGGCGTCGGAGGTCAGGTAGACCTCGTCCTTGCCCGCTTCGGCCAGGGCCTCGCGGACGACGCGGTAGACGGCGACGGTGCGGTCCACGTCCCACTCCAGGTCGTTGCCGCGCATCTTCACCTTGTGGCAGAAGACGCCGTCGCGCTTTACCCAGGCGGCCAGGTCGGTCGGGTATTCGTCCTGCGGGTCGTCGGGCCCCACGTCAGCCGGAGTGAGGGGGTCGTACCCGCCCACCAGGTGGAAGACGGGCAACGTCCCGTCGTAGCGCGGCTTGACGTAGTCCGCCGGGTACTTGCTTTTGAACTGCGGCCCGAGGTAGCGGCCCAGGTCCCAGCTCAGGTGCTCGGGCCCCAACGTGGCGTAGGCGTCCAGGCCCAACGCGTTCCCGAAGGCGTCGTGCAGGGCGGCGTCGAAGGGCGCGCCGACGACCAGCGCGCACATGCGGGGCATGGCCTCGCCGGGCGCGTACTGCTCGATCATCTCGTCCGCCAGCTCCAGCAGCAGGGGCTCGGTCTCGAGCGCGTGCTCCATCGGATGGCCGTAGTCCTCGCGCTTGCGCAGCTCCCCGCCGTAGCGGATCGCCAGGTTGCGCATGAAGTCCGTGACCATGAAGGAGGGCACGACCTGCGAAGGCCAGCTCCAGGATGAGCCCAGCACCATGGACCCGCGTCCGACGGCGCGGCGGCCATCGCGCGTCTCGACCAGCGCAGTCACGTACAGGTCCGCCGTCGAGCGGGCGCCCGGCCCCTTCACGGAGCCGCCGAACTTGAGCGTGGCGCGGTACGACTTATAGGAAAAGCCCACCTCCAGGTCCAGGATGCGGATGTCAGTCGCCAATGTCTTCATGGTCGTTCAACCTTTCCGTATCTAGGCGTCAGCCCAACTGCGGACCTCCAACGAGCCGTCGACCACGCCGCCCTCGCCATCCGGCAGGTCGGCCCATTCCTCGTCCCCGATGGCTTCGGACGCCACCAGCAGCATCGGCGGGGCGGCGCTCTCCGGTTGCAGCCACTTCAGTGGGTTGCCGTTTCGGTAGAAGTAGAGCTGCAAGCCGTCCGAGAGGAGGAAGCTCGTGCCCACCTTGCCCTGCACCTGCGGGGCGACGTCCGCCAGGCACTGGCAGACGGTGGGCGGCGCTATGCGGCGGTAGTCGGCGCAGGCCTCGCGCAGCGCCGTCAGGATCAGGCAGAAGAGCAGCTCGCTGTCCGTCTCACCCGTCGGCTGCACCTCGGGCGCGACCCCCGCGAGCAGCTCTGTGGCGTTCAAGATCGTGCCGTTGTGGGCGAAGGCCCACCCGCGGCGCAGGAAGGGGTGCGTGTTCACCAGCGTGTGCGCACCACGGGATGCATTCCTGATGTGCGCGACGAATGCCTTCCCCCGGCCCGCGCGTGCACGGCGGACGAACTGCTCGTCCTCGTGTGCGGCCTTGGGCGCGCGGGCGAGCGTCCAGGCGCCGGCCTCGAATGAAGCGATGCCCCAGCCGTGCGGATGCTTGGGCGCCTGGTCACGCAGGGCGTTGCGGGCGTCGACCAGCCAGTAGCCCAGTTCGCGCTCGCTACTACTGATCATCCCCAAGAGGCGACACATCGGCGGCGCCCTCCCGTGTTGCGGCATCCTGCACGGCCCGAATGGACAGTCGTGCAGCATACCGACGGCGGCCGCGCTGTCAAGCGCAGGGCGGCCGTTACCTGCGACACGATCCGGGTGCGCGTATAATGGCGCGATCATTGCGGATCGGCAACACGGCAGGGGGCGGTAGATGCCCGGCCGCCCGGTCTGCCAGGCACCATGCGGGTGGAGGAGTGCGAGATGGACGATTGCGACGTCCTGGTGATCGGCGGCGGAACGGCCGGCACGGTCGCCGCCATCCAGAGCGGCCGGGCCGGCGCCCGCACGCTGCTGATCGAGAAGAACGGGATGCTCGGCGGCACGATGACCGTGGGCGGGGTCAACAACCCCGGGCTCTTCTACGCATGGGGCCGGCAGGTCATCGCCGGCATCGGATGGGAGCTCGTGACCGCCACGCTCGCCGAGACGGGCGGCGCGTTTCCTGATTTCAGCAACACGGCGCTGCCGCACTGGCGCCATCACGTCCGCATCGACAAAGCCATCTTCGCCGCGCTCGCCGACCGGGCCGCGCTGGGTGCCGGCGTGGAGCTGCTGCTGCACGCCATGATCGCCGGGGCCGTGTGGGACGGCGAGGGCTGGGACGTGACGCTCTGCACGAAGAGCGGCCTGAAGCCCGCCCGCTGCCGCGTGCTGGTGGACTGCACGGGCGACGCGAACGCCGTCTCGCTGGCCGGCTTCGAGGTCGTCCAGCCGGACGAGTGCCAGCCCGGCACCCTCTTCGTTCGCGTGGGTGGCTACGACCTAAGCGCCCTGGATCTGGAGCGGATATCGGACGCGTTCAAGGAGGCCGTGCGCGGGGGCCTCGTGCGCGAGAGCGACCTGTGGCACGGCCTGGAGGCCGCGCCGGGCTTCCTGCGCGGCCACGGCGGCAATTGCAATCACGTCATCCGCATCCGCGCGGCCACCAGCGAGGACCGCACCCAGGCGGAACTGGAAGCCCGGCGCCTGCTGCTGCGCGTCTACCGTCTCTTCCGCGCCCAGCCGGGGCTCGAAGGCCTGCGCATTGAGGAGGTCTCCCCCGAGTGCGGCATCCGCGAGAGCGTCACCATCAAAGGCAAGAAAACGATCACCGTCGAGGACTACGTCGGCGGCCGCGTCTGGGACGACGCCGTCTGCTACAGCTTCTACCCCATCGACCTGCACAAGGAGGTCGGCGGCGAAGGGCGCCGGCTTGACGAGGGCATCGTGCCCACCATCCCGCGCGGCGCCATGCTGCCCGAGGGCAGCCGCAACCTGGTGGCGGCAGGGCGCTGCATCAGCGGCGACCGGCTGGCGCACTCGGCCTACCGCGTCGAGGCCACCTGCATGGCCACCGGCCAGGCGGCCGGCGCCATGGCCGCACTGGCGGCGCAGCGCGGCGTCGACGTGGAGGACCTGCCCATCGGAGACGTGCATGACCTGCTCCGGGCGCATGGGGCCATCGTGCCTGAGCTGCGCGGGACCTGAGGGCGCGGCGTCCCGCCGGTTGCAATGCCGCATAACATCCGCAGGGCCGTTGAACCCCCGAGGAGACGCAACATGCCCGACCGAAGCAAGCAACCGAACTTCCTGTTCATCATCACCGATCAGCAGCGCGCCGACACGCTGGGCGCCCACGGCTCCACGCTCGGAGCCACGCCCAACCTGGACCGCATGGCGGCGGAAGGCGTGACGTTCGAGCGCGGCTACTGCAACAATCCGCTCTGCATGCCTTCGCGCGCCACCATCCTGACCGGGCGCTGCCCCAGTTCGACCGGCGTCCGCACGAACGGCTGCATCGCGCACGATGGCCTGCCGATCCTGCCGATGCTGCTGAAGGAGGCCGGCTACCACACGGGCGCGCGCGGCAAGATCCACTACCACCCCGCTGGCGGCGTGACCGACGAATACTGGCCCGAGAACCGGCGGCTCGCCGCCTCCGACGCGGACCTGACGCGCCCCTACCTGGGCTTCGACACCATCGCACTGGCCTGCGGACACGGCGACGTGGCCCCCGGACTCCACTCGCGCCGGCTTCAGCAGGAGCACCCCGACGTCTACGCCCTGCGCGGCCCGCAGCACGCGCTCGAAGCGCCCGACCCCTGGCTGCTGACCGCCGACAAGATAGCGACCTACAAGACCGCCATCCCCGAGGAGCTCTACCCCACCACGTGGGTCGTCGACCGGACGATCGAGATGATCGAGCAGATCGGGGAGCCCTTCTTCGCCTGGTGCGGCATAAACGACCCGCACCATCCGTTCAAGCCGCCCGGCCGCTACTGGGGGATGTTCAATCCCGAGGACATGCCCCTGCCCCCGCGCCGCGAGGGCGAGCTGGACGGCAAGCCCCCTCACATCCGCGCTTTCTACGAGGGCGATTACGAGGACAAAGACACCGACGGCTTCCTGTACGGCTGCAAGAACGTGACCGACGAGCGCCTGCGCCTGATCCGGGCCGCCTACTACGGCATGGTCGCGATGATCGACGGCGGCGTCGGGCGGCTGCTCGACGCGCTCCGAGCGCGCGGCGTCGAGCAGGACACGGTCGTCATCTTCGTATCCGACCACGGCGAGATGCTCGGCGACCACCATCTGATCCTGAAGGGCCCCATGCACTACGAGGGTCTTCAGCGGGTGCCGTTCCTGCTGCGCTGGCCCGGCCACTTCCCGGACGGGCACCGCGTCCGCGGCGTGGCGGGG
>Ga0307432_1001330_pt1 | contig 15217 bp, 18 predicted proteins | sample SalMarWE160150MG_FD_202158 | JGI IMG/M metagenome (GOLD analysis project Ga0307432, IMG submission 202158) | Salt marsh sediment microbial communities from the Plum Island Ecosystem LTER, Massachusetts, United States - WE1603-150 | ecosystem: Environmental > Aquatic > Marine > Intertidal zone >...
AATAGAACCTAAATTCAGTGAACAAAGCACCTGTTTAATGCTCAAAGCTTCTTCCTAACATAAGATGTCACAAGCAACAAATTAATTTCTAAACAGCCTAGCGCGCACGCACGCGCACACAAGAAAATGCGCGCGCATAGCTGGATTAAAGGCGAAGATAAGTGTTTTCAAAGCAGAAGGTTAACGTACCTTATGGTTTTGCGCACGCGCATTTTTTAATACAAAATTTTACGATTTCGGCTAAATTTTACATCTGGGTAGAATAAGGTAGAATCGCACACGGTTTGCTGAAATACCTGTTTTTCGGCGGTTAAATTTTATCCGTAGATTTTAGATTTTACCCGGCACCAAAAACCAACATGGATTTTAGATGTAAAATCGTTGGGTAAATGTAAAATCTAATGTAGATTTACCCGATTCGCCAGAATATACACGTTATTCCATGGGAAGGATACCGTGTTTCCACCGTTCTTTCCATGAAATATTGGTTTTTCTTGGATATTTTCCCAGAAAATCTAATTAAACATACGTTTTATTACATTTATATATCAAACAGATTTTTTTAGATGTAAAATGCCATCCATTATATATTAAATTATCATATGTCTATATTCCCTTGTTTTTGCGGAATTCCCTGGGAATCTCGTGTTTAAAGTGTTCTCGCGCGCGCATATTACCTAAAACAGTTAAATGCTATCGATAATCATAAAAGTTCTACTTCTAATGGAGATTATGAGGGATGGGAGACCCTGAAAAAAACAGTCAAAACGTAGACTCTGAGAAGAGGAAAAAATGCTACTTTTGTAAACCAATTAAATGGACTACCTTGGAAGTACCGCCAAAACTTTCCAAATTCCTATACTCCAAGAAAAACTTGTTTTTTGTTCTAATTATTGCAGTAATAGTTTATTTCATAACCTTTAGTCAACCAGAGATCGTAAGAAGAACTTTAACAACTTTTGTTTTTGCAGCAGGTTGTTGGATGCTTGAAGTATTTCCTTTACCAATAACTGGGCTGACAATACCGGTATTGCTAACTTTGTTAGGACTATTTAACCCCAGAGAAGCATTCGCGCCTTTTTCAAACTCAATCATATTCCTCATGATTGGAGGACTTGTCTTAGGTCAATCAATAAAAAAACATGGACTGGATAAATGGATTGGATATAACTTACTAACTTACTCCAGAGGCAAAATAGATAGATTAATTTTGCTTGTTATGGTTGCCACTGCCTTCCTAAGTATGTGGATGTCAAACACTGTGGCAATTGCAGTAATATTACCGGTTATTCTCTCAATAATGGCAGCAATGCCTGAAGAACTTGTTAATCTTAAACGCAAGATGCTTTTAGGAGTCTCCATAAGCACCTCAATCGGTGGCACTGCAATGCTCACAGGAAGCACCCCTGCAATGATAGCAGGAGCATTACTAGGGGAAACGATTCCCTTTGGATTCATTGAATGGGCATACTATGGTTTACCTGTTTCTCTACTGATATTAGTAACATCCTTTTTGTTATTGAAAATGTTGTATCCCTCTCCAAAAATAACACTAAATCTAGCTGCTATAGTTGAACAAAAGAAACAAATTGAAAAACTAAACACCACACAGAAAAAAATACTTCTAATTTTTTTGGGAACCATATTACTCTGGTTCATGGGTAGTCAGTTTGAAATCTGGCTAGGATTGCCTACTTCAATATCAAATGTAGCCATAGTGTCTGTACTCGCAGTGCTAATCATGTTCGGGCTAAACCTACTTGACCTTAAAGATTTACAATCAATTCAATGGGAACTAATATTTCTCGTCGGAGGAGGGATTCTATTAGGTGAAGCAATGATTGTCTCAGGTGCAGCCGGCGGCATAAGTAGCGCCTTAGCATCTATACAAGGTTCAGCTCCCACAATATTAATACTAGTTGTCTTGAGCCTGATTTCGCTTCTCTTAACAAATTTCATTTCAAACAGCGCAACTGCCGCCATTTTGATACCCATAGCAATCGAAACTGCGAACATTTTAGGGACGACACCGGTTCCTTTTGTAATGGCAGTAGCTCTAACAGCAACCATAGCATTCATAACACCAGTAGGTGTGCCCTCTACAGCCTTAATCTATTCAACAGGAATTATTCCGAGAAATAAACTAATCAAAACAGGAATTATAGCCGCAATACCCGCATTGTTAATCGTTCTTGCTGTAGTTTATATTTTTCCAGTTCCATAGAAAAAATTACGTTGATAAACAACTGAAAAATCTTAAGTAAAACTATGCTTAAATACAAAAAAGGGTTCTGTCACAATGTTAATTCAAACAGTAAAATCCGAAATAGTCTCACACCTTTCATACATCATAGGTAACAACAATGAAGCAGCAGTAATCGACCCGAGACGAGACTGCAAAATCTATCAAAGAATTGCCAAGAACTGGGGCGCAAAAATAAACTACATTTTTGAAACCCATAGAAACGAAGACTATGTGACTGGCTCTTTGGAACTAGAGAAGATTACAGGTGCTACAATATTTCATGGTCCAGGACTACCTTGGGGGTTCGGCAAAACCATCAAAGACAACCAAGAAATCAATGTAGGAACACTGAAAATTAAAGCATTGCACACTCCAGGTCACTCTCCAGACAGCACAAGTTATGTACTATACGACCTAGAAAGTGGAGAAGAACCTGTAATGGTCTTCACAGGAGATACGCTTTTCGTTGGAGATGTAGGTAGAACCGATTTTCTTGGAGAAAAAATGACTCCCGTAATGACTGGGAAATTGTATGACAGCATAAATGACAAACTTTTCTCCTTAGGTGATGGAGTAATAGTGTGTCCAGCTCATGGTTCAGGGTCAGTGTGCGGCGGCAATATACGACAAAGAGAAATAAGTACAATTGGAATCGAAAAGAAAACAAACCCAATGTTAGCTCTGAGCAAAGACGATTTTGTCACAGAAAAAACAAATGAACAGCATCAAACTCCACCATATTTCAAGCAAATGGAGGCTTACAATCTTAATGGTCCCCCAGTATTGGGTGAAATACATATTCCTCATCCTTTAACCGCTTCAGAATTTCAGAAAATTTCTGAGAAGGCTTACATTATTGATACAAGAACTCCAACGGCTTTTGGAGCTGCTCATATAAAAAATTCCTTCAGTCTTACTCCTAAACGGTTATTAAATGTAGGCTGGGTTGCAGACTACAAGAAACCAATTTTACTGGTTGTTGAAGACTTAGAAGCGTTGGACTTTGCAACAGATAATTTGTTCAGGTTAGGATTAGATAAAATTGCAGGATATTTAGAAGGTGGAATAGAAGCTTGGTATAAGCAAGGTTTTCCGATCACGAAAAATGGGCTATTATCGGTTCATGAACTGAAGAAAATGATTGACACAAACCAAGAAATTACAATCTTAGATGTTCGTCGTGAAAATGAATGGAATGATGGGCACATAAGAGGCGCAATGCGCATTTATCTTGGGCACCTTCCTAAACAAACCGATAAAATTCCTAAGGATAAACCAATAGTTGTTATTTGTAAAACAGGAAACCGGTCCAGCTTTGGAACTAGTATATTGCTTAGAGCAGGATTTGACAACATCTATAACTGTTTGGGCGGCATAGAAGCTTGGGTCAAAGCTGGTTTCAAATTAACTAAATCATAAAACAGAGCACCTGAAAAACCTTAAATTAAAAACCAAACATCAAAGATATTCATGTTTCCTCTTGGAATAGAACCTTATTTAGTGGGTGGAATAATAATTGGAATTGGAGTAGCACTAATATATCTGGTGACAGGGCTACATGCAACGCAAAGCAGCTTTTTCACGACAACATTATCTTGGTTCTCTAAAAGAAAAAATTTCCAGAAAGACAAAAACCTAAAAGAAAGGGGTTGGAGATTAACCTTAGCCACTGGTTTAGTAATTGGAGCTTTAATTCACACTCTTACCCTTTCACCAACAGGATTTTGGACAACCTCAGTTCAATTGTGGCGATTAATTCTCGGTGGATTATTAGTGGGCTTTGGAACAAGACTATCTAGTGGATGCACCTCAGGGCATGGTATAAGTGGATTAGCATCACTTTCTAAAACTTCTCTTTATGCTGTAATCGTCTTCATGGGTGTGGCAATCGTAACCGCAAGCATTGTTCAGATGTTAGGGGTTTCACCATGAACAAAAGAAACATAATAGTACTCATTGGTGGAATATTGTTTGGTTTTGGGCTATCATATAGTGGAATGACCAAACAAGAAATCGTCCTAAGTTTCCTCCAATTAGAGGATTTGGGGCTAATATTCGTCTTAGGGGGAGCAGCCTTGGTTGGAGCATTTGCAATTAATGTATTAGCAAAATATCAAAAAAAGCCAGTTCTTGGAGGCGAATTCAATCCAAGACGTAGAATTCTGTCATGGAAGACCATAATTGGCGCTGTTATCTTTGGAATTGGTTGGGGACTCTCTGGTCAATGTCCAGGTTCTGCAGTAGCAAGTCTTGGTACTGGGAATTTACCAGTTTTACTCGGAATTGCTGCTATGTTCGTCGGTGCTTACTTAAAAGTGCTTTTAGATTCGTAACTCCGTTTTAGACAATGCTCACGCATATGAGCATGTGTGTTTGGGTTTGGGGTTAAATTTTTACATACACTCATTACTGAAGAGGCGTTATTGTTAGCTAAGTTTCTAAGATTTGAAAAAGAAGACTGGAATACTAGATTGTGCAATTTAACGGTATAAAAGAACGCTTTCATCTAATTTGGCAAATATTTAAAGGGTTTTTACCTTTAATTTTTTTAATAGAAGAATTATTGTCAGTAAAATTATCACGATTGCTGCACTGATTTGGGTTAAAGTGACAATGTTTTGGTTTGTTTGCGCAACTGAAATCCCAACAAATGCCCACGCGACAACTAGTGTGTATGCAATGTCTTTTCTTGTGAAAATTACTATTGATGCTAACAAAAGGGCTATTATGATTATAGTTGAAGCCCACGTCTCCTGAGAGATTCCAAAACCATCCCACGAAATGGAAACTAATGTGGTGGCTACGTTGGCAATTGAAGCTATGGTGATCCAGCCTAAGTATGTGCTGAAGGGAAGTTGAATTGTAATTTTTTCTTTTAATTCAGGATTGGATTTTCCAATGCCTAATCTTGTGTAAATTAATATCAAAGTTGCTAGTAGCATGAACATTAAGGGTACCGAGAAGATGAGGTATTCGTATTGCCATAGGAACAACCAGATTATGTTTATTATACTACTTAGGACAAAAAGCCATCCGATTTTAGTTTGGTATTCTTTTCCTTTTTGAGATGGAAGTGCTTGGTAGATAACGAAAATACCCAGTAGAGTGTATATTATTCCCCATATGGCGAAAACGTAACCAGCTGGTGTGATTAGTGTAAAGTTAGCGTCGGAAATTGCAGCTGTGTCTTGACCACCAAGGAGGGTTGTACTACCCGCCAATCCATTTACTATTATTGTTGCGATGAAGGCAATAGGATTTGCAATTCTTACTAGATTAGAATTGGTCATGGGCATAAACATCATAGGATAGTACCGAGTTTTTAATATTTAAAATAAACTCACAGTCTAAAACTTGGTTTTTAAAATTTACAAAAATTTTTCATGGAAATATTTTTTTTATTTCCAGTATTCTTTTCTATCACAATAACTTGGCATCAAATCAATGTCTTCCAGTTCTTTTGTGTATGGCTCAAAAAAAGTTTGGGACAACAGATAATCTGCTTTGATCCAATCTGAGCCATAAGCGTTCAGTTCCTAGATTAACAACAATCAATAATTTAGTAGATTAAAATTAAATACAGCATCTTATTGATTTAAATAGTAAATGCACTACTGCATTTTGTCGGCAAAATCACATGCTGAGGAAAAGAAATGCAAGTTAAGGATCTGCGACGCTTCATAAAAACTACCGAGAAGATGGTCGTGCCAGCCAAGGTCGCTTCCGTGACCCAAGGCAGCTCTCTTCTCCGCAAACTGCCTCTCCGAATCCAGCAGTACATTGTTAACAGAGGGGCGCGCAGCAACCCGTATATGAGTTTCGTCGTTGAACCTTACCCTGTGTTCCTCGCCTTTGAGGTCACCGATATTGAGGCTGCAGAGCGAGTTTTACCGGCGAACTATAGCTTGTTTCCTTCAGCTATGTTCAGCGATACCCCCAAGCGACTGTGCGCGATCATTAGTGCCTTCAACGTACATACTAGTGTGTTTTGGGGAAGTCGATTGGAGTTTTACCTAATTGCTGAGAATTGCAAGACTGAACTTCTTTCTTGGATCATCGCTGAGTATGAGAGCAACACGCACAGCTACGACCCTAGTCAGGGCTTCATTGGTCCGAGCACCTCGCATTCGGTAGTCACAACGTCTTATCTCGGAGAAATCATCGTTGACATAACGAGTGCGAAGTCTGACAATAGCCTCAAGCTTGTAGCTGACCTGAAGAATGCTGTACTCACTGAACTTGATCAGCGCCTGTGGGTCGAGGGCAATCTCTCAGTTGACTATGGCGGTAAGTTGCAGCAATGTACTAAGCCGTTCAGTTTGGTGTTCGATCCGAAGGAGATGGCTCAGGCGCTTAAGATTCCACTCAAAGATATCTCGTTGTGCACTAACACTTTCGGCGATGGTGCACTTGACCCGATGCCATTCGAGGTGGCTTGCTTCCCATATGCACAGCATTTTGTCACAACCAGTGTCCCGACAGCAACCTCGATGCGGACAGCAGACGATCTCGAGAAAGCAGTGAACGAAATCAACAATAAAATGAATGCTCCTGAGGAAATTGACTGCAAGAGGAAAATCTCAAGTTAACTACAGAAACAAAAAACTGGATTTGTGTGCGCTGGATTTATTAAAAAAACTAGTTAGGAATATAAGAACAAATTCAGAAAAACGGATGATAAAGGGAAGTACAAAAGACAGGAGTGTTTTAAATTATTTAACACTCAGTTTTTTGCACCAATCTGATATCTTGTTGTTGCGCGCGCGCATGACTCAAGCAGGTAACATGGGAGTTTCTTGGGAATTCAATTTGGTTATACTATTTACTATCGTGATAATTGTAATCGGTTTAATTAGAACTTGGTTAAGACGTTAGGGATTCTTTTTGCGCATGTGTGTGTTTTGGTTTGGGGCGTTAAATTTTAACCCCAAACTCCAAAAAAGAAAAGAAAACACTCGCTGGCATAAAATTATACGCACCTGCAGCCTCATATAGAACTTATAATGAGTTAATTTCTAGAAACACGAATATATGTTCCGTCGAATCTTTTTCTATTAGGGGAGTAAAGTTATGGTTAATGAAGAAAAAGAATTGCCAGAATTAAAAGAGCTATACGATGAAATGTGGAGTGATGGAAGAACCCTGATTAAGGATATGAACCGAAGTATCTATGTGTATCTCTTCGCAGGTTTCATAACGTTGGTATTCTCGGCAATAATCATTGGAACCGCAATCTCTGACCTGAACAAAATATTCACAGGAACTACAACCGAATTTACCTATTTCTACGCCATAATGGAAATACCTGGAGCAGTACTTTATGTCGCATTCGGTATTTTCTTTATTTATTGGTATACTAAACTTAAAAATCGTTATTCAAAATTAATCAAACTGGAAAGAACGATCAAGGATTAAAAAAGATGTGTCCAAGGAAAAATCCTTCTCCCTCAAAAGCTGCGAAAAGGCTGAAAGAGTATTTGGACATATTTGACGTTTCATACGCTAAACGTGGTAAAACGCTGAGATATGATATATACCGAAGAGCAGGAACACAATGGCAAACAGACCGCATGATAGAATATCTTGAAAAAAATGGTTTGATTGAAGGAGACAAAACAGAAGGTTACTATAAAACTGAGAAAGGTGAGGTATGGCATTCTATCTTGAAAAAGCACAATGATCTTGTTGGTGTACTAACAAAGGAATTGAGCGGGGATCGTGTAAAACGCTGTTAGAAGGAGGTGATTGAAATATGTCTGCAGGATTTGCAGTTGCAGCAATGAAGCAGAAGAAAAAGAGGAAAAAGAAAGAAGGGTTAGAAGAGCGAGTTAAAAAACTTGAAGAAGACGTTGAAAAGATCAAAAAGCAGCTAGAACAAAAAGGCTAATCCTTCCTTCTTTTTTGTTTTTGTGTGAAGAGGTAGATAGAGGTAGGAAGAGAGAGAAGATTAAAATTTAAACCCCCAAATAAATAAAAAAGTGGATTTGAGGGACATATCACCCAACGGGGCACAGTCCATGCTAGAGCGCTGGTCTGACTCGGGTAATAGTCCGAGGTTTATCCCAAGAACAAAATAGACTGCATTTGAGGTTAAAATTTACCCAATATCCATGTTAGAATGGTAACAGATAGTATACTAGAGAAACCATTAATATCAAGAATGTTATCACCACTACATAACCCATTTTCTTGTTTTTCTCGAAAGAAACACCTATCATACTGAACAAAGCAGCATAGAAAACTATGATATAGACAACATGAATTTCCAATATTTCTCTGAACGGAATTCTGAGTATGTAATCTAATAATAATTCCAAGAAGAGATAGAAGAGAATAATCCCATTAGATATTATAGTTCTCTTTGTTGCCTTCTCCCTCAGATATCCTAACAAGGTGATAGTAAAAGGTAACGTTAGAGAAATGACAACGCCACCAAAGACTTGCATGAGTGCCAATTCACCGAGTTTTGTTGCAATATATAAAGCACTCACTGAAATATTGAAAATAACAGAGGAATAAACGAAGATAACATCTAATAATTTATTCATATTCAATTTTTAGTCTCTATTTCATTAATTAGGTTTGGGTTTGAGGGTTAAAATTTAATTCTTACTCTACAGCTAGCAAAAAATTATATTGGAACTTCCCTATTTTTTCTCTATGAAAAACGGCCACAAGATTATGCCAACAACCTATTTCCTAATATTGTTGGCGTTATCAATTGGAATGCATTTTCTGTGTCCAATAAAAGAAATTCTATATCCGCCCTTCACGTATTTTGGGTTCCTATTAGTAATTGCTGGTGTACTGTTAAACCTGTGGACTGATTGGTTATTTAAGAAAGTGAACACTACTGTTAAACCGTTTAAGGACCCAAAAGTGTTACTAATTTCTGGTCCTTTTCGCATAAGCCGTCATCCAATGTATCTAGGCATGACTTCAATATTACTCGGAGCAGCAATTATCCTCGGTACCATAATCACATTTTTGTTCCCAATTATTTTCTTGATTCTCATGGAGTTACTATTTATTCCATTCGAGGAAAAGAACCTTGACAGAATCTTCAGTCTCGAATATTCCGATTACAAAAAGAATGTTAGACGATGGATATAATATCGCACTGATATTTGGTTTTGGGGGTTAAAAGTTAACCCCAATTTTTCAATCATGCACTTAGCTTTTTGTTCAAGTTCCCAGTCTTTCATGTATACGCGTCTTTCGGCTTTCTTACCTTAAACAATTTTTGCGCGGGCAATGGTTTCCGACAACTAACCAAACAAAAGTTGGAGAAAAAAGGAAACCTATATGTTAGATTGATTTTCTTTCATTTTCTTCACTTTCCTGTAATCCCGCTTCATTTTTTCAACATCAACCTCCATTTCAGGCTTATCTTGTTCGTCAATACGGATTCTTCCTTTTTCAGCCCTAGCTTCCATCAGTTTAATTTTAGCCTCTTCAAACTCCGGGTACTCACTTATGGCATTAACAAACTTCACCAGTGGGTCAAAGTTTTTGTGAACAAAGTCATACATGCTACCGATTTGAGCCTTTAGGGATTCAACTTCCTTACTCAACTTCTTGTTTTTAAGATGCAACTGGTAAAGGTCGTCCTTTACTTCTTTTACTTCAGCTCTAGTTCTTTCGTTTTCACCTTTCGATGAAGATACAGCCAATAGGTGCTCACGCTCTAGGTACATCTTCTTCAAGTTTTCAAACTGTGTCTCCTTGTAAGCCTTAGCCATGTCTCCAATTGCATGTCCAAGCCAAAAGTCAACAATAGTGTCCGGCACTCCACTGTTAATCATAAGCGATCCGAAACTTTCCCGCAAACTATGGGTTCCTAATGGGTTGAAACTGTTGCCATTGTTCCCCTCTGTTACAAAGCCTGCTCTAACAGCTAAATCCTTCATCATAGTTTGAATGTTATGGGTCTTTAATCGTTTCTTTCCACGTTCTTGCAGAAATAATGGCGTTTTGTTTGTGAACTCGACTCCCCTGCTCTTCATGTCAGCCAAGTAAGCCTTTAGTGCATCAATCGCGTCTTGTCCAACAAAAGTGTAAAACTCAACTCCAGTTTTCACTCTCATTGTTTCAACTTTAAGTGGGTGGCTGTTCTTTTCTAGCTCCTCTGCGATGTCTCCATAGTTTAGGTCACAAAGTGTGCTAACGTCTAAACCGCCTTGGAAGTGGAAAAGGACAATTGCTCTGTCTCTGGGTGTGCGTGCATGGTCAACCAGCGCCTTAACCTTCCAAACGTCTTCGGGTTTGAAGACTATACGCTTGTTTTCAACTTTCGATTTAGGGAGTCTGTGCTTTCCCTTCATTCTAACAGTAATGTCAAAGGTGGAATAGAAGCCTCGGATAACGTTCACTCTCATTTCGGCTGATAAACCGGATACTCCCTTTTTCACTTTCTTGGTTTTGCCCTTACCTGCCGTCTTTTTCTGTACGTATTCTGTTGTCAACCATTCGTAGAATTTAATTAGTCTATGTAAAACAACATCTTCTCGTTTACGTGGGTCCCGTCTAGAATCTTCTATTGCTTCATCAATCAACTGAGAAGCAGTCATTCCAGTGAATCTAGAATACAGCCGAAAAGCAGATTTTGAGTTGTAAAAAGTGCTCTTGTTCACTATATTACCAAGCCACCGCTTAAGGATGGGGTCTTCCCAATTCGCATCTTGGGTTTTAGTAGCCATTGGTTAAACACCTTAATAGAAACTGAGTACATATCTATTATTTAACTCTTATTTGTAGGTTAACCTTAGGAGACTAATAGAGGTATATTGTTGAAAACAGTGTTTTTTCAGAAAAACCAAGCAACAACAAAATCTGTTTTTGGCTTTCAATCAGGTTGAAGGTAGTGGGAACCGTAGAAGGGCTGCGACGCCTCCGAGGGAGAGCAGTTTTGTTCCTGCTTCATGTTCGGTGCTGAGGACCATGATTGTTCCACGTGCCTCTTCAACGTTTTTCATGATTTTTTCTAAGGCTTTTCTCTTTTCGTCTGTGGTTTCCCTCAGGGTTGAGTCTGCAACTAGAAGCTTTTCAACTGCGCCATACGTGATTGCTTTTTCAATCTCATTGAATCCGTAGGTTGCGTCTTCCTTACCTTTTCCAAGTCTCGCCAAGAACTCCTCCATAGCATTCATTTCGTCAGCCACTCTCACATGTTGCAGCACGTTAGAAAGGATACCTGAACGAAGCGATTCTTGTATCCCAGATAAGCCTGCACTGTTTACCCCTTTTACGCCAACAATAGATTCGGCAACGTCTTTAGCCTCATTCTTAACATAAACAGCGAAATCATCCTTGATGAATCCGGGTCCAATAATGACTACCGGACTGTGAAGGGGAACCCATGTTTCCCGCAGAGATTTAAGGGCTCTCTTGAAAAACAGCTGTTTGGCTTTTGTCCTCTTTTCCGGCTCTAACTTTCCCGGAAGCCTAGACCGCTCCCCAACTTTCGTTTCAATACCGTATTGACGCAGAACAGCCACGCAATATTCTTCGTCGTCCATTGATATTATGGTGAGGGGCGCAGCTGTGATTCTGCTTGCTCGTTTTAATCTGTCAAGCTGGTGCTTCAGCCATCTTTTTTTGATGATAGTTACAGGCTTGTTTACTGTTACGTTTATTGTGTGTCGGGAACCCTTTATGCTTAATTTTTCTGGCGCTTCACATACAATCCCAGTTATTCTCAAGCGGTTGAGGACTCTGTCCCAAAACATTTTTTCAACTTTAACGCCCAGATTAACGGGAACCCTTTTTGCCTTTGTTGGTCGTGCATACTGATCATCAGGTTTCACTTGTCGGGTGGTGCGGGCGTGAACTTCATCCTTTTCGAGAATTATGTTGTAGAGGTGCCACAGGTCGTCTAGACTCTCTGGCATGAGCTTGGCGACGCCCTTCTTGAGGTCTATTCGAAAAATCTTCAAAAGAATTCTATCCTTTCCATGCTGGCATAATGTAATAAGTGCTTACTGAAAACCCGTTAAAAGCGTATTGGAGCCCTATTCCCTCAATCTTGTTTTGACTGTTCTGTTAGTTGCTTGGGTGATGTGAAATTATATATAGTAGCCTCATGGTGAGAAAAAACATGAGATTAGGTCTCCGAATTAAATGATGTCTATTTTTTGGAAATTGCATGTAACTAAATTTAAACGATGTTTGTATCCACTTACTTCAACTACGCAAAGTTGGGTAATCATGGATACGTATTGGGGGTGAGGAATTCATTTATTTCTCAAGTTGGACAAAGATGCTTGGTGCCTCATTTGGGAGAGACTCCTGAACCAGAGAAGGCAAGAGATGAAGTTTTTTCGTCACTTTCTGAGATTTTTGAATATATGGAGAGGCTGGTGAATTATCTAATACGTAAAAGGCGAGATGAGGCAAGATGGCTTGGAGTTCTCACTGCAGTACTAACTTGGTCTTTTGGTGTGATCGGAGTAGTCATAGTGAATTTCCTTGTAGATAATTACGCTACAAAATATTTCATAGAACACCCAGGCTCCAACATCTTCTACTTCGGACTTTTGTTAGCGCTAAGCCTTCCAATAGGATTGATAGCATATTTCTATGCAAAAAAACACTATGTAGGAAAGTATATGCCGTGGAAAAAGACTTTAACTGGACTAAAGAAATCACTCGCCGAAAATAAAGCGAAAGAGAGAAGTGTATTAGATTCAACTCTTCAACTGATGGACCGAACAAGCGAATGGTTTTCAGAGACAATAAAATACAAACGGGAAGAATCCCTTATCTATGGGATTGTCGCTTTTCTTATCACCGCATTTATTTCAGCATATTCGCCTTTAGGATTGCCTGTTGCCCTGCTAATAGGGGTTATAGTGTGGCTTTATTTTAGATATGAGAAGCAGAAGGAGATTGCCCAACAGATTAAGACGTATAAAGCTTGGAGGAAGAAATTCGAAGAAGGAAAGGAATCTTTCCTTGAAAGCATAATGGAAGGCAGGGCCTAGAATTTGCGTAAACCGGATTTGTATGTGGTTGCCCGTTTCCTCGATGTCCTATGGTGGAATCGTGTTGGAATGAAAAAGACGCCTTTGCAGATGTCTGTAAGGCTGAATTATCCAACCTTCCTTAAATACCTAGAATGGCTCCAAAAACACGGACTGGTTAAAGTAGTTACAGACAGTGATGGAAACGATAAGATAATACTGTCAGCAAAGGGAATGGAAGCGCATAGAAGACTTGTAGAGTGGATTAAAGAGACAATGAAAGACCTGAAAATATAATCTAAAAGGGACGTATCGCGGATACGTATCGAGGGTGAGAAAGCCCTTTATTTCTAAATTTTCATTCCAAAAAGGGGGATAAGATTGTTTCAACATAAAAAATTGGCTATTTTGACAGTCACGCTCTTGGTGTTGTCTTTATTTACTGCTGTTAATCTTGTTGGTGGCGCTGCACAGTTCAACGAGGAAAACGTCCGTTTAGCTTCTATTACCAAAGGAACATCGTCCAGAGTAGTGAAAACATGGGACATCCCACAACATTTCCTTACAGACGCTGAACAATTGGGGACTTATACCTCTCTGCCAGTGGATGTTGAAAAAACAGTTGTGGAATACGTGAGGGTGGCATACAACTGCAATTTTCTTCAAATCGGTTTCGTGAATCAGACAAAAGATCAAACGTATGATGTGCTAGTTCTGTTGAGTGAATTGGAAAACCCGAACAGTATTGGACAAGTTAGGCATTTAGAGTTCATTGTCGACAACCTGAACATTGAGATGGTTAATGAGGTTGTTCCTGAGAAAATAGGCGAGAGCAGTGAAACATACGAAGAGGAATGGAATGGTGCCGTCAATGTTGAAGATGAGAGGGCGTTGGCAAAGATTGTGACAAGAAAATCTGTTGTCACCTACAATATAGAATTGGAAAGCAGGTCGCTTGTGGAGATAGAGGCAAGGACAACCATAGAGGGAAGGAACATATTTGGAGTTGTGCTGTGGAGCTTGACGGCCAGAGGAGTATTCGGTGTACTGGTTAACGAGGCGGTGTTGTGGGTTACAGACACGTCTTCCTGTTGGGCGAATGGTTTGCTGGGGTGGTGGCACAAAAACTTTGTTCACTCCTCGCAAATATTCTACGGTGGTCTCTTTGGCAGAGTTAATGCTGAATCTGACTTCTACGGTCCCATCGGGCAGTCTGTGCATGCGTGGGCATGGGTTAGGGTCTGGTATGACGGTACCGCGGATGGCGACGCCGGAACATAAACCACAACGTGGAGAAATGCCTAAACGTGTAGCTAATGAAGCCGAGGCTAACTGCCTCGGAGGCGCGTCACCGCCTAGCCCTAATTGAAAGGCAGAAAGAGAACAAAAATTTAGAAAAAAATAGGGGTTACGTAAAATGAAAAAAGACAAGTTCATAATATCCGTAATGCTATCGGCAGCGTTTTTGGCAATATTTTTGACAATACCAATGCTTCCAGAAGTGAAAGGCTGGGGTGAAACAACACCTTATCACAATTGGCCTTATGACTGTTGTGTCCGTTGTGAACATACTGGTACTTTTAATGCTTCCGATGATACATTTACAGCTACGAGTATCGAGGGCTGGTACGATCAAGATACTCCTACTCCGCCTGCGTATATTAGTGGAAACTGGAGCTTCACGAGAGGCTATGGCGGAGGCGGTCCTGACCATGATTACACAACTGACAGTTACATGATTTGCGGTTACGTGTACGGTTCATATGGATTTACTCACTATGATTACAACACACCGTCATACGGTTATGGGCCATACGGAGACGTTCCTGCTTACTATCAATATTGGGTAAAATACCTTAGCTCCTTCAACCCTTCCCGTCAGCCTTCTTTGCAGGGTGGTGCACAGTCCTATTTCAAAGATCCAAATAATCCAAACGATCGATGGTACGTATCTTCTTGGATTGATCCCGAGTACATGACAGCAACGTATCCTTAATGAGTAGGTGTTGAC
>Ga0307432_1001331_pt1 | contig 15216 bp, 16 predicted proteins | sample SalMarWE160150MG_FD_202158 | JGI IMG/M metagenome (GOLD analysis project Ga0307432, IMG submission 202158) | Salt marsh sediment microbial communities from the Plum Island Ecosystem LTER, Massachusetts, United States - WE1603-150 | ecosystem: Environmental > Aquatic > Marine > Intertidal zone >...
AAGATCCCAACATAACTGGCGACGAAATTGTCATTCCTGCGCAAGCAGGAATCCAAACCGGTAAACCTTTACTAATTTTGCAATTAAACAACGCTGCTGTTGCTACCAGTGGCAGCTATAGGCGATTCGGCTTAATTAACGGCCAGAAATACAGCCACATTATAGATCGCCGGACGGGAATAAGCACCGAAGGCCTGTCAAGCGTAACCATAATCTCCAAAAATGCAATGGACGCCGATGCCCTGGCAACAGCGGTTAGCGTGATGGGACTTGAAAAAGGTCTTGCCTTAATCGAGACAATACTGCAAACCGAGGCAATCTTGATTCCTTCACAGCCGAAGCCTGAGCTTATAAAAACCACCGGCGCCGAGAAATATATAACCAGCAAATAACTGTGTGCAGCTTGTCTCGGCGACCCAGCTCCGCCGAAGGCTTCGCCGGAGGCGAGAGACCGAGCCGTAGCTGGGAACTCATCCTACAATACAATATGACTCACAAAGGAACAGAGGGCAAAAGGCATAAAATTTCACAAAAAGCTCTCTTTTACAAAGATTTGAATGGTTGACTACATACAAACTTCTTTGCTATAATAAATGTTATGATATAGGTATTGTCCTGTAGTTTGCAGAAATGGGCGATACTTGATATAGAGGTTTCTTTTTTATAATCCATTGTAAAATGGGGTTCTAAGATGAGGTCGTGTAAATGCAAGAACGGACTTTAGGCAAATTAGCTGAATATGTAGGTGGGCGGGTCGTCGGCGACCCTGACGTAATAATCAAATCTGCCTCGACACTTGGTCGGGCGGGCGAAGGTGATATTAGCTTCTTAACCAACCGCAAATATATGAAGCAACTACGGATAACAAAGGCAAGTGCGGTAATCGTAGGCAAAGAAGGAGCAAATACTTCGGTTCCTCAGTTGATAGCCGAGGACCCTTACTATGCCTTTATGCAAATTATGGTACTACTGCACGGCCATCGCAAACACAAAAAGGTGGGGGTTAGTCCACGGGCTTCGATTACGGATAGTGCAAAAGTTGGTGCAGACTGTCATATTCATGATTTTGTGACAATATCTGATGATGCAAAGGTCGGAGACGGCTGCATAATTTATCCCTGCGTATATTTGGGACCAGGCGTGCAAATCGGCAATGACAGCATAATATATTCCAATGTTACCATTTACGACGGGTGCAAAATAGGCAATCGTGTGATAATAAATGCGAATACTACTATCGGTGAAGACGGCTTCGGATATGCCAGCCATAAGGGTATACATCACAAGATACCGCAAATTGGCATTGTGATTATAGAAGACGACGTGGAAATCGGTACCTGCTGTGCAATAGAGCGAGGCACTCTTGGCGATACTATTATAGGTCAGGGCAGCAAAATAGGTGACCTCGTTACGATAGGTCACGGCTCAAAAATCGGGCCACATTGTTTGCTTGTGGCCCAGGTGGGAATTGCCGGCTCGACCAGCCTCGGCCATCATTGTGTAGTCGGCGGGCAGGTTGGAATCGTGGGTCATATAAATATCGGAAACAATGTTACAATCGCAGCCCAAGCGGGGGTTATCAACAATATCACAGACGGAAAAGTTGTATTGGGCGCACCTGCTATCGAGGCAGGCCAGGGCAAACGAGCGTACGGAATGATACAGTATCTGCCTGAGATGCGGCACAATATTCGAAAGCTGGAAGATCTGGTTGAACGAATTGCTCCATCTGTCGAATCCAAACCAGAAAAGTCGGATGGGCAATAGTTATGAATATTCGTTTTCCGATTTTCAAGCGTCAATCGCAAGTCGTAAATGGTCAGGCCAATCGCACAGATGTACTCGGTTTGATTGCAGGGGAGGGCAGATTGCCGTTTCTCGTGGCGGCTGGCGCTAAACGTGCTGGATTACGAGTAATTTGTGTCGGCCTGAGGGATAACGCAGAGCCGAGCTTAGCTGACGAAGTTGATGTTTTTTACCAGGTTGCGCTTGCCCGGCCCGGGGCCTGGATACGAAGGTTGAGAAAGCACAGAGTAAGGCGAACAATCATGGTTGGGCGAGTTGCCAAGGGACAGCTTTTTACGCCATGGCGAATTTTGCGATATCTACCCGACTGGCGGGCATTCAGGACATACTACTGGCGGCTGCGAGGCAAAAGCAAACTTACGGACTCACTTTTACATGCCATAGCCGAGGAGCTATCCAGTGGTGGAATAATATTGGAGAATTCAACGATGTACTGCAAGGAGCATATGGCAGACACCGGTTCGATGACAAAACGTCAGCCGAGCTCATCGATTGAAGGTGACATTGAATTCGGCTGGCAAATAATTAGAAAGCTCACCGAGCTTGATATAGGTCAGGCAATCGCAGTGAAAGAGAAAGAAGTAATCGCTGTTGAGGCAACAGAAGGCACAGCAGCGATGATTGAGCGAGTGGGCAGAATTTGTAAATCGGGTGGCTGGACGCTAATAAAGGCATCCAGCCCAAAGAAGGATATGCGATTTGACGTGCCATGCATAGGCCCGGATACTATTAGAAGTTTAGCTGAGAACAAAGGCAAGTGCCTGGTTGTAGAAGCAGGTAAAACAATAATCATTGACAAACCCGAGACGATAAAACTTGCCAATCAATTGGGCATAATTATTGTCGGGCGTTGAGAATTTTAGCCACGAAGGCACAAAGACACAAAGTTTTGTAAATGGAATTTGAAAAAACATCTGATAAAGAAGAAGAGGTAGCAACAAAGATTGTGGATGCAGCTTACGCAGTTCATAAGGCATTAGGACCAGGACTCTTAGAAAAGATATATGAAGTTTGTTTTTGCCATGAACTAACAAAAAGAGGTTTGTCTTACGAAAAACAGGTTGATATCCCTATTGAGTATGATGGGATTAAATTTGATGAAGGATTACGATTGGATGTGTTAGTTGAAGGAATTATTGTCTGCGAGATAAAAGCCGTGGATAAAGGCAATCCTGTTTGGGAAGCCCAGCTATTAAGCTACTTGAAATTAACAGGTAAACGAATTGGCTTTCTTATTAACTTCAATGTTCCTGTAGTGAAAAACGGCATTAAACGAATAATTTTATAATTTTTGTGCCTTAGTGTCTTGGTGGTAAAAAACAAGATACGAAACGATGAGCGAGTTTCCATTTCAACTTTTAATTAAACAAACTTCTTCGAAGAACAAAGAGGAATCTTTATCGTGTACGTCCCTTTTGCGAGTTATTCCCAGCAGTCGCAAGGTTTATGATGCCTTATGGAATGATAGAAGTGTGATTGCAAAAGTATTCTCACATAAGATTAGTTCAAGGCGTCATCTTAAAAGAGAGTGGGAAGGATTGAATAAGCTAACGAAGTTAAAACTAAGTTCGCCTGAGCCCTTATTCTATGGGAAAACAGAAGATGGCCAATCGGTGGTAGTAGTGGAGAAAATAACTGACTCATCAACAGTTCTGGATGCGTTTCAAAAAACAGCAGAACCGGCTAAGAAGCTGGACTTATTGGTTCTGGTTTGCAGGGAGCTGGTGCGACAACACACCGAAGGAGTCTTACAAAAAGATTTGCATCTGGGAAATTTTCTGTTGGTTGATGACAAAGTCTTTTTACTGGACCCAGGCCAGATGCGATTCTTGGGGTGTGAAATCGGTAAGAAAGCAGGTATTTCTCAGTTAGCAATGTTAGCGAGCTATTTGCCAGACAGCGATACGGTGTCTATCGAGAAGCTTTGTCAGGAGTATTTTAACGCCCGTGGATGGCATTTTGGAAAGTCGGACGAGGCGTTAATTCAAGAACAGATAACCGTGCATCGAAAAAAAAGTACCAAGAAAGGGTTAAAAAAATGCCTGCGAACAAGTAAGAGATACCTGCGGATAAAAATCAGAAGTCAGAAGCCTGCCCTGAGCGAAGTCGAAGGGTCAGAAATCAGAAGTCAGAAGTTTCTCGGTGTATTTGACAGAAACTTTTGTTCGGGGTTAGAGCCACTTGATTTTATAGAGCAAATTGATGGGTTAATGGATAAAGGAGAGATTCTCAAAGATGGCAATACGTGCTATGTGTCCCGCTTAACATGGAATGGCAAGGATGTGGTGGTTAAACGATATAATCATATAGGGTTTATTCACTCACTTCGCCATACAATAAAAAAGTCCCGCGCCAGACGGGGATGGCTGCATGCACATCGGCTCAGGATGCTGCAAATACCTACGCCGAAACCATTAGCTTACATTGAGCATCACAAATATAAGCTCGTATGGAAATCCTATCTGGTAACCGAATATGTCGAGGGACGAAAGCTTTACGATTTTCTGCGGGATAGTATCACCGAAGAGCAACACTCACACGTAACCAGCCAGATCAAGGAGCTGCTCGAAAGATTAGGCAAATATAGAATCACTCACGGCGATATGAAGCACTCGAACATTTTGGTTACAGATAATGGTCCTGTGATAACAGACCTTGACGGAATGAAAGTGCATAGATGTAAGTGGTTTTACAGGATTTGTCGGGCAAAAGACGCAGGTTGTGTGTCAGCTATGAGTCCGGCGTGAATACTACTTCGATGCCGTAGCACGGAAATATATAGCAAAGATTTTCTTCATAGAACTCCTGTAATGACCGATGGCAATTGAATATAAAACCTGCGATTCTTTTGATTTTCTTTCTGAACCAAAAAGGTGACGTGAATATAAGTCGCTGAGATATGATATTTATTCTCAAATCTGTGTAGAAATTAGGGACTTTTCTTTTTAGCTGGCGCTTTGTGTCTACGAAATAATAAAAGGTATACAGACCAAAAAATCTTTTATGTGTACAATCTGAATAACCGTATGGATTGGAAAAATGAGGCACAAAAATATATGCTACTCCATCATTTTTCAGAACTCTGACCATTTCCCGCATCAGGTTTTCAAAATTCTCTATGTGTTCAAGAACGCTTCTACAATGAATTTCATCCACTGATTTATCGGGCAGGAAAGGAAGCCCACCTTCCAAATCAGAAACTATATCCACGTTTGGCAAATCAATTCTGTCAATGCCAATCCTCCCCTCTTTTTTTTGAAGACCACAACCTAATTCAACAATTACTTTCTTTCCACTTTCAATTAAGCTATCAAGGTCAATTTTAATTATCGCGCTCATAATATCCTACTTCGATAAATCCAGCCGGCCTCGCTGCTGATTATGGTGATTCGCCTTCTACTGCTAAGTTTTCAAGGCCTTCACAATCACATTAACAAGCTCCCTGCCGACTACATTGATATCAAAGCTCTGAACCATATTCTGGTTTGCTTGGCCCATAGTTTCTCTTAAATTGTGGTCTGTTATTAGCTTTGTAATTCGGTCGGACCACTGATGTGTACTTGTTGCGAAAAAACCTGTAACTCCATCATGGACATATTCAGCATTAACGCCCACCGGTGAAGCAATGACAGGCAGGCCTGCAGCTGCATATTGCAGGACCTTAAAGCCGCATTTGCCTTTGGTAAAACGGTTGTCCGGCAATGGTGCCAGGCCAATATCGCTCGTAGCCAAATCTGTGACCTGTGTCTGTTCGGACCATCGGTATTTTTCAACGTGTGTATTTTGCAAATCGAGAAATTCATCGCATATTATTCTCAAAACTACGTTATTGAAACGAGAGCCGATTTTCTCAAGGGCGGGTTTGATTTCTGCGAGGTAACGTAATGTGCTTTTACTACCAATCCAGACGAGGCGGATGTTGCCATCGTTTTTCGGATTAGTACGCACCCTGTAAGCACTGGTGTCCAATCCAGTGGGAAGTACCTTGACATTGGTATTGAATCTCTTCGCATGCTCAGCAAGGTAAGAGTTACCAGCGATGACTAAATTGGCCAGTTTAACCGTTCTTTCAAAGGACTTTTGACGCTTACGGCTTGGCCTTTCCGGATTCTTATCAGAGTACATTACTGCATCGTCAAAATCATAAAAGACCTTTCGAGCATAGCGTCGCAACCATACAGCATTAAGGAAATTCAATTTTTTTTTATGCAGAAAAACCCCGTCATACTCTGCAGCCTGATTAAACAGCTTCCGACGCGCCAAAGTGTTGGATGGTAACTGAGCAACTTCACAATTTATTCCGTTTTCCTTCAGCGTATTGAGATATATCCCAATTCGTTGTCTGAAGCTTGCTCGTTTAGTGTTATTACTCAATACGAGAAGATTCATTTCTCGGTCTTGTTGGTCTCAATATTTTAAGAAAACAAGTTATAAAATTTCAGCCCAAGGGGCATTATAAGTTCCTGTTTCAACTAAATCGAGCATATATTGAGCTATTCTTTGACAATTAAAGTCAGCGTGCGCTTTTTGCATCCCGGCTATTGCGATTTTTTCACGCTCCTGCTCGTGTTGTAAGTACCAATCAGCTAAATCGAAAAACTCATCAATAGTATCAAAGTATCGAAGATGTTGACCGTCTTCGAAAAGCAGGTCAGAATCAGGTACCATCTTAGCTAACACAAATGTACCACAAGAAATGTAATTTATAAGCCGGTCTGAGTGGTAGAGCCGTACATCATTAGCTATGTTTATACTCAAGCCTATTTTTGCAGCACTTATAGCATAGAACAGGTCGATTCCATGCACTTCCGGGTTGCCAAAGCAGCCATAAAGCCGAGCGTTTGGCATCTTAGAGAGCTTATGAATTAGATTATACCTCTCATTATTTCGTTCAAGCCGAGTATGTTCGGCTCTACCCGTGAAGATAATGTCTGTTTTCCATTTCTCCTGCACTTCATATCTGAACTGGATGTCAGGGTCACATATGTTAGGGATAAATGCACAAACCGGAATACCTGCATCTTTATAGGTTTTTAAGAATCTACCAGCACTGGTAGTAATGACCATATCCATTTCTTTCGCAATTGCAAGCCGAGCTGAATTCCTCTCTGGAAATGGGTCCTCATCCCTTCCTATAAAGACGGCATTGGGTGCAACATTACGGGCTGCCAGAACAGTATCGGGGGTAATATATTTCATGCCAAGGACAAAGACTATATCAGGGTAATACGATTCAATTTGTTTGGTGAGAATTCCATCGGCTGTTTTTCTGGCAAAACGCGGCATAAACCGCCGAAAATGTTTTCCCGAAAACGGGTTATATTGCATCAATATATTTCTGTAGCTAAATCGCTGTACATCGTGGCCGAGACGTAAAAGGCCTTTAATCCATGTTCGCGGCGGGTAGCGTATCGACTTTGGTACCTCGTCTTTAAAATCTGCTATGACAAATATTCGTTTTGCTTTGCGCATAAAACAAATCTATTTAACCAGTTCAACAACAATATCATTGGCCGGAATCAACCGGCACATGTAAGTACTCTCGTACCACCATTGTATTCTTGGTCCGAGATTTATCAAGGGTTCTACCATGCGGTTGGGCCAGAATATGCCTTTTTTGTAGAATTTTATTTTTCGGCTGATGATTTTGGAAAAACGAAAATCAAAATAATAACCTTTTTCCCTGGCTATTCTGGATTCTGCAACAAAAAAATCGAACGTTTCGATTGAAAAACGCTTTTTATGCGTTGGGTCGACATAGTTGTTCCGTGAGCTAAAATGCGGCACTCGAATTTTTAATAGACCTCCGGGTTTCAATATGCGGTGTAAATCTTTCAACACAGGAATATACTCAATGTGTTCAAGAATGTTATCACACCGGATTTCACCAAATTGCTCATCCTCAAATGGAAGTGGCAGTTTTTCAATATCGTGTACTATATCCACACCGGGTAAACCCACAGAATCCAGATTCACCCAGCCCTTTTTTATATTCCTGCCACAGCCCAAATTTAATCTTTTCGAACGCATAAGATTTTCAACATTAGTCATTATTACTGAGTTTTTAGCAGATCAATATAATTATTGACTTTGTATTTGAAAGAAGTATATGTTGATGGTTTGAGATAGCTCAGGATGTTGCTTTGTAGATTCAAGGCTGCAGAAAGAGAACACGCTCCAGAATGCAAAAGATATCTATTTTTAGCGGAAAATAAGACATCCGCAAGCTCCTCTATCGTACTTAAGACATAACAACTTGGATTGAATGCTCTTCTTATGTGCTGTTGTAGCTCGTTTCTTATATGTGCGTGCTTGTGCATTATCAAAACAAAATCACCGATGTTGCTTCTAATATAATCAATAAATCTTTCGTGAAAATCCTTTTCATAATATCTATTAGCCTTTCCCGCCGGTCCAAATGAAGGGTCAACAATATCTTTCCCTCTTATTTGTTCTATGATACGCGGCTTGTAATATACTTTAGGGCATCCATTGCCACCTAAATCAAATAACTTCTGAAAATATTCATCCAATGTAGGATAATTATTCTCCAAAGGTTTATATGTGAACCATCCTTTTTCATCAGTAAAAGTAACATAAGGATTTAGCCCCCAGACAAAATCGCAAATTGCTTTGCTGCGAAAGACGGATTTGTTGGAGATAAAGGTTTTTATGCCTTTCTGCTCCCATAATAACTCAGGCAGGGAAGAATATGCCAAGTGGTCACCTAAGCCTCCAAAGGGTATTTGAATAACAAGCTGCTTTTCTTTTTCGGCCTTTTCCAATATATCACTATCAGAGACGGGATTATGTGGTTTTGTCAGATTGACCCTGATATTGTAATATTTCCTTATTAGCTTGGAGTGCCAGTTATGTTTTGGCCTCATCCTCCAGTTTTCTCTTAATACAGGCATTTATTACTTCCTTCAGAAAACATAAAAATCGTTACGAGAAAGAGTATTGGGTTTAGTCAGCGAATCTAACATAAATATCGCCTTGACTTGCCAATTCTCTTGGCAAGGTTGTCAATATATTTGCCATATCATCAGAGCTCACCCAGGTTGGCAAAGTGAAGGACATTGACTCTGCCAAAGAGTAATTAAACTCGGCATTGCCGAGCTTTGCCAGATACTCGATACAAAAAAGCACAGGTTCCAGATACTCAGGTATAAATTCAAGGGAAAGTAAGTTTACTGGTCGGGAGAGACCTTGTAAAACCTCCCATTCAGACCCTTCGACATCGATTTTACAAAAAACGGGTTTGCCATATTCCTCGATTAGCAGGTCCAGCGTTGTCGTTTCGACTATAACTTTATCGTCCCATGTGTGCGAGGAAAATCTGCCGCTCCTCTTGACACTGTAAATCCAGTCTTTTGACATCGAGGAGAGAGTATGCGAGCGGTCTATGAAAAACTCCTTTGTCCCGGCGTTTTTATCCAGGGCCTTATTTACCACGTGGACATTGGGATTTCCACCGAATTTTTTTCTCAGGACTCGGAAGCAGCTTTTCTGCGGTTCCACAGCTACCACGATTGCGCCGAGTTCGATGAAAACCTCGACCCTATTGCCGATGTTCGCGCCGATATCAAAACACAAATCACCTTTATTTACCAGTTGGGAATAAAACTTCGCTCTTTTTCTGAAGCGTTCTTTTTTCTTTGTGCTTTGGCGCATTGACTTTCGAAGAATTCTATAGTCCCTGTATAATCGTCTGATTCTGGTAGCAGGCCCTCTTTTGGGCCCGGGTTCTTCAATGTGAACGTTATTCTCAGCCATAAATCACTTAAGAACTCTCGGTTGAAGAATAAAAAATTCAATGCCGCAATGACTTTGAGCTGGTTTATTTTTTGTGATATAATCAATATCCAGCCTATAACCCTGTCTGTATTTTTGCGCCAAAGCATCGATAGTATAACCAATAGAGCTATCGAAAATCTTACGGTCCGTTACATTAACCATATTTACCTGTATTGCGCTGGCACATAGCTTCTGAAAATAAAGAAAGGCAGGCAATTGGTCGCTATGATTCTGGCACCATCGGCAGTTCCAGGATTCCAACGCGTTAGGACCATAAAAATAGCCGAAGCGTTTGAGAATTTTCCGCTTAAGTTTGCTTCCTTTTAATACCTCCATCAATACTGAACCCGGCGAAAACATTTTTTTGGCAAGCCAGTTGTTGCTTTTAGAACTGTTGATAATACTTTTTACAAGTTCCGTCCGGTAAATAGTAGCACAAAGCTCAAAGGGATATCGAGTAGTTGGCGTTTGGCCCTGTGTCCAGTTCATCCTGTAAACACTCTGACCGGCAATGACAGTTTCACTAACGGAGTCGTCTTTTTTGACGTTTTCCTCATTGAATCTGAGCGAGAAGCCAAAAATATCATCGGGAAATTTGTCGAAGGTTTCATCTATTACTTCGATATCGACCGAGTCAAAATACACTACGTCATCAACACCAAGCATAATGTATTTTGTGTTCACCTGACCAAGAATCTGCAAAAAATCATTGTGAAAGTTCTTTTCTTCTACAACTATGCAATCTGTATATTTTCTAAAAAGCTGCTGATATTCCTCATCAAAAAGCTCCACCTTATAAAGGATATATGTTTGAATAAGCTCAGGAGGGAAATATCTATATAAGCTTTCCAGATAAGCGTCGAGCTGCAAAGGACGGTTTTTCGTAAACACGATGTTACTTATCATCTTTTTCATATCTTACTCATCCAGCGAATCATCGGTAATTATACTCTGAACCATCGCAGACGACATTACTTTATTAACAAGTCGATGGCATTTTCTTGTTGTTTTTTTCCGCAGAGTAAATTCCTTCGGGTTGATTGCCTGAGTAGCGTGGGCAAGATGTATAATATATTGGCCCATTGTAGCCGGCGGCAGTTCAACGGTTCTGTAGCCATGGTCAACCAGCTCAAAATAGAGCTTCTTGCCACCCGTTAAACCTTTGTCCTGGTCCATACCAAACGACAGCTTCTCACGCTGTAAAATGTCTGTTCGGTACAGGCAGCATATAGTACGATTGTAATAGCGAAACTTGCCGAGCGGGTCCGGCTCTCGAAGGAGCTTGCGCTTGAAGGTTCTAAAGTCGGTCGCTTTTTTGAGCAGGATTCGCCACCGCGGCGTCAATTCAATTTTGCCGGAACCAACGCAAGCGATAGTCTTATCATTGTCGAAGTAGCTAATCAACCCAGTAAGCCAGCTGTCCTTCTTGACAAAGCTGTCTGAGTGCATCGAAACAAAAAATTCGGTATTGCAGTTTTCCAAACCAAGGTCCATAGCAGCAGCATGGGCATAACCACCGGTAGAACGGCCGGCACTGGGGCAATGCTCGATTAAGCGAATCCATTTGAGAGATTTAAGATACTCCAGGGATTCATCTCGGGAATCGTTATCAACAACAATTACCTCGTAAGGATATTTAGTGAACTTGCGAATACTGCGCAGACACAGTCGGGTAAAGTCAAGCGTCTTATAATTCGCTATACATATAGTTGCTCTGCCTTTAATTAAATTTGACATTGATGAGAGATTTCACGTTCGCTTAGCGATTTCCGTACATTGATTCATAATACTTCTGGTAATCACCTGATACGACGTTATTTAGCCAGTTCTGGTTTTGAAGATACCAGTCTATGGTTTTATTAATGCCTTCTTCGAATCTAACCGATGGCTGCCAGTTAAGCTCGGCCATTATTTTACTCGCATCTATAGCGTATCGCCTGTCGTGTCCCGGCCTATCAGTAACATGCTTAATCAGAGACTTGGGCTTGTCCAGACGGTCAAGTATCAGGTCAATGACTTCCAGATTTGCCTTTTCATTGCAGCCACCTATATTATAAATCTCGCCGGATGGCGCTTTTTGCAAAACCTGCCATACAGCTGTGCAATGGTCATATACATACAGCCAATCCCGCACATATAAGCCGTCGCCATAAACAGGTAATTCCTTATCATTTAGAGCATTGTTAATCATCAGCGGGATTAACTTTTCCGGAAACTGGTATGGGCCATAGTTGTTCGAGCATCTGGTGATGTTATATTTTACACCCCAAGTATGGCCGAATGCTTTTACTAACAGGTCAGCTGCGGCTTTACTGGCTGAATAAGGCGAATTGGAACTCAGCGGTGTTTCTTCAGTGAATTTACCCTCCGGACCGAGTGCTCCATAAACCTCGTCTGTCGAAATTTGGATGAATCGCTCTAATTCTTTATCGCGGGCAACTTCGAGTAAAGTTAATGTGCCGGTAACATTGGTTTCTATAAAAATCTTTGGCTTGAGTATAGAGCGGTCCACATGGCTTTCGGCAGCAAAATTGATAATCGTATCTATCTGATGTTCTTCGATGATTTTTCCTACAAGTTGCCCATCGCAAATATCGCCTTTAATAAATTTATGATTGGGCTTATCCAAAAAACCAGCGAGGTTCTCCAGATTGCCGGCGTATGTTAGCTTATCGAGATTGACGATAAAACAGTCGGGATGTTCCGAAAGCACCATACGAACAAAATTGCTTCCTATAAAGCCAGCACCACCTGTAACTAATATCTTTCTCATAACTTCCTCAAAAAACTCTCTAACGGCTCTTGCCAGGGCCTGATTGGCTCATCAAGCAATGCGTTAATTTTACTACAATCAAATCGGCTGTTTAAGGGCCTTGCCGCCGGTGACGAGAAATCGCTGGTTTTACAGGGCAACAGGTTAACATCCATTGCGAGCTTGTCAAATATAAACTTTGCCATTTCATAGCGGCTTATATATCCGGTACTTGCAAAATGAAATACGTCTTCCGGCATTTCCCAGCTACGGCTTCGGCCCACGACGAGACGAGTTGGCAGGAATCTGGAAATTACTTTGGCAACTTCAGTCGTAGCTGTTGGCGAGCCAAACTGGTCATCAACAACTTTTAGTGTTTTGGCGTCTTTTGCACGTTGGATTAGTTTGGTAACAAAATTATTGCCGGCTGAACCGTAAGTCCATTCGACTCGGATTATGCAATGTTTGCAGCCGCTGTCACTCAAAAGCTGCTCCCCTGCCAATTTGGTTTTGCCGTATGTATTTATGGGGTTGGCAAGGTCGGTCTCAACATAGGGTCTATCCAATTTGCCGTCAAAAACAAAATCGGTGCTGATATGCAGAACCCATTTATCCGATTCTTTCGCAATAACACCTAACCGCCCTACCGCTTCAGCATTGACCTTATATGCCAGCTCAGCTTCGTTCTCGGCGCCATTAACGTTGGTATAAGCTGCGCAATTGATGATTGTCCTTGCTGCATCAACAGCTTGTTTTAGCTGCTGGTAATTAGTAATGTCAAATTCCGGCAAATCAAATACCTTAACGTCAAAGCCCTGCTGCTCGCAGATATTTGCGAGGTCTGTTCCAAGCATCCCCTTGCCACCCAAAATGGCAATCCTGGTATCATTAGTTACCATCAGAGCTTCCGGAAATGCGGTAGTTTGTCAGGCCGAAGGTCTTTAAGTTTGGGATAGTTCGCATCTTTGGGTGATAAGACGGGCTCCTTTATAGGCCAGTCGATGTTAAGGTCGGGGTCATTCCAGATGATGCCACTTTCAGTCTCCGGATTATAGAAATCGGTGCACTTATATGAAAAAACTGCCGTCTCACTTGTAACACAATATCCATGAGCAAGGCCCGGCGGAATATACATTTGTCTGTGGTTCGCATCGGAAAGGACTTCACTGACCCAATGACCAAAACCTGGAGAACCAACGCGAATATCAACAGCAACATCCACAACCTGGCCTGATAAAACCTGAACCAATTTACCTTGTGATTGAGGATATTGAAAATGTAAGCCGCGCAAAACTCCCTTTTTGGAAAATGAGACATTGTCCTGCACAAAGGGACCCTGGATACCGATGTTCTCATAATGCGTGCTGTTCCAGGTCTCTAAAAAGAATCCTCTCGCATCAGAAAACACATCCGGCTCTAATATGAGCACTCCCGACAGTCTTGTCTCTTTAGCATTCATGTTATCATGATATCTCGACTAATATCCCTTTTATTATTTCGGGGGCTCCTTTATAACCAGTTCATTGGCCTTGTTAAGCGAATCGAATGTCCCGGCATCCGTCCACCAGCCTTTGAGTATATCATAAGCCAACTGGCCTTTTGTAATATAAGCGTTGTTAACATCAGTGATTTCAAGCTCGCCACGAGCGGATGGTTTGAGCGTCCGTATGATGTCAAAAACTTCAATATCATAAAAGTATATGCCGGTTACAGCATAATTCGACTTGGGCTCTTTCGGTTTTTCCTCGATATTAATTACTCTGTCGCCAGAAATTTCAGCAACACCAAACCGTTGGGGGTACTGAACCTTTTTGAGTAAAAGTCGTGCGCCGGTTTCTTGAGAGATAAATTTGTCTGCATATTCTTTAAGGTCGTCTTCAAAAACATTGTCACCGAGTATGACAACCAGAGGTCGTCCCTGAGCAAAATCCTCAGCCAGTCCCAGTGCCTCAGCGATTCCACCAGCTTTATCCTGCACCCGGTATGTAAACTGGCAACCAAAGCTTCTGCCGGAACCCAGTAGCCCAACAACATCACCCATGTGCTCAACACCGGTTACAATCAATATCTGGCCGATTCCGATTGAAGTCAGTTTCTCAATTGGGTAATAAATCATGGGTTTCTGGCCGACCGGAAGCAAATGCTTATTGGTGACCTTGGTCAGCGGCATAAGCCGTAACCCTGCACCACCGGCAAGAACAAGGCCTTTTAAGTCCATATATACCTCCTTACAAGCCTATTACTATCTGGAAATTCTAAATTCCACAAGCATTATTGTCAACCCCGCACTGATTTTATAATTGTCCCAAAGATTGTGGGAATATTTTCAATGCACGATATGTTGTGTTTTTGTAATAGAACAAACCACAAGTTTTTGTGCTAAAATTGACCAACCACACATTTTGGGATAGTTACATTGGTTTTCGGCTCCACTTTCCTGATTATCTGCCAGGACGCTTTGTAATCTTTGTTGCTATTGACCCTGACAATATTATACCAGGCTTGGCAGCTTGCAACTCTTTGATGAAAATACTTTAGCCGTTTGGCTCCCACGAAAGGATATTGTTTTCTAAGATTGACGATACTTCTCTCCAGAGCTGGTGAGGTTCTATGCGGGCAACGAAGCGGTGTGGGCTTTACGCCGTTTGCGATGGCACTTTTTACCATTCTTAATCTCAAATCGAACTTGTCAGCTTTGTTTGGCATCTTTATAATCTGCCCAAAGTAAGTTAGTGCCTATCCGAATAACCTGGTCGTTATGAGGCCGAGCGAAAAGTCCGAGGACAAGGCGGCAGGCCAAAAACGCCCGGAGGCGTAGTTTGCTCTACGTCGAGGACGTTTTTGTGGCTGACAACACCGGC
>Ga0307432_1001333_pt1 | contig 15195 bp, 15 predicted proteins | sample SalMarWE160150MG_FD_202158 | JGI IMG/M metagenome (GOLD analysis project Ga0307432, IMG submission 202158) | Salt marsh sediment microbial communities from the Plum Island Ecosystem LTER, Massachusetts, United States - WE1603-150 | ecosystem: Environmental > Aquatic > Marine > Intertidal zone >...
CTTTGCAGCGCAGGGAAGGCCAAGAAGGTCGCCATTACCGCTTGCATGCGCAAGCTTCTCACAATCCTGAACGCTGTACTTAAACATCATACACCCTGGCACCATGTTGATTCTCATATTTTCGTACCATGCTCTTGACATTTAACACAGTTGCTGAGCCTGTCGAAGGGCATCTAGCCCGCTAAATTTTATGAACGGCCATTCGATGGGCAGACCTCACCCAGCACGCAATCACGGCATAGGGGACGCTGTGCCCGGCATACGCTCCTTCCATGTGCCAGTATGTTAATATGAAATTGGTATATTGCCTGAGGTGGTACAATCTCCCCCAGCAACTCATGTGCCCGCTCCGGCGATGCCTTGCAGTTGATTAGCCCCAGACGCTGGGAAACTCGATAGACATGGGTGTCCACAGGAAGGACCGGCCATCCCAGGGCGAAAAGGAGTACACATCCCGCTGTTTTCGGTCCCACTCCAGGCAGCCCTTTAAGCCACGCTTTTGCCTCAGGGATGGAAAGCTCCCTCAAGAATTCCAGATCCAGGGAGCCTCTACTATCCAAAATCCACTCCAGGATCCTCTTTATGCGTTCCGCCTTAATCCGGTTTAGCCCACCGCTCTTGATCGCCTCAGCGATATCATCGGCGCTCGCCTTTGCCACCATCTCCCAAGTGCTGAAGGTCGCCATAAGGCTTTGAAAGGCCCGACCTGAATTCACATCTGAGGTATTCTGGGAAAGAATCGCCTGGATAAGTTCGGAAAGAGGATCAGCGCGTGGTCGCCACTGGGGAACGCCATATTCCTGCCCTAGCAGGCAAACGATTTGATCGATGTTCATAGGCCCCTCAGATGGCAGGTATCGTTGATTAACGTAACTGTGCTCCTTCCTCCCACCACCTGGAAACGGTTAACGGCGGCAGTATCCTGCGCTATCTGCCAGAAATGGGAGTTATCCAGGCCCAGCAGATGGCAAAGCAGCACTTTACACACCACCCTATGAGTTACCAACAGCACAGTATCATTTTCGTGCTTTGCGGCAAGGTCATCCATAGTGGCAGCCACCCTCTGTTGCACATCGTCTAGTGTTTCCCCTCCAGGAATACTAAGCTTTTCAGGACTGTAGCGCCACATGTCGAAAAGCTCCTTATTTTGATCTCTTACCTCATCGATGGAACGCCCTTCCCAGCTCCCGAAGTTCATGTCGTTGATCCCCTCCAGTGGCACTACCTGGAGACCTAGGCGACGGCTAATGGGCTCGGCTGTCGTCATCGCCCGCTTCAGCGGGCTGGAATAGATGGCAGCAGCCTCACACCCGGTGAGTCTGTCCGCCACTGCCTCTGCCTGTTTCATCCCTGCCTCATCCAGGTCGATGTCTACCCGTCCTCTAAACTTCGCTTCCCTGTTCCACCCTGTTTGTCCGTGCCGTATCAGAATGAAGCGAGTCAAATCAGCCTCCTGTCATTTAGGTCGGCCCTCCTCCCTGAGGGTGTTGACAATATACTGGATCTCTTGGCCGGTTATGCCAAAGCGATGCAAGGTGTGGCGGATGATCTCCAAACCGGCCTCAAACTCTGGACGCACCAACTCAGCGACGCCCAGCTTGCGAAGAGTCTTAGCTTCACTATCGAGATGAACCCGAGCCACTATGTCCAGCTTGGGATTGACGCGAAGCGCATTCCTCACTGTCATCTCCGTTGCTATAGGGTCGTGGAAGGTAATCACCAAGACCTTTGCCTTATCCAGACAAGCCCGAGAGAGTATCTCTGGGTTGCTCGCATCCCCATAGATGTGGGGCACACCCCTGGCACGCCGTGTACGGATGACATAAGGGTCGATATCGATCACCAGATAGGAAAACCCTCTCCGCATCAGAATATCCCCCAAATTCCGCCCTACACGACCGCACCCGCAGATAATCACATGGCCCCTTAGATCAAGTCCCCTGCTGCTAAAAGCCGGATCGGTGCGACTAGCCAAGTACCTGGCAACTCTCTCCCCCTGGCTTAGCCTCCCATAGAGTACCGACGCCAAGCCCAGGGCGAAGGGCGTCACTAGTATAGTAATGACTGCGCTGGTCAATATCAAGTCATAGAGATCTATGGAAATAACCCCCACGCCCAGAGCGGCAGCGGCTAATACAAAGCTGAACTCCCCGATTTGGAACAGCCCGGCGCCGGTAAAGAGTATAGTCTTGGCGCTATAGCCAAAGAGCCACGGGACGAGAGCGCATATGATTGACTTGCCCACGATGATGGCAATCACTATTATGCTAACCATGCCTATATTACCCAGGAAGAAGCGAGGATCGATAAGCATGCCCAGGGAAGCAAAAAACAGTGTAGCAAAGATGTCTCGCAGTGGGATGACATCGGCAAGGGCCTGATAGACATACTCAGATTCACTTAGTAAAAGGCCGGCCACGAAGGCACCCAAGGCTAGCGACAGTCCGAAGTTGTAGGTGGCAAAGGCTACCCCTAAGCCCAGGCCGAACACCGCGAGCAGGAAAAGCTCCCTGGAACGCACCCCAGCCACCCGCGCCATAATCCATGGGAGTACCCAGAGCCCTAGAACCAGCATCGCCCCAAGGAAAAGCACAGCCTTACCGACAGCTATGCCCAGTGCTGGAAGCAAGCCTGCTCCCGACTCCCCTAAGACAGGGACGATAACCATCATCGGCACTACAGCAAGGTCCTGCACCAGGAGAATGCCGATCATGACACGACCATGGGCGCTGTCAATCTCGCCTCGCTCCATGAGGATTTTGAGCACGATCATTGTGCTGGACAGGGCAATGAGAAATCCGAAGAAGACCGCCTCCTGTAGTGGCCAGTGAAACAATGTGCCTACCCCCAACCCAAGTGCCACTGTGGCCAATACTTGAGCTATCCCCCCCAGGATGGCAACCTTGCCCATTTGCCTGAGCGTCTTCAGTGAGAACTCCATCCCAAGGGTGAACATCAGGAGAACGACCCCGATGGTAGCCAGTGTTTCAATCTGCCCTATATCGCTAACCAGGCGAAATCCATAGGGGCCAACGGCGATGCCGCCAACAAGATAGCCCAGGATAACCGGCAGCTTGAGGCGACGGGCAACCACCCCCCCAAACAGGGCGGCTATCAGAATGATTACCAGGTCAACAAGTAAGCCCAGTTCTTCCAACAGTTCCTCCGCAGTGAATGGAAAGACTAAGACATGCCAAGTTATAAGCCTATCCAAAAAATGGGGGCATGTTGCCCCGATTATATCGGGGTGCTCCAACAACGCCTAGAGCGGATGCTCTAGCCTACCCCATTTTTTAAGTTTTGGCACAACTTCCTATTCTAACATAGCAGTAAGCCACAAGACAGCCAATCATTGACATACGCATACCCCTCCTGTAAGCTGGAATCAGACTATCTGGGAGAGAACGATGCAAAGCAGTATGCGAGACCAAATCGCCAGCGCCTTGAAGGGGCAAGACGCTGATTATGTTGAAGTTCGTATCGATGAGGGGGAGACCAGCCGTATTCAATACCGAGGCCGGGAGCTGGAGGATATAGGCCGCAGTACTAGCTTCGGCGGCAATGTGCGAGCACTGGTGAACGGAGGGTGGGGCTTCATCAGCTTCAATGAAATCAGCGAACTTCGTGGAAAAGCGACGCTGGCGGTAAAGCAAGCGAGGCTGGTGGGAAAAGAGGAGAGCAAGCTTGCTCCGGTGATGCCGGTGGTTGATACGGTGATGCCACCCGTAAAAAAGGACCCGAGAGCTATATCTTTGGCTCAGAAGAAAAGCCTCCTCGATGAATATAATGAGCTTATCTGGTCTACTCCAAAGATTCAGAGTTCTGTGATTGGCTATGGGGATGGCTCCAAGAAAGTCACCTTTGCCAGTTCCGAAGGTAGCTACATTGAACAGACAAGGGTAGACCTCACACTTCGCATCATGGTTATCGCGCGACAGGATGGCGATGTTCAGCAGGTATCGCTTAGCCTTGGTTCCAGCAACGACTTTGGCTCTATCGAAGGACTTCATCAGGAAGTGAAAAGTTCTGCGCAGCGCGCCGTTGCCATGCTGTCGGCACCCCAGGTCAAGGGAGGGGAATACACCGTGGTGCTTGACCCTGTCCTTGCCGGGGTTTTCGCTCATGAGGCCTTCGGCCATCTCTCCGAGTCGGATTTCGTTTACGAAAACGAGCGCATGAAAGATATCATGGTCTTGGGTCGAAGATTCGGTGGTAAGCATCTCAACATCGTTGATGGCGCTGCCGTCCCTGCGCTTAGAGGCAGCTACAAATATGATGATGAAGGTGTGCCGGCAACCAGGACTTATCTTATTAAGGAAGGCATCCTTGTAGGGCGGCTACACTCAAGGGAAACCGCCGAGAGAATGGGTGAAAAACCCACGGCCAATGCCCGGGCCATCAACTATCGCTATCCCCCCATTGTGCGCATGACCAATACCTTCATCGAACCCCAAAATGTCTCATTCGAGGAGATGATCAGCGACATCAAGAAGGGAGTGTATGCGAAGAACTGGTACGGCGGAATGACCAGTATGGAGATGTTTACCTTTTCCGCTGGCGAGGCCTACATGATCAGAAACGGCAAGATTGCAGAGTTGCTTCGGCCGGTAATGCTCACCGGCAATATATTTACTACCCTGGAGAATATCGATGCAATCGGCGATGACCTTGCCATGAATCAGGGAGGTGGTTGCGGCAAGGGGGCCCAATCACCACTCCCCGTATCCAATGGCAGCCCACATATACGGATTCGCAAATGCGTGGTGGGAGGGAAGTAATGGCAACGCCTTTTTCAAAGACTGAGCTCGAATCGTGCTCGGGGAGCAAGCTTCTTCTTTCCCAACCTGACAGATACAAAATGAGACGAACTTAGGGTTATTTGGAATAGTCACGGAGGTTAAACCCAATGAACGGGAGAAAGCTGAAATTGCTGGTGTTAGTGTTCGCCATCTCAACCGTGGTCTTGGCTTGTTGTTACCCAAAACAGGGCTTTGAGACGCTAACCGAGGAGAATTTCAAGATGCTTCTGACAGTAGAGGATTTAGAAACTGTCCTGATATCTGAGGTGCATTTGCAAACCGAGTTCTATGATTACAAGAAGATGGCAGAATCCGTAGACCCAGAGCAGGTTGCTGCCATGGATAGTTTCTATGGCTTGAGTTTTCAAACGGAAGATGGGATGAAAGCTATAACCTTGGCAGCGATAGACTTCGATTCCCAGGCCTCAGCCCAAAACCACTTTGAAAATGTGAAGTCCGAGACACAAGAGCCCTCGTTCGATACCATGGACCCGCCTATAGGAGATGCTTCTGCTGAAGTCGAGGTAAACGCTCAGGGAATCGGAAGTATGGTTGTGTTTATAAAAGGAGACAAGGTGGTTCAGCTACACACTGCCCAACCCAATGGTGAGCAAGTCTTGACGGACTTGGAAGGGCTTGAAAATCTGGCCGAGATCGTGGAGAAAAAGCTATGATGATACTCAGGCTCAGAAAAGTTCGGATTTTCCCCCTGCCCGGGGAGGTTGAATTTTGGAACACATACTGAAACTGGCGAAAAAGGTTGCTGAGGAAGCGGAGGTCTTCTTAGTCACAACAAAGGAGACCCCCGTAGCCTTTGAAGCTAACCGCCTGAAGATGCTGGAAACTAAGGAGAGTGTGTCGGTCTCGCTGCGCATTATTAAAGATGGCAAGATAGGTTTCTCCTCTACAACAAGGCTCGATGAACCCCAAATGCTGGTGGATATGGCGGTGGAGACCGCCGAATTTGGCGCGTCGGCAAAATTTGTGTTGCCATCTAAGGTAACTTACCCCCAAATCGAGGTCTATGACCCCGAAACTGAGAATGTCGAAATTGAGGATATGGTCGAGCTCGGCGAATCATTAATAGCCAAGGTGCGAAGTCACACTCCGGAGCTGGTTTGCGAGGCTGGCGTTACCAAGAGCTTAATCACCGTGGACATCTTGAACTCCAGAGGTGGCCAGACAAGCTACCGCAAGAGTGCCTTTGCCATAGGCATCGAAGGGACTCTGATCCGCGATACGGATATGCTCTTCGTCGGCGAGATGGATAGCTCCTGTCGCCCGTTAAGAGAGTTTGAGCCACTAGCAGACAGCGTCATTCAGCAGCTTGAGATGGCAAAGCATACCGCCTCGGTATCCACAGGGCGATCGCCGGTGATTTTGACCCCCAAGGGAGTGAGCAGTACCCTCTTCGCCCCCCTGGCGGTCGCTTTCAATGGCAAGATAGTGGTAGAGGGGGCATCTCCCTTGGTGGGCAGACAAGGAAAACAGCTCTTTAGCAATAGGCTCTCTTTATGGGACGATGCCACTATCGAATACCGCCCTACTAGCCGCCCCTGTGATGATGAAGGCATACCAAGCCAGGGGATACCTCTCATCGAAAAGGGAATGGTGGCAAACTTTCTTTATGATCTACAAACCGCCGCTCACGCCGGTGCCGAGAGCACAGGTAGCGCCAGCAGGGGTCGAGGGAGCATGCCTGCACCATCAATAAGTGCCATGGTATTTGAGCAGGGGGACACCCGTTTTGAGGATATGCTTCGAGATATAAAAGAGGGGATAGTTATTGAGGAACTAATCGGGGCAGGCCAGGGGAATGTTTTGGGCGGCGACTTCAGTGGGAATGTGCTCCTGGGATACAAGGTTGAGAATGGGGAAATCGTGGGGCGGGTAAAGGATACAATGATTTCAGGAAATATTTACAAGGCCCTCAAGGAGCTTATTGCCATCGGGCAAGAGGCTAAGTGGGTTGGCAGTTCATTGAAAACGCCTGCTATCTATTTGGCTGGTTTGTCGGTGGTCAGCAAAACATGACAACGGAGGTATCCCTTTGCCGTTAGAGAGGTACTTCGCTGAGATCAGCGATAGTAAGAAACCTCTGGTTATCTCAAAGCTTGCTAACCTGTCAACCCTTTCATCTGAGGAGTTAACGTTATTTTTGGAGACGTGGGTTAAGATGGATGTTGACAGGCAGAGGCAGATCGTGGGTCACCTCGTCGAACTGGCCGAAGAGAACCCTAATCTGAATTTCGATGACATCTTTATTGCCTCTCTCCATGACCCCGACGAGACAGTCAGGACAAAGTCTATCGACGGCTTGTGGGAATGTGAGAGTTGCTCCCTAATTGACTCCTTTATCACCCTTCTCAGAGAGGATAGCAAGGAATCGGTGCGCGCTGCTGCAGCAATGGCGCTGGGCAAGTTTGCCATGCTTGCTGAACTGGGGAAATTACGCCCCGAACACAGACAAAAGGTGGAAAGTGCGCTGTCTGCTATTATCGATGACCAGGATGAGCAGATTGAGGTAGTGAGACGTGCTATAGAGGCGATAGCACCCCTTAGTTTGCCGAGGGTGAATGAGATCATCCAAGAAGCCTACATGAGCGACGATGCCGTAATGCGAGTGAGCGCTGTCTACGCTATGGGCAAGAATAGCGACCTGGCCTGGCTTCCAACGCTGCTGAGGGAACTTGGTAGCGCAGATGCGGAGATGCGCTATGAAGCCGCAGAGGCCTGCGGAGAGCTTGGAGAGGAGGACGCGGTGCCTCATCTAAGCAGGCTCATCCATGATATCGATAGTCAGGTCTGCCTCTCCGCTATAGCTGCACTGGGAAAGATCGGGGGCAGCGAGGCTGAGGATATACTGCAAGAATGCCTGACTAATTCCGAAGAGCATATTCGTCAAGCAGCGGCGGAAGCCTTGGAAGAACTCGACTTCGAAAAGGACCCGTTATCTTTCAGAATTCTTTAAGTGGGTGTTCTTATGTTGAAGGGCAAGAAGGTAGTTCTCAGGGAAAAGAAATGGGAGGATGTCACCAACGATTATGCCTGGCGTAGTGATGAGGAGCTTGCTCGCCTCGATGCTGCCGAGCCTATAAGGATACCCTATACGGAGTATCTTTTTGAACACGCCACTGAGTTGGGTAGTCCAAGTGAGCGGCGACGCCGCTTTGCTATCGAGAGCTTAGACGGTAAGCACATAGGCAATTGCATGTACTATGACATCGATAAAAAGAGGAACCAGGCGGAACTAGGCATAATGATCGGCGACCGTAACTACTGGAAGCAGGGTTATGGCGCCGACGCTGTGACCGTTCTCTTAAACCACATCTTCAGCGCAACGAGCCTCAACAGAGTCTATCTCAAAACCCTCAACTGGAACGTCAGAGCGCAGGCCTGCTTTCAGAAATGCGGCTTTGTCCCCTATGGCCAAGTGAAAAAGCGAAACAACAACTTCATAACGATGGAGCTAATGCGAAAAGATTGGGAGAGGCGAAATTTGGCCTCTCCCAATGATAACCCACCAAATCCTTAAAGGTCCTCTATTGCTTTGGCGCTGCCGGTGGCGATGGATTCTCCAAGCCCCGTGCCAGTGTCTTCGGAATCAGATCACAGAGCTCGTCGACGGTCCACATACCCTCTTTGAAGATGGAACGGAAGTTCTCGGGCTCTGTATAGAGGCCTACGTTCCCGCCACCGATATCGAACGTGCGGCCGTTGATGTTGGCCGCTTCGTCGGTGCACAGGAATACCACCAGCGGTGAAACATCCTCAGGTTGTGGGAACATCCCTTGTATCTGTTCCTCGGTCATGCCCCGCTTCTTCCAGGCCTCAAACAGCTCAGTAGTCAGTGTCAGCCTTGTGCCTGCCAAGGGGCGAATGGCATTGCATGTGATGCCGTATCTACCCATGTCTATGGCTACTGTCCTGGTCAAGCCAATTATTCCTTCTTTGGCCGCGCTATAGTTAGCCTGCCCCATGTTCCCCAGACCCGCTGATGAGGATGTATTTATAATACACCCGCTCCTCTGCTGCCTCATGACGACGCAGGCGTGCTTGGTGGTGTTGAAATGGCCATAGAGATGGACCTTAAGTGCCGTGTCCCACTCCTCTTCGGTCATGTTGAACACCATACGGTCTCGGAGCACACCAGCATTGTTCACCAAGATGTCTAACTTGCCAAAACTGTCAATGGCGGTTTTAACTATGTTCTCCCCAGCTTCGTAGCTAGCCACGCTGTCATAGTTAGCAACAGCCTCTCCACCCATCTTCTTGATCTCTTCCACCACCTCGTCGGCTGGCCCCTTGGCCGCCCCGGTGCCATCTACAGCGCCACCAAGGTCATTAATAACCAGCTTTGCCCCCTCAGCGGCAAGCGCCAGAGCGTGGCATTTGCCGAGGCCACGACCTGAGCCCGTTACTATTGCAACTTTTCCTTTTAGTCTATCACCCATTTTGCCTCCTTAGCCTCGTTGAACTTCCTATTACTTCGGTGGTTCCGCTGGCGATGGATTTACCAGGCCTACCGCCAGTGACTGTGGGACATCCCTGCAAAGCTCGTCCACAGTCCATCTCCCGTCTTTGTGGATACTTCTGCATATTGTTGGATCAGTCATAAGACTGATCTGGCCGGAACGAACATAGAAGATATGCCCATTTATATTTGCCGCCTCGTCGGTGCACAAGAACGCCACCAAGGGCGCGATCGCTTCAGGCGCCAAGCTTGTGAGGTCATATGCTGGCGGCGGCTGTCCCGTTTCTTCTCTTTTCTTCCGAGCAGCCTCCATCTCAGGGGATACTGTCATCCTCGTGGCGGCAGCCGGGCGAATAGCGTTGCAGGTGACGCCATATCTGCCCATATCCCTAGCCACTGTCCTGGTGAACCCAGCGATACCCTCCTTGGCCGCAGCATAATTGGCTTGACCTCTATTACCGAGACCCGATGTAGAAGAGGTATTCACTATGCGGCCGCCTCTCTGCTGCCTCATGACGACACAGGCGGGTTTGGTGCAATGAAAGTGCCCATAAAGATGGACTTTCAGCACTGTGTCCCATTCCTCTTCGGTCATGTTGAAGACCATGCGGTCTCGGAGCACACCAGCGTTGTTCACCAGAATGTCCAGCCTGCCAAAATTGTCAATGGCAGTTTTAATTATGTTCTCTCCACCCTCCGGTGTAGTCACCGAGTCGTAGTTGGCAACGGCCTCTCCACCTGCCTTCTTAATCTCCTCTACCACCTCATCGGCTGGCCCCTTAGCTGCCCCTGTGCCATCTGGAGCGCCACCAAGGTCATTAACCACCACCTTTGCCCCCTCAGCAGCGAACAATAGCGCATGGCCCCTGCCAATACCCCGACCTGCGCCTGTTATCACTGCGACTTTCCCTTTTAACCTATCACCCATTTTGCCTCCTTATCTATTTAGCCTCGCTAGCTCCACAACTCTGCATTATATTCTATCAATAGCTGAGGTAATGTTCCAACTGAGCGCTCACCTAACCGAGATTAGTTCCGACTTATACAGTTTGATTTACTCCCCAGCCCTGTTTAATGCAGTGTCCTAGAAAAGCCCTGCTTCCCTGAAGGGCGTCGATACGTCTTCTTTTGGAGGAGCTTTCTTCATCAACTCCTTGACTGCCTTATCAAGCTCCTCCGGGGTCCATCTAGCCTTCTCTTCTTTAGCTTGCACATCTACTGTGTGCCAGCCCCCAAGTAACCAAACCTTGTTCCCTACAAGCCTGAAGACATTGCCATTTATGTCCTTGGCTTTATCGGATGCCAGGTAAACTACAAGGGGAGCCATGTTTTCTGGGTCAAGCATGTCAAACTCGCCTGGCGGTGGAGTCTTCTCCATAAATGCCCTCATCGATGGGGTAGCATCAGTTGTCAGTCTTGTCCGTGCCACCGGGACAATGACGTTGCAGGTTACGCCGTATCTTTCCATTTCCCTGGCGAGGATATTAGTAAGGGCAGCAATTCCTGCCTTAGCTGCTCCATAATTGGTTTGACCAACATTTCCCAAGAGCCCAGCATCAGAAGTAGTGTTTATAATTCTCCCCTCATGGACCCTCTCAGCTTTGTGTTCTTCCCTCCAGTAGGCACAAGCATGCCTAGAACAGTTAAAAGTACCCTTCAGGTGAACATTTAGCACGGCATCCCACTCCTCCTCTGCCATGTTGAAGAACATCCTATCCCGCAGGATGCCGGCGTTATTGACTAAAATGTTCAATTTGCCAAAGTTCTCGACAGCGCATTCAATAATCTTCTTTGCCGCCTGAAAATCGGTTACACTCTCGTAGTTGGCCACTGCTTCTCCACCAAAGGACTTGATCTCTGCCACTACTTCATCTGCCGGACCCGCAGCGGCCCCCGCGCCATCAAAGCCTCCACCGAGGTCATTAACCACTACTTTAGCTCCCTCTTTTGCTAACAGTAGTGCTTCCCCTCTTCCTAATCCTCTTCCCGCTCCCGTAACAATCGCTACTTTTCCTTCCAGCAACTTTGCCACCTTTATCCCCTTTCAATTAGATCCCTATTATTAATCTTCCCCACCCAAATTAGTAATCTCCTTTTTATCACCCCCCATTTATCATCAATGAGATGAAATTGTCTCTCTATCTATTTACAGCCTGCACCTCAGGCTTAAGCCTTCTTCGAGGGAAGGATAACCGTGGCACTGCCTGGTGTGGTCTTTTCCCCTTTCCCATTCTCCACCCATATGTCACACTCAACAAGGTGCTGGCCATCCTCTACTTTCTTATTGGCAACCGTCCCCTTACAAAGCCATGTTTCCCCTTCTGCAGGATCTCCCATAGTCGCCATCCTTCGAGGATAGTCCATGCCTCGATACTGGCAGGCGAACTTCTTAACTCGTCCCTCGGCACCTATCCAGTCAGTCACTAGCTGGACCAGCCATGCCCTTTTGAGAGCGCCGTGGGTAATGATGCCGCCCGTCCCCTGAGTTGCAGCGAAGCTCTCATCCCAGTGAAGGGGATTAAAGTCTCCTGATGCCCCAGCCCATCTAACCGCCATCTGGGTTGTGGAGATCTTCTCCAGAGTAGGCACTTCACTGCCAACCTCCACATCTTCGTAATAAATTTGCTTTTTCGCCATTTCTTCCCCCTTATCTAGCGATAATCGTTGCCCGGTTTACAGCTACTGTGTCGCCGTTCTGGTTCAAATAGGTGGTCTCTACCGTGGTAAATATCATCTTTCCCGCCTTCCCCTCCCTCTCCCTGATATCTGCGATCTTCGAGTAGGCGGTGAGGATATCACCGGCACGGATGGGAATGTAGAACTCCTGGTCCACGCCGCCATCGAGAATACGGAAGAGGCCAGCTTTTACCAGCACAGCCCCAACTATGGACATGCCTCCTATAGTTGCCCTCCCCTTGATAGGCCAACCCCAGAAACCAGGCGGGCAGATGATATCCTCATATCCAGCAGCCTTTGCATCCTCCACCTCATGGAAAAGAGGGTTTTCATCGCCCACAGCATCGGCATACCTTCTTATCGCTACCCTCCCCACCTCCATTATGACTGGTTCCGACAACGTACCAATCATCGCCTTAATCTCATCCGTCATTATCGACTCGTCAGCCAATTCGCTACCTCCTTATTTTTTCTTTGGCTAGAGTAAATCTTACCTTCCTAAAACACAGTAAAAAGCACCAAACAGACTCCATCCAAGCCATCGAAAGTCTACACAAACCCAATCGCCCTGTCAAGTATCTTAGGTCTGTTTTGCTTCGCTGGACCACGACTATCATATCCTCTCCAGAGGTGCCAAGCTCAACAGCAATCTCTTCAGCCCGGCATCTCCCTTGAACGCTACAGTGACCTCATGGTCGTCCTTAGAGTGCCAACAGTTGATTACTATTCCTTCACCGAATACAGCGTGGCGCACATGGTCCCCTGCATTTAGAGGCGGCTTTACTGTCGAATTTGTGGTTAAGGTTGGCTGTGCAGCCTTTGCCTGGTTACGCCCCGTAGGTGTCATTACCAGGTGAGAGGGAATATCAAGGAGAAAGCGTGAAGGAAGCGTTGGCCCACTGCTTCCCATCAGTCTACGTCGGAAGGCACGGACAAGATAAAGACGCTCCTTGGCTCGAGTAATCCCAACATAGCACAGACGGCGTTCCTCCTCCATCTGGTATGGATCATCAAAAGACTTCCGATGAGGAAGCAGCCCTTCCTCCATACCAACTATGAACACTACCGGAAACTCCAGACCCTTGGCTGCGTGAAGTGTGATTAATGTCACCGCGTCAATCTTCTCTTCGTAACTGTCTACATCAGAGACCAGTGCCACCCCTTCAAGAAAAGAGGAAAGGCTATCTTCAGGTGCCAGATAGCGATAATCATTTGCTACCGTTCGCAACTCCATGATATTTTCCCACCTATCCTCCCCATCGTCCTTATCCAAGATATATTCTTTGTAACCAGAGCGCTCCACCACCAGGTCGAAAAGCTCGATGACGTTTAGCTCCTTGCTTCTCATGATCAGTTCGTTGAGAATGGTCAGAAAGCTGGTTAAAACTTTGGCAAAGCGGGGGCCAAAAGGAGATTTATCGCCTTCATCAGCGAGCGTCTGCAAAGCAGCATAAACAGGTAGAGATTGCCCCTTTGCCCACTGCGACAGCTCATCTATTGTGCGCTTGCCGATCCCCCGCGTCGGCACATTGATAATCCTTAAGAGGCTCACGCTATCATATGGGTTGTGGACCAGCCGGAGGTAAGCGATGACATCCCTGACCTCCCGCCGCTCGTAAAAGCGGGTGCCGCCTACCAGCCGGTAGGACATCCCATAGCGAATAAAAGCCTCCTCAATGACCCTCGACTGGGCATTGGTGCGATACATCACAGCGCAATCGCCCCGCTTGAAATGTTCCTGAGTAGTGAGCTTCTCCACTTCACTCACCACAGACTGGGCCTCTTCTTCCTCGGTGTAGGTCTCAGCAACAGTAATCTGCACCCCCTCCTCATTCTCAGTCCACAGTCCCTTCTCCTTTCGTTTACTATTGGCCGAGATCACATGATGTGCCACTTCGAGGATTGTCTTGGTGGAGCGGTAGTTCTGCTCAAGATATACCACCGTTGCATCGGGGTAATCCCGCTCGAAGCTCATGATGTTTCTCATATCGGCGAATCGCCATGAGTAGATCGATTGATCTGGGTCGCCAACTACACATATATTGCGATATCCCCCAGCCAGTTGTTTTGCCAGGACATACTGCGCAATATTGGTATCCTGAAATTCATCGATAAGCACATGATAGTAGCGTTGCTGGTACTTGGAGAGAACCTCAGGGCGGTGGCGGAAGAGGTAGACGGCCTTCATTAAAAGGTCATCGAAATCAAGGGCCTTGCTCTCGCCAAGGAGGTTCTGGTAGCGCTGGTACACCCGCTGCACTACCTCATCGAAGTAGGAGTTATTGACATAATCATCGGGCGCGATAAGGCGGCTCTTGGCTGCGGATATTGCGGAAAGCATGACGCGAGGCAGATAGCGCTTTGGGTCGAGATCCAATTCCTGAAGGCTGCGCTTGACCAGAGTGAGTTGATCATCACCATCGTAAATAACAAACCTTGGATCAAGACCTATATGTGCCCCCTCTATTCGCAGGATGCGAGCGCAGGTAGCATGGAAGGTGCCCAAGGTCAAGTCCTCTACTGAGCTGCCAAGAAGCTGGTACAGGCGCTCCTTCATCTCTCTGGCTGCCTTGTTGGTAAAAGTAACAGCCATGATATGGTAGGGACTGATGCCCCAAACCTTGATCAGGCAGGCCACACGATGGGCAATAACCCGTGTCTTGCCGCTGCCGGGGCCAGCCAGTATGAGTAGCGGCCCCTCAATAGACTCCACTGCCTCCCGCTGCGCCCGATTCAACCCCTCAAGAACATCCACACCCAGATTATAGCATCCTGGGGTAATCTGAAAAAGGGATGCGCCTCCTTGACTTATGACCGAATGTTATCAACAATGGGCGTTGCAAAGTAACTTAAAAGGAGGTAGCAAATGGCAAACCATCTTGCAATCGATGTGCTGGACACCGAAGAGGCTAAAATGGCTCGTTCGCTGGCACGACAGTTCGTGGACAACGAGATCCTCCCGGTGAGGCAGCAGATCGACGACGACAAGGATCATAGCAAGGTCATCGAACCATTGTTCAGGAAGATAATGATTGAACTTGGCATGGGAAGAGTCATGGCGGCAGACCAAACTTTGGCCTTGACCAATCAAATGGGATTTCTGGAGGAGCTGTCCCGTGGCGATAGTGGCATAGCCGTTGCCATGGCGTGCACTGGCTGGTGCCTGTTTCCCATCAGAATTGATCCATATAGAAGACCGGACCTGATAGAGGAACTGGCTGGCGTTTTCCCCGAGGACGAAGTTGC
>Ga0307432_1001334_pt1 | contig 15191 bp, 9 predicted proteins | sample SalMarWE160150MG_FD_202158 | JGI IMG/M metagenome (GOLD analysis project Ga0307432, IMG submission 202158) | Salt marsh sediment microbial communities from the Plum Island Ecosystem LTER, Massachusetts, United States - WE1603-150 | ecosystem: Environmental > Aquatic > Marine > Intertidal zone >...
GATGATATTTACCGGCTTAAGGCCCTCGCAGCCGGTATCAATGCCGGCAACATTCATGTCATAAGCGACGCCATCCATTGCCATGTAGACGTCACCCATGTTACCATCGGCTTCACCACACTCACAGGGGCCATAGTCTTCAACGACGCCGACAAACAATGTCCCGGTGTCCTCCCAGTCGTCGGGGAAGGCAATCCTTGAGGCGTAGAGAATGTCATCCTCGTAGGTACAGTCCCATTTTAGCTCGGCAAACTCGTACCAGCCACAGATGGTACCCGTGGTGTAGACAACAAACGTCCGCCCGTCATGGTGACTGGACACGACAACATAGGTCTGGTGGGTGTCAGCCCAGTCGGGGGCGCAGCCTACAGCCAAAGCACTGTAACCACCGCCACGGAAGCAGGCCAGGTTCAGGCTTGTCCAGTTAGCCGGGTATCCGGCCTCACCTATGTAGAAGACATCGCCCGGGTAGTCCCAGTGTGCGCCAGAGATGCAGTCCGAGCAGTCCCCTGCTTCATAAACGTCGTGTGCCCTGGTGCCGATGTAGACAAACGGATTGTCATCGTCATTATAGACAACATCAATACTGGTGATGGGAGGGTCACCCAAGGCAGAGCTCTGAGCGCACTCGTTGTCGCCACCAATGTCACACCCACAGTCTCCGCCTATAACTGTCTCCAGGGAATCCCTGGCGACAAAGTCCCAGGTGTCGCCGCCGTCGGTGGTCTTATAGACATAGCCGCCGTCGGTGGCATAGACGATGTCCTCGTCAATGCTGGAGCACACCATGTCCCTTACGCGGTCAGGGTGGTCATCAGCATCCCAGACCTCTACGTCCGTGTAGCCGGTGTCTGCCCAACTGCGAGCGCCGTCGGTGGACTTGAAGATGTGGTCGTCGGTGTCGTCGGCATACGGCCTTAGCTCGACGTAGGCATAGAGGTCACCGTTGATAGCCTCAGCTATGGGACCTACCTTATTTATGTGCTCGTTATCTGTCCAAGAGCCTTGTAGGAACCAGCCGCTGTCAGCTCCCCGGTCGGCTACAAATCCTGTCCACTCTTGGGGTGTGCCCTCAAACTCGCCGGGGCTGGCGGCAACGGGTGCGGCAAAGCCCATAACCAGAGCCATAGCTATGACCAGGGTAATGCCTACTCCCATTATCTTATGTATTCTATTTTTCATCGACCTTTATTCTCCTTTTAAGATATACTCTTATCCCCCCCAAATAAAGACACAAACTAATATCCCCTTTTTCAGTGGAGGATAAGGTTAGTTTCTACTTTTCCGTAAGTTCCTGTTAATCTCCCCTTCGGGCGAGTGCCCCTCCGGGATTTGACCATGACATCACCTCCCTTCCTATACTATACATACTATACCCTACCTGTCAATAGGCAGATACTATACGCCACCACTATAACACAAAAAATTTATTTGTCAAGTGGCGAAATTATTTTGTTATCAGCTAGAAGTCAATGTAAAACATGAGAACCCCGCAATTGCGGCGGATTATCTGGTAAAAGCCTAAACCCGGGGTCTCCTGGCTCTGACTATCAGGACAATCACCACCACCGCCAGGGCAGCCCCAACACCAATTATGGCGTATACCCAGGGCGGGATTGCCTCTTCCCCCGGTGGTATGTTGACTAATGGTGGTGGTTCAACTACCTCCGGTGGTGCCGCCTCTACCGGTTCCTCCATGGTGGTGAAGATACATACCCTCCAGTCAGAGTAGATATCCTCCCTTTTGGCTCTTACCCTCCAGTAGTAGGTTGTGGCGTAGTCCAGGGGTTCAGGAGCCACCCAGGCATTGACCGTTGACGACCCCCTAACCACACCGGCGGTGAAGGCCTCGGTGGTGGCTAGCTCAATGTCGTAGCTGGTAACCTCGGGAACCTCAGTCCAGGAGAAGTTGGGGGCAAGGATAATATCTTTACCGCCGCATTCTGGCGAGCAGAGTTCAGGCACAGCCACCAGGGCGGTGGTGAATGTCCTTTCCTCTGACCACTTGCTCAGTGTCGGGTGACTTTGACACACCCTTACCTGCCAGTAGTAGGTTGTGCCCGCTTCCAGGCCGTCTTCGGGTCCAAAGTCTCCCGGTCCAACGATAAGGCAGGTTTCGGCGGTAGTACACTCGGCGTCATCAGCCGGGCAGGTAAACTCAAGGGGTACCTTAATCTTTTCCTCAGGGCACTCGGGACAGTAGCGGAAGAGCCATACCTCATAGCATTCCGCCCCGCAGAGCTCTCTCCAGCTAAGGGTAGCCCGGTCGGTTTGCATCAGCTTCTGACCGTCAGCCGGTCTTTCCAGGACGACCGGTGCCGCTAGGGTATCCTCATAAATCCATACGATTTGACCACCGTCATACTCTGGTGTTGGCGTCACTAAATCAAGAGCCCAGAGGATATTCTCGGCGCAGCCCTCGTCGCTGACGTCAGTGGTCAGCAGCAGACCACTTAGCTCTGTTTTATCTACAGTAAGCCCGCTGGCTATTCGCTCGAAGACGACATCAGCCGCATCCTCGGCGTCGGGGTTAAGCGAGCGCAACACACCGCCATTGTCAATACCGGTCGGGGGAAACGCATCGGCTACTGTTGCCCTGTCACCGACATAGAGGGTGGTGTCGCCGGCAGCCACTATGCCCCGGTAAACATCACCGGTCCCGGCAATAGTTGCCTTACCAATATCCTCCCACACCTGGTCGGCCCAGTACTCACCGGGGTTAATAACACAGCGGGCGATGACATTTCCGGTAGCAGCGTAGATGGTATGATTAGTGGCATAGCCAGGGTCAAAGACAACCGAGGTATCGTAACCATCTGGCTTAACGATAGCCGCGCCAACCAAATCCCAGGTTTCGCTGCCGTCCTCGGAGATGAAGACCTGAGACTGGCTATCACCAAGCAGGATGCTACCCGGGTTCTCATAGCCTGGCTCCAGAGCAAATGACTTGGCATCGCCAGCCCCGGCTACCTCGTATTTATTCCAGGGTCGGGAGCCATGACTTTCCGTCTTGTAGACCCATCCGGCATCAGGACCAGCGCCACCGGTAATGACGGTATCCTTGTCTATTACCACCGCTGCCGAAATATATGGTTTTGGATAGCAGGGGAAGGTAAACATGTCCCAGCTGCAACCGGCATCCTGTGACCTCCAGATTTCAAAACCGCTGTTACCCACCAATACGGCGTTGGTGGTCAGGAAATCGGGAGACACCAGCACCATCTGGAAAGCTTGGGGGTAATCATGGTCGACTAAGGTGCTACAGAAGACCCTTTCCCAGTAGGTGCCATCATACCTAAACAGGCTCTGGGTGCCACTGCGTTCAGTTAGCATGAACAGGGTGTGGGATTCATCGGAGAGGTATCCCGGCGAGTGGTCACCGTAAATCACGCTGTGGATATCGGTGCTAATCAGTGAAATCTGTTTCCAGAATTGGCAGGGGAACTCCTTGCCGCAGCAGAGCGATACCGCGCATTCATAACCGCTGGTTGCTGCCAGCGCTGAATCAGCATACCACAATACATAGGTTATACCGTCACCGGTCGGGTCTTTGACGCTTTCATCCCAGCTCCAGCCGCCATCAGTGCTGCAGTAGACGTTGGTCGGGTCTTGGTCGTCATAATTATCGTAAGCCCCGGCTATCAATGACGCCTCATTGGTGTCGCCCTCAATATCCAGGCTGATAATATTGGCGTACTTCAAGCCTTTACAGCCGAGACTAATGCCCCTAACATTGAGGTCAATAGCCCGTTCAGGGGTTACCAGGTAGACATCGCCACCGAATGTATGACCAACGACGCCGACAAACAGGCTCTGGGTGTCCTTCCAGTCATCAGGGAAGGCAATCCTGGAGGCAGCATCAATGTCAAAATGATTGTCGGGGACACAGTTCCACACCAGCTCAGCCACCTCAGTCCAGCTACAGGTAACACCTATGGTGCTGATGACATGAGTCTGGCTCGTGTTGCTGACGACAACAAATGTCTTCTTGCTGTCAGCAAAGTCGGGAGCGCAGCCTATAGAGTAAGCACCGTAATCACCGGTGCCGTAGCAACCTAGGTCCAGGTCTGTCCAGGTAGCTGGATATCCGGCTTCACCTATCCATAGTACGGTAGGTGGGAAGGTGCCCGTTGGACAGCCGCTGATTGAGGGTCTATTAACGCCTTGCTTGGTACCAATGAAGACAAAGGGGTTGTCGTCGGCATCATAGCCAACATCAATACAGGTAATGGGTTCGTTATCAATGGTGCACCCGCAAAGTTCAAACAAAGCCGTCTCAAGGGAATCCCTGGCGGTAAAATCAAAGGTAGCACCGCCGTCAGTTGACTTGTAAACATAGTTGCCGTCGGTGACATACAGGGTATCCCCATCAATGCTGGAGCCGAGTATATCAACTATAGCTCCCGGCGGTTCAATAGTGTCTGGAGTACCCGGCTCTAGGTCTAGCTCTTCATAGCCGGTGGCTGCCCAGGTGCGACCACTATCCTCGGACTTGAACAGCCGATAATCACTCGGCTTATCACCGGTATGGACATAGGCGTACAGGTTGCCATTAATAGCCTGAGCCATAGGACCTATATTGAATATAAGCTCGTCATCCTCGGCAGCACCCTGCCTGAACCAGTCGCCAGCCGAGCCAGCATCGGGATAGGCAAAGGTTTGCCACTCATTTATCTTCTCCTCGGCGGCATTAAGCGGAAGGCTGGCAAATACCAGGCTCAACACAATCCCCAGGGTTATGGCTACACCCAGTATTTTAAATATCTGCCTGTTCAACGACCTTTAATCTCCTTCAAAATATAGTTTTCTTCTCCACAAATAAAGATATAACCTACTGCCCCTTGTTTCTGTGGAGAAGAAGGTTACTTTTTAGTTTGCCATAGACTTTTATTAGTTTTCCCCTTGGGGACTAATGGACAGAAATCAAGATTTTGGTATCCCGTCAGGGATTTGGCTATGGTATCACCTCTTTCCCTAGATACACTATACCATATCAACCCGGTAGGAAGTCTAATGGGGTCAATAATCCACATTACTATAGCACAGAATACTAACTTGTCAAGCGAGGGAAATTGTTTCCTATATTTCCTTACTGAGGCTAGCCAGGAACTCGGCGTTGGTCTTTGTCTTGCGCAGGCGGTCGAGGATTCGTCCGGTAGTTTCAGTAAAGTTGACCGAGTCAGCGGCAATCATAGACACCATGCGCCGCAGTAGCCAAACTTGCTTTACCGTATCTTCGCCCAGGAGTAGTTCCTCTCGCCTGGTGCCGCTGCGCTGAATATCCATGGCGGGGAAGATTCGGCGCTCCGCTAATCGGCGGTCGAGGTGGAGCTCCATATTGCCCGTTCCCTTGAACTCCTCATAGATGAGGTCGTCCATGCGGCTGCCGGTATCAATAAGGCAGGTAGCGATGATAGTCAAGCTACCACCCTCATCCACATTGCGGGCAGCACCAAAGAAGCGCTTGGCTGGGTGAAGGGCAGCCGGGTCAATACCGCCGGATAGGGTGCGACCGCTGGAGGGCACAGCCAGATTGTATGACCGGGTGAGACGGGTAATGCCATCAAGGAGGATGAGCACATCCTTACCACTTTCTACCAGTCGCTTGGCTGTCTCCAGGGCTAACTCGGCGACGCGGGTATGATTCTCTACTGGCTCATCAAAGGTGGCGCTTATCACATCACCTTTGACTGAGCGCTTCATATCAGTAACCTCCTCCGGTCGCTCACCAATAAGGCACACCATAAGGTGAATGTCATTATAGTTAGCGGTGGCGGCATTGGCTATGGCTTTGAGCAATATTGTCTTACCAGCTTTGGGGGGTGACACAATTAAGCCCCGTTGCCCTCGACCAATTGGGGCGATGAGGTTCACCAGGCGGGTGGATAGGTCATTGCTTGAGGTCTCCAGGTTAATCAATTTGTCGGGGAAGGTGGGGGTAAGTGAGGTGAAGCGGGGTCGGGATTTGGCTAGCTCAGGGTTGATATCATTGATTGCCTCTACCCGGAGCAAGCTGTAGTATCTCTCACCACCTTTGGCTGGCCTGCCCTGACCAGCAACCATATCGCCACTGCGAAGGCTAAAGCGGCGGATCTGAGATTGGGAGACATAGATATCATTTGAGCCGGGCAGCAGGGTCTGTTGTCTCAGGAAGCCGTAGCCGTCATTCATAATCTCTAGGATACCACTGCAGAAGATGTTACCCTGTTGCTCAGTATGTGCCTGGAGCAAGCGCATGACGATGTCTTGCTTCTTGAGGTTGGTATAGCTGGAGATACCCATTTCCTTAGCCAGCTCAATCAACTCATCTCGACTCTTGTTTCCTAATTCAGTAATGTTCATAATGTAACCTTCCCCCTAGTTTTTGTTGGTCAACCCCCCTGTTGTGAGACGCGTTGCCAGTCGCTAAGGAAGCGGGTAACGCCGATATCAGTAAGTGGGTGGTGTATCATCTGCATTAGTACCTTATAGGGAACAGTGGCAATATGAGCTCCTGCCTTAGCCGCCGCCACACAATGCCGAGGGTGACGAATACTAGCCGCAATCACCTGGGTGGGGAGCTCATAGTGTTTAAATACATCAACAATATCTCTGACTACCTGCATGCCATCGTGGCCGATGTCATCCAGTCTGCCCACGAAGGGGCTAACATAGGTAGCGCCAGCCAGGGCTCCCAACAGAGCTTGATTCAGTGAGAAGCACAGGGTAAAGTTTATCTTTATATTGTCTTTAGCCAGGACTGATGTCGCCTCCAGCCCGGCAGTGGTAGCCGGGATTTTAACCACGACATTAGGCGCCCAGGTGGAGATGCGTCGTGCCTGCTCAATCATTTGCCCCGCCTCCTCGACCAATACCTCAGCCGAAACCGGTCCCGGGATGATGGAGCAAACTTCCTTGACGGCAGCTTCGTAGTCAGCCGGTGACTCCTTGGACATCAGGCTGGGGTTAGTGGTAACCCCGCTGATAATGCCCAGCTTAGCCGCTTGCTTGATTTGGTCAATATTGGCGGTGTCTAGGAAGATACGCATTTAGTCCTCGCTATCTGACTTTAATTTTTCGCCCTTTAATTAAGGGGAAAGGGGGAGTGACGGTTGAGCCCCTTCCCGTAATATATCCTTAGCCACGCCGATGAAATCGCGGAATAGAGGGTGGGGGCGACCGGGGCGAGAGCCAAATTCAGGGTGGAACTGGCAACTCACCATCCACGGATGATTGGCTAGCTCGCACAGTTCTACCAGTCTGCCGTCAGGGGATAATCCGCTATAAATCATGCCTGCTTTCTGTAGTATATCACGGAACTCATTATTAAATTCAAAGCGGTGTCTATGGCGCTCATAGACTAGGCTCTGTCCGTAGGCTTTAGCGGCACGGCTGCCATCTACCAGTTGACAGGGGTAGTTACCCAGGCGCATAGTGCCTCCCTTATTTTCTATTGCTTTCTGTTCGGGGAGAAGGTCAATGACAGGGTAGGGGGTGGAAGCATCAAACTCAGCGGAGTTAGGCTCAGTTGAGCCCACGGCGTAACGAGCCAACTCAATTACCATAACATGCATCCCCAGGCATAGCCCAAGGTAGGGGATTTCGTTGTTTCGGGCATAACTGGCGGCTTTGACCATGCCCTCAATACCCCTGACGCCAAATCCGCCGGGGACTATGATGCCCTGGGCTGAGCGCAGTAGAGTATCGGTGCCATCCTTCTCTAGCTCCTCAGAGTGAACCCAGTGCAGGTCAAGACATCTATTGTGGTAGAAGGCAGCGTGACATAATGCCTCGCGAACTGAGAAGTAGGCATCTTGTAATTCAACATACTTGCCCACCAGAGCAATGTTAACCGGCTCAAGGGGTCCCTTAATTCGCCTGACCAGTTCCTGCCACTGGCTTAAATCTGGCTTGCGGGCTTTGAGACCGAGTTTGTTCACCACTAGTTGCCCCAGTCCTTCCTCCTCCAGAAGCAGTGGCACCTCATAGATGGTGTCTACTGTGGGCAGGGGAATGACAGCCTTCCGGTCAACATCGCAGAACAGGGATATTTTGTCCCGTATTCCTTCTGAGATAGGGTAGTCACTGCGGCATATAATAATGTCAGGCTGGACACCGATGCGCCGTAGCTCATTAACGCTGTGCTGGGTGGGCTTGGTCTTTAGCTCCTGGGTGGAGGTGAGGTAAGGGAGGAGGGTAACATGGACATAGAGCACATTATCCCGCCCGACGTCATTTCGCATTTGCCTGATAGCTTCCAGGAAGGGCTGCCCCTCAATATCGCCTACCGTACCACCCACCTCTATAATAACTACCCTAGCCTTAGATTTCTCGGCTAATTTCTTAAACTGCTCCTTTATCTCGGTGGTAACATGAGGCACTACCTGGATGGTACCCCCCAGGAAATCCCCCCGCCTCTCCTTAGCAATAACCGCGCTATAGATTTGCCCCGTGGTAACATTGGACTCGGCAGTAAGGTTAACATCAATGAAACGCTCATAGTTGCCTAAATCAAGGTCAGTCTCAGCCCCATCCTGAGTAACAAATACCTCACCATGCTGATAGGGTGACATCGTTCCCGGGTCAACATTAAGGTAGGGGTCAAGCTTCTGAACCGAGACCGTGATTTGACGACTCTTGAGGATAGTACCAATAGAAGCAACGGTGATACCCTTGCCTACTGAACTAACTACGCCACCAGTAATAAAAATATACTTTGCCATCTGGGAAAATCAAAGGTTTTTAGAAATCGGCCAAGGTTTCAATAAAGCAACTTCTGTTTAGGGGGAATAGAGGCAAAACTTTCCTATAAATTAAATATAATCGGATAAAGATTAATTGTCAAGTGCTAAAGCTATTTTAGGGGAAATTGATATGAGCCAGCTGAGAGACCCCCTAAGCGTAAGTACTATGGCATATTTTAACAAAAATTGTTATTATGTAGCAAGTGTAGCTGTTAGAATGTTTGGTCTTCGAGCTCACCGCTTGTGCTATGATGAGAGAATTGGCATAATAAACTCGTACCGAAGAACTGGAATCAAAGCTGAAGAGATTAGGGGGATGAATAACTTATGAGGCAGGGGAGATTTACTGAGCAGGCACAGGAGGCATTGGCTGCTTCCCAAGAGCTAGTCCGTCAGTATCACCACAGCCAGTGGGATGTGGAGCATATCTTGCTGGCATTGCTCCAGCAGGAGAAGGGGCTGGTTGGTGATATCTTGAGGGAACTCGGGGTTGAGGTTGAGGCAGTGAGGCAGGAGGTTGAGGCTGCTCTGGACAGAACTCCTCGCATTGCTTATGAGACGGCACAGATTTATGCTACGCCACGCATTGCCCAGCTAATAGAAAGGGCAAGCAATGAGGCTGACCGGCTTAAGGATGAGTTTATTGGTACCGAGCACCTGCTGATTGCCATAGCCGGGGATGGGAAGGGTGAGGCGGCGGCTATTCTTCAGCGCTTTGGTATTGACCAGGAGAAGGTATATTCTGCCCTGCAGAAGCTCCGTGGTGGTCATCGGGTCACCGATGCTAGAGCCGAGAGTAAGTATCGCTCCCTGGAGAAGTATGGGCGTGACCTCACCGAGTTTGCTCGTCTGGGTAAGCTCGACCCGGTTATCGGTCGGGATGAGGAGATTAGACGGGTGACGCAGATACTTAGCCGGCGTACCAAGAATAACCCGGTGATTGTTGGCGATGCCGGGGTGGGTAAAACCGCCATTGCTGAGGGATTGGCTCAGAAGATTGCGGCTGACGACGTTCCCGATTCGCTTAAAGGGCGTCGAATAATAGCTTTGGATATGGGGGCTCTGGTAGCCGGGAGCAAGTTCCGTGGCGAATTTGAGGAGCGGCTTAAGGCGGTTATGGATGAGGTCCGCCAGGCCCAGGGTGAGGTTATATTGTTTATTGACGAGTTTCATACTGTAGTTGGGGCTGGAGCGGCTGAGGGGGCTATTGATGCCAGTAATATGCTCAAGCCGGCATTGGCTCATGGTGAGCTACAGTGTATTGGGGCAACCACTCTTGATGAATACCGTAAATTTATTGAGAAGGATAAAGCTCTGGAGCGGCGCCTTCAGCCGGTGTTTGTCGGTGAACCTAGTATTGAGGCTACTATTGAGATGCTGCGCGGGCTTCGTCCCCGGTATGAAGCTCACCACAAGATTAAAATCAGTGACGAGGCTCTGGAGGCGGCAGCTCGGTTGAGTAAGCGCTATATTTCCGACAGGTATCTGCCCGATAAGGCTATTGACCTTATTGATGAAGCCGCCAGCAAGTTGCATATTGATACTGAGAGCGCACCGCCAGAGGTTAAATCGTTGGAGCAGCGCCTCAAGCAATTAACCAATGAGGAGGAAGCTGTCTCACAGCGGCAGGATTATGAGCAGGCCGCCAAGCTCAAGAGTGAAAGGTTACGTCTGGAGAATGAGTATAACCAGGCTAAGAGCAATTGGCTTGGGCAGGAGAAGATTGACAGTGTGGTTGATGAGGAAGACATTGCCCAGTTAATCTCTAACTGGACAGGCATCCCGGTATCCCAGATGCTGGAGGGTGAGGCGGAGAAGCTGCTTCATATGGAGGAGCGGATTCACGAGCGATTGGTAAATCAGGAAGAGGCGGTTACTGTTATCTGTGAAGCTATTAGAAGAAGCCGAGCCGGGCTCAAGGACCCAAAGCGACCGATTGGCAGCTTTATGTTCCTCGGTCCAACCGGCGTGGGCAAGACCGAGCTGGCTCGCACCTTAGCCCAGTTCTTGTTTGATGATGAGAACACTATGGTGCGTCTGGATATGTCAGAGTATCAAGAGAAGCACACCGTATCACGTCTTATCGGTGCCCCGCCGGGCTATGTTGGCTATGAGGAAGGTGGGCAACTTACTGAGGCGGTGAGGCGGCGCCCCTATCGGGTAATCCTGCTGGATGAGATTGAAAAGGCTCACCCTGAGGTGTTTAATAGCCTGCTTCAGGTTCTGGATGACGGGCGGTTAACCGATGGTCACGGGCGGACGGTAGATTTTAAGAATACTATAGTTATTATGACCAGTAACGCCGGTGTTGAACTCATCAAGCGGGAGGCAGGCGTTGGTTTTGCCGCCGCCAAAGGTGGAGCCAGGGCGGCAAAGCAGAGCTATGAGGCGATGAAGGAAAAGGTGATGGGTGAGGTAAAAAAGATGTTCCGCCCTGAATTCCTTAACCGCCTGGATGAGATCATAGTTTTCCATGAGCTAACTCAGAAGCAATTGAGGAGCATTGTTGATTTACTGGTCAAGGATTTGCAGAAGCGTTTGGCTGACCGTAAACTGGAGGTAGAGTTAACCGAAGGCGCTAAATCATGGCTGGCTAAGGAGGGCTATGACCCAATATATGGGGCACGACCACTGAGGCGAGCTATTGAGCGATATGTGGAAAATCCGCTGTCAACCAAGCTACTTAGAGGTGAATTCAGCCAGGGTGACAGGATTATTGTTGACCTTGGCGATGCGGGCTTAACCTTTAGCGTTGGGGAAAAAGCTGATGTGGGTGCCTAGTCAGGGAATTATTTGACAATGGCGATAGCTAGCACAAGCTCAAGAAAAGGGAGATACATCTTTGGCGGCCTGTTTCTGGGTGGGATCATTGCTGCCTTTGTTGTTATAATTTATTACTGGCAGGAAATAAGCCGTTTCCAGAATTATGGCTATTTAGGCCTGGTCATTGTCGGTCTCTTATCTGGCTTCAGCTTGCCCATACCACTTCCCTACATGGTAGTAACCTTCATCTTCGGTGGACTATTACATCCCGCCTTGGTCGGAGCGTCCTGTGGGCTGGGACTGGGTATCGGTGGAACACTCCTTTATTTAACCGGTCGTGGTGGGAGTAAATTTTTCCCGTTGAGCAACGTTTTTGCTTTTGCAAATAATTCGTCTAACGAGGTACCTCCTTCTTCTCGGATGTCTCGCCTATTATCTCGCCTGCTGAGGTGGGCACGAATACCTCGAATCATGGAAATAGCCAAGCGAAGAGGTACATTGGTTGTCTTTTTGATGTCAGCGGCAATCAATCCCTTTTTTGTGCCGATGGCTATTGGTATGGGGACGCTCCGCTTCCGCTGGTGGAAATTCTTCCTTGCCTGCTGGGCGGGCATGACGGTTAAGGCTATGGCCATTGCCTACTGTGGTTATCTCGGCTTGGGGATCTTCCTTCGCTGGTTACAGATAGTTTAAGCAGAACCGTAATCTGGATGTTTATATGAGGGTTACCACTGATTGGGATAGGTATCATAGGCGTGTTCGAGTCAGCCAGCTACTCTTATGGGCTGTTTGGCGAGCTTACGCAGGTTTGTTACGTGGGATTAGCTTTACAGAGCCGATTAAGATAATTGAGCTGGGCTGTGGCACCGCTTATCATACTTTACAAATGACTAAATTGTTCCAGGTTGATAAAGTAACCCTGGTCGATTCCAATCCTAATGTGCTTAAAGATACCCAAAAAAGGCTATCTTGTCTTAAATGCGAAAAGGAATTCCTGCTGCAAGATTTATTTAGCCTTGATTTAAGTGAGAAATATGATATAGTTCACTCCCAGGGACTTCTAGAGCACTATACCCCTGAGGAGCAGAAAAAGCTGATTTGTTTACACAGAGACCTGCTGACTCCAAATGGGATTGCTGTAATCTTAGTGCCTACCCCCAGTCTAGCCTATAGATTATGGAGAGGGATTTTCGAGAAACTGCACCTGTGGATATATCCTGACGAGACAGCTATTTCCGAAGCGGAATTTAAAGCAGCGTTGGAGTCAAGTGGCCTAGAAATCTTAAAAATGAAGAGGTGTCACCTAACCGAAGTTGGTGCCGTATGCAGGAAAGGAAATTGAGTCTACAGTGAAAATACGCAAGCTTTCTAATTTATTCAGTGGCTATAATATAATTATTGGCTCCCACATAAGGAAGCAGCTTGAATTTGCCAAAGAAATAATCCCCCCTTACTTTAAGCATAGACAGATGGACGATCTGGGTTGTGGTGATGGAAAGGTAACCGTGCTGCTGAAGGAGATTTTCTTGCCAAAAAGGCTCCGAGGTTTTGATATTAACCCGCGTCTGGTTAGACAGGCCAGAGGCAGAGGGATCGAAGCTGAGGCCATAAATCTGGAGGAGGCCATGCCTCAAGGGGAATTAGCCGTAATGTGGGGGGTTCTACATCATTTGCAAGACAGGGAAGGTTGTCTTAGAAAAGTGAAAGAAAACTATGATTTGGTTTTCATCAGAGAGCCAATAAAAACTGGCTTCATTAACTGGCTGGAATTGGGGCACCCGCTAAGAAAACAAGCGATTGAATGCTTGGTCAAGGAATATCTAGCTAGCTCGCAGGTATTTTATTGTGGCGACAGTATCCTCATATTTTATGCATCCCCAAAGTTGGGTGTTAGCACATTAACTGGTGGTTAAAAAGAATATATAAAATTAACCCCTGAAGGGATTCAACAACTTATCGTAGGCGCTCCTCTTGTTGAAAGTAGATTTACTTTTGCCCTGGGTCTTCAGTACCTTACTGTGCTATCCAAGAAAAGCTAAGTCTTACTCTTGGGTTAGCTTTCCTTAATAGTTATCCTTCTAAATCAAGTTAAGTACGTCTAAGCACTAAATTCCTACAAAGATTTAACTTATGGGTAATTGTGTTCTCAGCTTGTAGGAACTAATGTAGGAATGATAACCGGGCACAACACGATAGATAGAGATATGTTATGAAGGTGAGAATAGTTAATTATATTAATCAGCTTCGTTTTCGTATAAGATGGCTTATTATGTCTGATAGAGAGCGTTATGCCTATCTGTGGCAGGTGACTAAAAGGAATCTATGCGCTTCTTGAAGGTAAGCCCTGAAGCACTCCATTTAGCTTTGAAGTCCTATCTTTTGACAGCCGTGGAATCATAGTAGTCCGATGCTCTTGTTTATTGCTAGCCAGTCCGTTTTTTGCTATTATTTAGTTGTGGGGCTGTAGTTCAATTGGGAGAACGTTTGACTGGCAGTCAAAAGGTAGGGGGTTCGAATCCCCCCAGCTCCACCAGGGGTATCAATAGGTAGAACTTCTAGCCCTTCTCTCCTTTCTTCTCCACTTTCTGGCATCGGAAGGTTATAACATACTGTAACCTCGCTTTTGTTAACCTCTATCCGCTAGTGGCGCACAACAAAAATGGTTTGACAAGGGAGCCCCTTCAGAGTATGCTAGGTAGAGTAGTTTTGGTTCAGGTCATTGGATGCTTGGTTAAATAATCGCAATTACTGCTCTGTAAATTGCCACAGAACGCCTGAGTATTGGATGGCTTAGCTCTAACTGCCAAAGTGAATAGGGGAGGTCATCCAATCGTTTTTCGGGACAAGCCTCTGTAGTGTTCCAATTGTGGTGTCATCTTCACTATTACACAATTTATCAAAGGGGGTTACTATGAACATCTACGTGGGGAACTTATCGTATGAGGTAACTGAAGAGGAATTGCGGCAAGAATTTACGGCTTTTGGAGAGGTGACATCTGTAAGCATTATAACCGACAAGTATACCGGGCGACCCAGAGGGTTTGGGTTCGTTGAAATGCCAACATCATCCGAAGCTAAAGCCGCAATTGCTGGTCTCAACGGAAAAACGATAAAGGACCGGACACTTAATGTTAGTGAGGCTCGTCCTCGTTCCGATAGCAGAGACAACTGGTCTTCTGGGGGGAGGAGAGGCGGCGGGTTCGGCGGGGGAAGAGAGAGAAGATACTAAATCTTCCAAATTGTTGAATAGTCAAAGACGTCCTTCCGGCCTCTGGACCAAGAGGACGGCAGCGTTGTCTAGTTCAGGCTAGATTGAGTGCCCGCTCACGCTTATCAATTAGTTGTTCAATGGCTGAAATATCTGCCTCGGAAAGTACCCAGTTCCCAGCCAGAACAGTTTCCTCAATCTGAGAGGGACGTCTGGCGCCAACGATAGCGGCAGTTACCTCGGGCCGCCTCAAGACCCAGGCTATCGCCAGCTGTGCCACGGTTCGGCTACTCTTCTGGGCAATAGGATATAGGCCTTCAGCCAGTTCAAGATTGGCACTAAACTGGGGTTCCTGAAAGTGAGGGTCTCGATGCCTGAGGTCTCCCGCAGGTAGATTCTGGAGTCGTTCCCTGGTGAACTTTCCGCTGAGCAGACCCTGCTGCATAGGTGTATACACAATAACACCCATATTGTTTTCCCGGCAATAATCGAGTATT
>Ga0307432_1001338_pt1 | contig 15172 bp, 14 predicted proteins | sample SalMarWE160150MG_FD_202158 | JGI IMG/M metagenome (GOLD analysis project Ga0307432, IMG submission 202158) | Salt marsh sediment microbial communities from the Plum Island Ecosystem LTER, Massachusetts, United States - WE1603-150 | ecosystem: Environmental > Aquatic > Marine > Intertidal zone >...
GAAGGAGAGGTTCTTAAAGAGCAGGCGAGCCGAGAGGATGATGGAGTTGAAGCGGGAAGGGAAAAGCGTTAAGGAGATTGCCCGCATATTTGAGGTGAGCCCGAGAACGGTGCAGAGATGGCTGAAGGCGGTCGGAATTTAAGAATCAAAAGTCAAAAATCAAAATGACAAAGCAAAACGCAAAAATGTTTTCCCTTCTTAAGATAAGAGGGGCTAGGGGAGTTATGAAGGAAGTGAATGCAGCGCCCATAACCCCCTTTATCCCCCTTACCTTAAGGGGGATATCGTGAAGGAAGGGATTCCTTCACGCCTCGAAAAAGATTGCCACGCACCTTTCAGGTGCTCGCAATGACACTCCCTTCATGTCGTTGCGAGGCTGACTTCCAGTCAGCCGAAGGAGGCTTGAGAAATGACTGAATTTAACCCATCCCATCTGAACCGCATGGACACCCAACGCCTCGCCGCTTACCGCTCCAACCTTGATTTCTACCAGGGAAATCATTGGCCCACCACGTCACGCCACCGTCAGCTTGTCTTTAACTACGCCAAGGTATCCATAGACAAGCTAACCAGCTTCCTTATGCCGGGACTCGGCTTCGCCTGTTATCCCGTAGCCGACGCTGCCAGCGATAGTGAAACAATCAAAACCCGGGTAAGGAAAGCCGAGCAACTCCTTCGCCAGATATATGAAGAAAACAACCTCCAGCAGCTCGATTACGAGACCGAGATTGACACCGCCATCCTGGGAGATGGCTGCTACAAGGTGATATGGGATACCGACGAGAAGCGTATCCGTATCACCGCCCCCGATGTCTCAGGCATCTATGCCTGGTGGCTGGGAGATGACACCTCCAGAGTGTGGCGGGTAGCTTCGCAGTATAAGCTGACCCCGGACGAAGTGGAGATGCTCTACGGAAATGGAAGGCAAGTGGTCGGGGACAAGCCCCGACCCTACGAAGACCGTAGTGGCGGGGTTCATCCCCGCCTATTACCCAACAAGCAGGCCACCATAACCGAGCTTTGGACAGCCAAGACCTTCGACCTCTTCCTGGACAACGACTCTATGGAATCCAAGCCCAATCCCTATGGCTTTATCCCCTTCGTCATCTTCCCCAACCTCCGCGAGCCCAAGAAGTTCTGGGGCACATCCGATATTCCGGCGCTTATCCAGCCCCAGCGGGAGCTCAACCGTGCCTTGAGCCAGCTATCCCGCATCCTGGAGCTGTCAGGAAATCCCATCGCCGTCCTGGAGAACATTGCATCGGCAGAGGATATCAAGGTCCAGCCCGGGGCATTGTGGACCATACCGGAGGACGCTAAGGCTTATCTTCTCGATTTACTGCAAGGCGGTGGAGTCGGACTTCATGTCGATTATATCGATTTGCTATACCGTGCCCTGCACGATGTATCGGAGATGCCCCGGGCCGCCTGGGGAGGCATCGAGAAAGAGTTCTCAGGCACCGCTCTGAGAATTGAGCTCGGCAGTCTCATTCAGAAAGTGGTGCGCAAACGCACCATCAGGACTGATGTATATCACCAGCGAAACGCCATGATTCTAAGGCTCGCTGAAATGTATATGAACGAGAACTTTGAGGGAGTGAACCATAGAGTGGTTTGGGGTCCCATCCTGCCTCAAGATATAGATAGGCAAGCCCAGACCGAGCAGCTCTTAGTCCAGACGGGAGTCCATAGCAGAAGGACCGCCATGGACGAAATGGGGATCCAGGACCCCGACGAGGAGTTTAACAGGTGGCTGGAGGAGAGGAAGAGGATACTACAGATGAACCAGGAGTTCAGGGCATCGTCCACACGTGGCGGAGCGCGAGAGAGAGGAATGAGCTAAAGCTCATTGGGAAAAAGGGGGTCAAAAATGAAAGTAGATTGATTTGAGATGGAAGTGCCTGAATAATAACTCACCCCCTTGTCATTGCGAGGCGAAGCTGAAGCAATCTCAAGAGGAATAGGAGAAATATATGGAAAACGAAACCGAAGAAACTCAGGAAACTCAAAATACTCAAGGAACACCAGAAACCCTTGAGGCCATCAAGGCCCAGCTCGAGGAGGAAAAGAGGGCCAAGGCCGCCGCTGAGGCCGCCCTGGCCGAAAAGGACGCCCGCATCGCCGAGCTGCAAGCCGAAGGCGAAGCATTGCGAGCAGAGCGAAGCAATCTCCAGGCCTCGCTAAGCGAAGCGAAGCAGGGAAGCGAAGCGGCTGTCGCCGAGCTTAGCCAGGTAAAGGAAACCAACACTCAGGCCATCGCCAAATACCTCGATGCCGTCAGGCTTGCCAATACCACCATCCCCCAGGACATCATCGCTGGGGAGACTATCGAGGAGATAGACACCTCCGTTGAGAAGGGTAAGGCCATCGTCGAATCCGTCAAGAAGGCCATGGAGGCCGAGGCTTCCCAGGCTAAGGTCCCCGCGGGAGCCCCAACCAGGGGCGAGATATCTCTCGAGGGGTTAACCCCCAGGGAGAAGATCGCCGCTGGAATCCAGCAAAAAGGAGGAACTAGCTAAATATGAGTATATCTTTAGCAGAAGCAAGTAAGCTCTCGACCGATATCCTGCTTAAAGGAATCATCGAGACCATAGTCAAGGACAGCCCCATCTTGCAGGAGCTGCCCTTCATTCAAATCGTGGGCAACAGTCTGAAGTACAACCGGGAGAAGACTTTGCCTACCGTAGGCTGGTACGCCCCGGTGACCGGCACCTGGACGCAGTCCGAGCCGGCTTTCGAGCAGTGCTCTGCCAGCCTCTGTGTCCTTGGCGGAGACGCCGATGTCGACAACTTCCTCAAGTCCACCCGCTCCAATGTCCAGGACCTCGAGGCCGCCGTCATCGAGCTGAAGGCCAAGGCCTTGAGGAACGAGTTCGAGAACACCTTCCTGAACGGAGACTCGGGCGTGGACGCCAACCAGCCCGACGGTCTGTACAAGACCATGAAGGGCACGGCCTGGACGGCCGACACCGCTATGGATGTGGGCGACATCGTCGTCCCCACGGCCGGCAAGGAGAACGGCTTCCGGTATGAGTGCACCGCAGCAGCAGGCGATAAGAAGACCCACGCCACCACTGAGCCCACCTGGCCCACCACCGAGGGCGACACCGTGGTTGACGACCAGGTCACCTGGACCTGCCGCTACGGCAACCACCTTGGCTCGGCCGTCAACGGCGCTACCCTCGCCTTGACCAGCATCGATAAGCTCATTGACCTGGTGAAGGGGGGCAAGCCCGACCTGCTCTTAATGAGCCGCCGGTCCCGCAGGAAGCTCGCAGCGCTGGCCAGGGCTGCCGGCAGTAACCTTCAGGTCGGAAAGGGCGAGCTCGGCGAGTTCGTTGAGCTCTACAACGGCATCCCCGTGGCCATCTCCGACTGGGTCAAGGACAATTACACCGTGGGCACGTCCAGCGATTGCTCAGCTATCTTCGCCTTCCAGATGGGAGAGGGCGCCGTCTGCGGCCTTACCAGCCCCGAGGTGATTCAGGCCGAGCGTCTCGGCTCCCTGGAGACCAAGGACGCTTCCCGGACCAGGGTCAAGTGGTATGTATCCCTGGCCAACTTTTCCATCGTTAAGGCCGCCATGCTCACAGGAGTGAGAGACTAGCGGAAAGCAGGAGTCAGTAGTCAGAATTCAGAACCTATTGGCTACTGGCTCCTGACTACCCAATCCCCCTCTTAAGATAAGAGGGGCCAGGGGAGTTATGAAATGAACTTAACCGAAATGCGAGCCCGTGTCCGTGAGGACCTTCAGGACACCGATAGCCAGAACTACCGCTGGACGGACGACGAGGTCGACGGCGCCATCACCAGGGTAGTTATAGAGTACTCCCTTCATGCCCCCATCGAGCAGCAGGACGATATCGCTACCACCGACGGCGATACCGAGCTCGATATCTCCTCCCTTACAGGACGGCTCGGAATCGAGTCTGTCGAGTTCCCCATTGGCTACAAGCCCAAATACTTCCAACGCACCGAGTATTGGGCCGGCCACCTTTATATGCAGGACGAAGGCAACGGCAACGATGCCCGGGTAAAGTGGCTTAAGAAGCATACCCTGGATGCCCAGTCCACCACCATCCCCGCCGAGCATGAGGAGATTATAGTCCTCGGCGCGACAGGCTACTTAGCCATGTCAGCCTCGGCCTACACAGTGGACAGAGCCAGCATTGCCGGTAGGCATGCCACCATCAACTTCAAAGCCTGGGGCAAGGAGCGCCTTGACCGCTACGACAAGAAGCTCAAAGCCATTTCCCGCACCAGTCGAGTAATTCAGAGGACATTCTACACCGATGAATAGCCTGACTACTGACTACTGTCTACTGACTACTGACTACTGACTACTGTCTACTGACTACTGTCTACTGTCTACTGACTACTGTCTACTGACTACTGTCTACTGACTACTGCAAAATGCTAGAAATCGGCATCCTCAAAAACTTCGACAGCGGTACCTACAAGGCCGGCGTCCAGCTCGCAGGCTCCCTCACGACCTACTTCGACGACATCAGCGTGGCCAAGAATATCCCGTCATCGGCCTTGGTCATCGGCAACTATGTCATCCTGGCCATTCCCGGGGGCAACCCCAGGGACGCCTGCGTCATCGCCACCTGGCCCGGGGGCAGCCCCGGCGGAGGCTCCTTCCTCGATTTATCCGATACTCCGTCAAGCTACGAAGACCAGGCTGGAAGAATCGCTAAGGTAAATAGTGATGAGACCGCACTGGAGTTCGAGAAGATTACTGGCGACAACCTCTCACAGACCTTCGGGGCTTCTGGCTTACGACTTCATGTATGGAACTTTACGGCGAAGCAAGGTGCTATATTCAATGTGCCACATGCTGCAACTAGCCCTTTTAGTGGAGTCATTAACGGTACTCCAACAACCACATCAGTTGTCTATGATGGCGAGTCTAATGAGAACTGTTTGAAGAACATTCAAGCAGGTACACATAGATGGGGGAGGTTTGTTCTGCACAATATAGCAAGGGGTAACAGCCGACTGGTGGTGGCTTGGGATGTAGACACAAACACAATCACTACAGAACCTTCCACAGATGATTGGGCTGATGGTGATGTCGTTACTTTACAATCGCAAACCTGCACACAAGCTGGCTACATGGATGTGGACTTGAGTAATGAAATAAGCAGTGATGAGGTAGTAGCATATATTCAGTTTGAGGCATTAGATAAATCTGGTGTTGCTCAATCAGGTCGCCGCCTTATGGTTCATCCCTTTGAAGCGTATAACAATGGAAAGCGACTGATGTGTCCTGCTTCCCTAGCGAATGAATTTACGGCTGTCTCAGGTCCTATACCAATTATAGACCAGAAGATTTGCGTATTCTTTGATGATTTCACCGATTTTACCCCCCAGATATCGGTTCTCGCAACTTTGGAATATGCCGATACATGATAAGGAGCAAACCATGACCAAAGTAAAAGAAGCAATAGAAAAGGAAAAGACCAAGGAGGGACTACCCAAAGAGGCCTTCGTCATCGTCGGCGACCCTCAGGATCCTGAGACCTGGAAGCTCCCCCACCACACCAGGGCTATCTTCCGGGCCCTCCATGGACGGCTTGATATCGAGAAGACCGTGGACTGGGACCGCATGCCCGCTGCCGTCGCCGCCCTCAGCCGCGGCGGATATCGAGGGGAGAGGGTCCAGGCCTCCGAGGAGGACATCATCCAGGCCGCCCGGCATTTAGCCAGGCATTATGAAAAGGCAGGGAAGTCCGTCCCCGACACCCTGGGCGACCTTATCTAAAATGTCATTGCGAGGAGCGGAGCGACGTGGCAATCTCCTCTCCCTTGACGGGAGAGGACTGGGGTGAGGGTGATATTAACTCCATGCAATTTTTATATAGTGGCAAAAAGGGAAACAGGAGCTTTCTTGAGCCTCTCAGGACTCTCTCGCTGTCATTGCGAGCAGCCTCTCACGGCCACTTCACAAGATTCCCGTAGGGGCGGGTCTCGTACCCGCCCTCAGAGGCCAGGGGAGTTATGAATTAAGGAGGAAACATGTCAGAACAGTCGAATAAGTCCAGCCCGACCCTGGTGGAGGTTTTCACTAACTTCTTCCGGGCCGCCACCAGGCCCGCCGTCACCATCATCTTTGCCGCCGTCATCGCCCAGGTCGTCATCGACGGAATCGACGCCCCCCAATGGTTCCTGGGTTTATCCACCGCCTGCATCCTTTGGTGGTTCGGCGATAGGACGGTGCAGCACATCAAGGAGAAGAAGAAGTAGAGCTAATGAATTTCCTGAAAGGCATCAAGCCTTCTACCTTCCTGAGCACCCACCAGGAGTGGCACGCCTTCGTCAACGGCTTCTGCGAGGTTCTTTGCCCCTGGCCACCACGCCATAAGTCCATGCACAAGGATCTCCGGAAGCAAATCGTCTCCGAGTATCATTACTACATGTTCGGCAGAGCCATCGGCGTCATCGCCTGGCTCATCATCGCTAAAATCATCCAGGAGGCCTTCTTTTAGTGTAAATCTCCTCTCCCTTGACGGGAGAGGATTAAGGTGAGGGTGAAAAATGAGAACCCTTAGTTCAATTCTACTAGCCGCCCAGAAGAAGGCCGACCGCCTCCCCTATGTTGAGGCCAAGGTCTATGACTACGAGCAGGGCATCAAAAGACTTTCTTGGACCCGTCTCTATGAGGGCTCCGAGCCCGACAACCACCATGGCATTGCCTTCGACGGTCAGGGGAGCATGCACCGCATCAGGGCGGCAGCCTCCAACGCCCTATACCGCCAGAAAGTCACCAACCCCGGCCCGAGCTCCGATTATTCCCAGTGGACCCAAATCGCCACCGACTGTGCCGGTCCCTGCGCCATCGCCGCTTATGGCGCCAAGGTCTATATCTTTTATAGGACGACCGGCAACGTCCTCTGGAAGTATTACTCCCATGACTATGGCCAGTCCTGGGATGACGCCCAGCTCGTAAGCTACGCCGATGTCCTCTCCCTGGCCGCCTGCTGGTGGGGTACCGGTGACATCGTCGTCTGCTTCGCCCTTAAGTCCAACGAGCTCAATGGCATCGTCCTTGATACCTCCGACCAGACAACCAGCCAGCATATCAAGGAGTTTCATGGCGCCGCCACCCATATATTCCTGGATACCTATGGCATCGGAGCTACCTTCAATCCCTTCTGGCCCGCCATCGAGATCGTCCTTGCCGGCAAGGAGTCCGATACGCCCTACAACCATTACGACCTCTGGCGTACCTGGTTCTCCGATACCTATAATTTCGGTGCCCTTGAGAGCTTCCTCATGTCCCCGGATGGAGAGGACATCACCTACGAGTATCCCGACTGCCACCTGCCTGCATCAGCCCAGTCCTACGAGACAAACCGTATCGTCGCCGTGGAGAAGTTCACCGGTACAACCGCCTATGCCCGCCCCCTGGCCTGTCATTTGATAAAGGGCACATATTGGAGTGATACAACCTTCACCGAGCCCAAGCCCTTCCTGGACATCAGCTCGAACTACGGCTTAAGGCTCCAGAGCACCGCCGGCTATTGGTGGATGGAAAGGCCCGACGGAGTCTGGAGAGCCCCCCGCCCCGCCGACTCGCCCCTCGACTTAACCAAAGACATCGTCTCTCTCACCCAGCGCATCTCCTCTCCCTCGATGGGAAAGGGTCAGGGTGAAGGTGGACTAATTATTGAGCTCGACAACTCCAAAGGCCAGTACGCCAGCCCGGGGGAGGGCAGCCTCGCTTCGCTTCGCTTTCGCAGCGAAATCGTCCTCAAGCTTGGCTACAAGACCACCGCGGGAGACGAGACCTCCGAGGCCGGCACCTACTGGATTGATTCGTGGGAGTACTCCTCAAAACCCAACATGTCCCGCTTCATCCTCACCTGTCTGGACGGCTGGGGGCTCGTGGACCGCTGGACCGCCCGCTACCAGATGAGGTGGAATAAGGACGAAGTCAACCCCAAGAGCGTCTGGCAGATCCTTTATCAGCTCTTAGCCCGTGCCGGCATCAAGCTCACCAACACCCCCGCCAAGCCCCAGTCCTCCGCCATCAACAACTTCTACCCCGACTTCACCGTCGACCCTGGCACCCGGGGAGACAGCTCGATACGCAAGCTGCTATCTTTCGTCCCTGACCAGCTCGTGTTCCGTGGTCAGGAAGCCTTCACCAAGAACCCCCTGGCCGACGAGAGTAGCTGCTATTCCTACGGCACCGACCACGCCATCCTCAGTGGTAAATACACCGACGCCGTCACCGTCTCCCGGGTCCGTGCTATCGGCCGTGATGCCTCCGATAACCGCATCCTGGAGGAAGCTCAGGACTGGGATCTGCTGCAGCTCGCCATCGATATCCTGGAGCAGGACTATGACCCCAACCTCCAGACCGCTGCCAGGGCTCAAGAGAGGGCCGACGCTATCCTCAGGACCCGAGCCCAGGAGGCCAACCCCGCCGCCATCACCATCCCCACCAACGTCGGCCAGGAGCTCCTCGATGTCGTGGAGGTTACCGACGAGCGCTGCGGCATCTCGGAGGAGAAGTATCGGGTCCAGGCGATTCAAACCGATTATGACCGATTTAAGGGCCGTTATGAGCAGCGGCTAACTATAGGGGCGCCATGATTTCTAATCACCTCCCCTCGAACCCGCCCGCTTCGTCTCTGAATTGTGACAGCCTCTTAAGAAAAAAGAGAGAACAAACAACCAGAGACGTTAAAAGAAAATACGGGTACTCAAAACCAATCCCCTGTCATGCAGGTCTGGCTGATTATTTCATCCTACCTTCAAAAGCCAAATATCAGAATCACCGGCTCCATAAGATTCTGTACCACCAGCTAAGATATAGCCACCATCTGATGTCTGCTCAACTGAGAAAGCCCACTCATCTTCCGTCCCCCCAAAAGTTTTGTCCCACACTTTGTTGCCGCTGGAATCCGTCTTTATCAGCCAAACATCCATTGAGCCAGCTCCGTAAGTTTCTGTGCCGCCAGCTAAGATATAGCCACCATCTGATGTCTGCTGAACCGCTGCAGCTCCTTCACTGCCAGTCCCGCCAAAAGTCTTGTCCCACACTTTGTTGCCGCTGGAATCCGTCTTTATCAGCAAAACATCAGGTTCCCAAGTGTCTTTGACACCAGCTATGATGTAACCGTCATCTGATGTCTGCTCAACTGAGTACGCTATATCTTCTTCCGTCCCACCAAAAGTCTTGTCCCAGACTTTATTGCCACTGGAATCCGTCTTTATCAGCCAAACATGAGCCGCACAAGTTCCCTCACAATCTTCGCTTCCGACAATGACATAACCGTAATCTGATGTCTGTCGAACTGAGCATGGCACTTCCCAATCAAGTCCGCCGAAAGTCTTGTCCCACACTTTGTTGCCGCTGGAATCCGTCTTTATCAGCCAAATAGCTGCCTCGCCAACTTCATAAGGGGTTATTGTGCCAGCTATGATATAGCCATTATCTGATGTCTGCTGAACTGACCAGGCCACCTCATGTCCAGTCCCCCCAAAAGTCTTATCCCATACTTTATTGCCGCTGGAGTCTGTCTTTATCAGCCAAACATCCTCTGAGCCAGCTCCATAAGATTCAGTGAGGCCAGCTATGATATAGCCTCCATCTGATGTTTGTTGAACTGACAAGGCCCCATCATATTCCGTCCCGCCAAAAGTTTTGTCCCAGACTTTATTGCCACTGGAATCCGTCTTTATCAGCCAAGCATCAAGCAAACCAGCTCCATAAGATTCTGTGCTACCAGCTATGATATAGCCCCCATCCAATGTTTGCTGAACTGAGCAGTACGGTGATTCGGATTCAACCCCTCCAAGAGTCTTACTCCACTCCAATTCAGGGACCTCCACAAATGCCTGGAAGTCCAGAGCACTCGCCGACCCGGCTATAGTTATGTTTGGTGGGTCAAATGTATATCCAATCCTCTCAGGCGTCGCCACAACATCTCCAGTCAATAGGTGTTTGCTCCAGTAGCCATCAGAGTCCGTGGTAACACTCGAGTAACCACCAGAGAAGTCGATTTGTACACCGTCCAAGCCTTCTCCCCCTTCGACAGTAACACGCCCCGAAGCTCCGTAAGCCAAGTTATAAGGTAGATCCGGATATTGCCAGACATCACTATCCCAGCCCACATGTGCTATCCTGCATAGATCCAAATCGGCAAACACCTGAGCTGTTAGGTACATCTCAAGATCATACTGCCATCGCCACGGTGAGGTCTCTATTTCTCCTGTGGCACGAATATTGCCCAGCATTTCGGTTTGTAGTGCTGCTTCTGCAACGTAGCTAACCCCCGCTGTTCCAGAAAGCACAGTTCCGGCGTACACCTTAGCCTCAGCTTGACCATTGAAAGACGGTGGTTCAAGTGTGGCTCCATCTCCACGCATTTCACTTATAGTGCTCCAGGTACCATCATAGTACCTGACTCCTACATCGTAGATCCGTTCATAAGCCACTCCCGCTTCAAGTAGGCCAGTTATCTCGCCATCTGTTCCGACGACCAGTTCTATAGAGGGAGTTATGGTTACAGGGCCCCATATTGGTATCGGTGGTCCGGGTATCTCTGCGATGGTGTATTTCTCATCCCAACTCACGCTCTCGTCCACTGTTAAATCAACCTCCATCTCAAGGCCGGGGGAAAATATGAACTTAAACTCCTTGAGCCCGCTAAAAAAACCTGCCTCTATGTAAATCTCGGCATCAGCTGTAACCAATAGATGTCCCTCGATAGTGACACCTTCTATCGGACTATAGCTGAACTGGTATCCTTCCTCAGCCTGCAGCACCTCAACACCTGTTGTCCAGAGTGTATCGCTCATCAGATCCTCTTGAGGAACGGTCGTGTTGACGGAAATCACTCCCTGTTCAATCGCGTCCTCCAGGGTAGCGGGTTCGATCTCCACTACCGTTCCCCCGTTAGTCAATCCGGTCGCTCCCTCGACAAAGCCGGATCCCATGGTGCTTACACTAGTCACCCGCTCGAGAAGGCCGTATTCTGCCCCAGGAACCGGGTGCTCGTATACGAGGACGTCGCCTGGCTTTATACCTGCTACGAAGGGTGTATTCTCCTTGAATACGATTCTAGTCCTGTTCTCAGTCACCTCTGCTATATTGTCTGCCTCTTCCTCGTTGAGGATCTTGGTCTCCTCGTAGTACACGATTTCATTACCCGAACATGCAGTCAAAACCAAGCCCAAGATCAGGACACTTATCCAAGCTATGGACAATACTATTTTTGTGTTTTTCATCGCTCCTCCCTTCGCGGTGTCATCCGCGGTAGGTCATATTTGACCCAATAGAAATAAAGCTCATCAGACGTGCCTATATGTGAACTGAACTCTATGTGATCCCAATTCTGGTGCCCCTCTGATGTGCGCACTTTCCCACCGACCTTACGCTAACCTTCAATCACTATTTTCCATCAACATTGAATGACTTGTCAATACATCCTTCATGTTAGATGGATACCTGAGGAAACACCCCGAGCACCCTCTCCACCATATATCCACCCCCCTCCCCCGCCCTCGCTACGCTCAGGCGCTCCGGCTAACCCGTCGCTTGCTCGGGCTCGCAACGCCCGCCGCCAGGGAATTTACACTCAGCGTCTGGCGCTCTGTGCCCCATGACAAATTATTGGGAATGTTTAGGAGCTAATTAGTGCTTGCTTCAAATCATTAAGCCCGGGGGTAAAAGCTTCGACGAGCTCCTGCCGGGCTACTTGCCATTTGGGGTCGGTTTCGATATTGATAGCATCCACTGCTGTTCCTGAGATTCTCAATTGGTGCAGGGTTTCCCTGTAGTCGCTTTCTAGTTCCTGCCTTATCTTTTGTTCCGCTTCTTCATATTCTTGAACAAGCTGGCTTATTCCCTCTGTCTGTGGTTGCAATTCGGGCCCTAAGCTGCTTATCGCCGCGATTACCTTTTTCACGCTATTTATACCCCGGGTAGTTGTAAACTCGATAGCCTCTACCAGGTGCTCGATTAAGGCCTGCTTTATTATTTCTCGCCCCTTTTCTTCGTGCTTGTTTAGCTCCGCAGTCATATCCAGTCGTTGGGAACTGTCAAGCCATTTTTGTGCCAGCCCCTGACCGATTTGGCGATAACCTTGTCTTTCTTGCTGTTCCCTTTCCTCGGCTGACAGCTTGCCCAATCTATTTGCTTTCTCTTGAGCAATTTCCCAGGCACTCTTTAGCTCACTCATACAACATAAAATCCTAAACACTGAAATCAGGAGTCAGTAGTCAGAATTCAGCAATCAGAAGTCACCCCTACTGGCTACTGACTTCTTCCCTACTTTAAGATTAGCCTTAGCAGTGCATTTTAGCCTATAATATTAGGGGGTTCAACAAAGTGAGTGTGAGGTTATAGTGATGATTTATCATAAATCTGCGCAGTTAGCGGAGAAATTTTATTGTTATGTATGGCAAGGCAGAGGAAATAACTGCAATGCCATTCTCTGGCCCTCGGTTTTAAGGGGGGAGCATCCGCACGTATTAGTTGACCCCGGCCATGCCAGGAATGAGCTTGGGGAGCCCTGTTTTGATTCACTGGCTCAGGCTATGGAGAAAGATGGCTTCAAGATGGAGGATATTGGTCTGGTGGTTGCCACCCATAGCCATCCCGACCATATTGAAGCCGCTGAATTGGTGGTGGGAAAAAGTGGTGCTTTGTTTACTTTATCCCGTGAGGAGGATGAATTTTATCGCACGATGGGGATGAGTTTCTTTCAGATGTTCGGCGGTAAGCCGCCGCAGGTTAATCCCTCCTTTTATCTTAAGGAGGGCGATTTGTCCCTGGGGGCTAAAGATGATAAGTTAGCGGTCAAGGTTATCTTTACCCCGGGACATTCTCCCGGTTCTGTTTCCCTTTATCTGGAGGAGGATAAAATATTAATCAGCGGTGACGTGGTCTTTGCTGGCAGCGTAGGCAGGACTGACTTTCCTGGTGGCAGCCCTTCCTTGTTGCGGAAGAGTATTGACGAGCTGTCTCAGCTTGATGTGGAATACCTCGTCCCCGGTCATAGCACCGAAGCGGGCAGCATAATTGCCGGCAAGGATAAGGTAAGGCGTAACTTTTACGCGGTCAAGATGTTTATTTAAAATGTAGAATGGTGGAATTGATATGGAGAAGGATGACAGAATTAAATATGCTCTGGAACACACGGAATTAGTCCGAGCACCACGACAAGAACTGGACACTTTTGGCAGTTCTGTCATTGATTATTATGTTGTCACTGAACTGGTGGGAAACCTTAGTGTGGTCAGGGATGGAAAGGTAGTTGCGGAAAGGCCCAAAATTGTTACTCCCGCTTACCTGGTCAATGTCGAAGGCTTTAGCGAGCAGGCAAAAAAATACATATCTATGATGGCTCGGGAGCGCCCTTATGAATCGGGCATTTTTTACCGATATAAGAACGAACCCGGGGGGATGAACGTCGTCTCCGAGCCTATCAAGCAGGTGATAGACAAGCTCAGCTCCCAGGTAGAAGAGCAGCATAACCCCTTAAGCACAATAATAAAGGGGGTGGAGGAACTATGGGATGTATCCCTGCTTATGTTCATCTATGAGCTAACTAACAAGTCGGTTGGCACTAATATGGCCGAATTTAATCGCCGGGGCTTTTTAGACATAGATGCCAGTGGAGTGCCCGAGGGTGCCCGGGATTACATTGAAGAGCTTTTCGAGAAAGCAAGTCGCAACCTTTCTCGAGCCCCGGAGTTGGTGGTTGAGTTAAACCGCTGGGGTCTATTCACGGAATATCAAGACCGTTTCTTTGCCCTGTTCAGGAGAAAGTGAGCCCGCTCTGAGTCACGTTGGTATCGGGTTCCAGTTTAGTATACTAAAATACCAGCCTACTAAAATACCAGTCTAGTATAATATTTCCCCAGAGCAATGTTACCATGGCGGCCACGGCCAGGAAGGGACCAAAAGGGATTGTCTGCCGGCGTTTTCTCTTTTTAGCTATCACGAGCGCCACGGCCACTATGCCACCGAGGATAGCCCCCATAATAATGGCGAGAAAAACCAGAGGAAAGCCGGTAGCCAGACCAATCAAAGCAGCTAGCTTAACATCTCCCCAACCCATACCGCCACGGGAAACTAGGGCAATCAGAAGGAACAAAGCAAAGCCAATGCCTCCGCCCAGAGCAGCGTTGGCAATCCCGGGCTCTATCATTAGGGTAAGGCGGGACTGAGGCAATAAAGCCAGCAGTAAAGCCACAACCATGCTGGGATAAACCACCTTGTTCAGGATGAGCCCCTGCTCCAGGTCAATGACAAAAATGATTATAAACAGACAGGCGTAGAAAGCCATAACTCCCAGCCCCACACTTAAGCCGTAATGCCATGCTAAAAGAGCGAATACGACGCCGGTGGCAAGCTCCACCCAGAATAACCTCCGGGGTACGGAAGCCTGACAGTACCGGCAGCGACCGCGTAGCCTGAGGTAGCTAAATACGGGGATGAGGTCTTTAGCGGCCAGCTTATGCTGGCAAGCTTCGCAGTGAGACGGTGGAAATGCAATCGACTTGTTCTGAGGCAGACGGTCGATGCATACATTAAGGAAACTGCCTACTGCCAGACCCAGCAGGACGAATAGGAGTATCAAAATTATTTCCACGGGTGCTTATTGTGGACGTATCATAGGCCTGAAGTCAATAGTTGGTGAGTACTGTTGCCAGGTGTAGCTTCTTCTGTCATTATTTATGGGGCGGTTATGTCTGAGGAATCAGGTAACTGCAAAAATCGCGGGTGAGGACAATATGTCGGTGAAGTATTATGTTGGTTGCAGTGGCTGGCATTATGAGCACTGGCGCGGGCTTTATTACCCCGAGGAATTGCCCAAGTCGAAATGGTTGCCATTTTACGCCCGGCAATTTACTACTGTGGAGCTCAATAACAGCTTTTATAAGCTGCCTTCGGAGAAAGCTTTCACCGCCTGGCGAGAATCCACACCCGACAACTTCATTTTTGCTGTCAAGGTGAGCCGATTCATCACGCACATAAAAAGGTTAAAGAATTTAGGTTCGGCGGTGGAGAACTTTCTATCTCGGGCTGTTTTGTTGGGAGAAAAACTGGGTCCTTTGCTATATCAACTGCCGCCCAGCATGAAGCGCAACGATGAGCTATTACAGAATTTCTTATCTTCGTTGCCGCCAAAATATCAGCATGTAGTTG
>Ga0307432_1001342_pt1 | contig 15089 bp, 11 predicted proteins | sample SalMarWE160150MG_FD_202158 | JGI IMG/M metagenome (GOLD analysis project Ga0307432, IMG submission 202158) | Salt marsh sediment microbial communities from the Plum Island Ecosystem LTER, Massachusetts, United States - WE1603-150 | ecosystem: Environmental > Aquatic > Marine > Intertidal zone >...
TGAGCGCACACCCTGTTCCAAATGTAGAGCTCCTCTCCCCTGAGGTTGAGTTCCGCCCGATCGCCGGTCATGGTTGATGCAGCCCAAACCAGGGTGCGCACCAGGAGTCTAACCTCCTCCAGAGGGAGGGGTTGGCTTCGCCGCAACGAAGTCCAGCGTCTCAGACAGAGGTAGTTATTTCGCCCTTTTAGCTGAGCATGACGCAGAGCGGGTAAGGATTCCTGTTCCAGCGCCTTTATCAAATCTGGGATATCCTTGCTCACCAATTGCTCCTGAAGGTTGATTGTGTTGGTGGAGATGACCACTGGAACACAATTTTCCAGGGCGAAAAAGGTGGCCGGCAAGAGATAGGCGATGGACTTCCCCGTACCAGTGCCTGCCTCTACGACAAGATGCTCACCTTGATTCAGGGCACAAGTCACTGCTCTCATCATCTCTATCTGCTCTGGACGATGTTCAAAGCCGGGGAAGGCCCCTGCCATCAGTCCATCAGGGCTCAGCATCTCTGTTAGCTTCTCTGCATCCAGAGGTTTCCTATGCGATACGGGGGTCAGCCGCTCTTCCCGCTCTTTATCGGGGACATTGACAACCAGTTCACCTGCTTGAGAGAAGACATTACCTAATATTTCCTCTACTATTTGGTGAAAAAGGCGAGCCGACGACCAGTCTGTGCCCCTGGCCAGCCGATCGATCTCAGCAACGATAGACATGTCTAAAGAGTAGGCTTTATCAACGAGGGCTAAAAATACATCCTTGGCCATCACGGCATCCGCAAGGGCACGGTGTTGAATGGAATGGAAGATGCCCAACTCCTCTGCTATGGCGGATAGGCTGTAATCAGAAAGCGTGGGTAACAGGATGGTAGCCAGCTCAAACGTATCATAAGCTGGGTTAGACAGGCTAACTCCATTCTCGGAGAGAAAGCCAAGATCAAAGGATATGCTTTGCCCGACAATGGGATGATCCCCGAGTAAAGAGACCAGATCGACGAGAGCAACAGCTAATGGTGGAGCAGCATCCACCTCCTGAGAGGTGATCCCCGTAAGTATCTGGATACGATAGGGCAGCGGCTGAAAGGGCTTCGCCAAGGCATGAAAAGTCTCGAGAACCTTATCACCTTGAAACTTGACTGCGCCTATCTCAATGATCTCGTCGCTTCGCGGGTCAAGCCCTGTGGTCTCCAAGTCAAGGGAAACATAGGTCCTGTTCATCAAAGTTGTCCAGGAGTGGCTTCGTTGTCATAGCGGACGATCTCTCCACCAGAAAGCCTTCTAATAGGGTAAAAACGACCCGCCTTGAGTTCCGTAATGAGATCGCTCTCGCTCCTGATCTCCTGCTCAAAAACCGTGGCAAAGGACCCTATACCACGGTCAGAGTGGGCATCGCTTCCACCAGTGCCCCTTATACCAAGCTTTTTTGCCACCTCCAGAGCAAGGAGGTTCTCCCGCTGATTGCAGCCACCATTGAGCACCTCGATCGCATCAACCAAACCGAGGACAGGGAGGGCTAAAGCATCCGTAAAAGCCTGGGACTCACTGCGCTTTGCTTTAACGTTAAAGTCTTCCAGGTGAAAGAACATGCGGAATGGATGTGCCGCAATGAGAAAGCCACCCACCTCATCGATAATGCGGCGTAACTCCCTCAGCCTGTGAATCCCGGAGATATATCGATTCAACCCAAAAGCGAGGATATGCCCCATATCGGTCTCTACCTCTATGGCGCCAATGAGGACAACACCGTGATTTAAGCCAAAACCATCGAGTTCCTTCCTGCTCCAAAAATGCATGTGTTCTGTAAGGCACACTCCCCCGATTCCCTTCATCTCCGCCTCTTCAATCAACTGAGGAACAGTGAGCGAGCTATCATATCCCCCTCTAGCGGTATGTACATGCATGTCCACAATCATTTTCTGAACCATTCCATAGCTTCTGGAACAGGGTCGCTTTGTTCCGTCATGCTTTCGCCCGTTTTCTCCACCATATAGCCACTATGATTCCCACAGTAATAGCCACAACACCAAGGGCAACGATAACCCAGACCCACCAAGCCAGCGTACTAAGAAATTCGAGCACGCTGGACCATATCCCCCATCCTAAATATACTAAGTAACATTCGGTAAATGCTCTTATTAAACGCCCAGCAAGCGTCGCCGTAAGGAACTTCCAGAAGGGGTATCTCATTGCCCCGGCAGCGAGGCCAGCAAGGTCAAATGGAAGGAATGGCGCCAGGGAAAAGAGAAATATGCCAACACCCCCATAGCGTCTTGTCCACTCCATTGCCCTCTTATATCTCTTCGACTGCTCTGGGGCTATGATTACGTCCCCTCCATAACCAACAAAATACGCCGTTGATTCCCCCAGTCCCCCACCTACCCCTGCTGCCAAAGCCACCAATGGCCAGCTAAATACAGGATTTACCACCATGGCAAATATGACAATGAAACCAGGCGTTGGGAAGAGAATAGTAGCGCTGCAGACCAATGTCAGCAAAAAGGCGCCCAGATAGCCATAGTTGACAAACCTGCCGCTAAACTGGGGAACGAAGACATAGATGCTAGCCCCAATTGCTATAGATACAGCGATGAGTACAGCCAGCATGCCCCATCTTTTCACACGCCCTAGCGGCCTAGACTCAGCAGCGGCATCCGGCTCTAAACCTTCTTCAGTGTTTCGCTTTTGTCTGAACAAGATAGGCTTCCAGCCCCTCCTTTTTAAGTGAATGGTATAGTTCATCTCCATGAGATTTATCACCCACCAGGGTGAAAATCGCTGGTCCTGAGCCGGCGAGGTGAATATTATCAGCGCCCAGGTCAGAAAATCGCTGCCAATATCCCTCTAGCCCTGGAAAGGCGGCAAAGGCAACTTTTTCAAAGACGTTGAAAAGTGATGTGTAACATACATCACCCTCCTGGCGAAGGAGGCCGACTATCTTTTTAGAAAATTGCCCATCGGTAAAGTGGGACGGATTTAGAGAAGCGTAGAGGCTCTCTGTTTTATTCGGCGGAAGGTTAACGGAGGGCCTGAATATCACCACCCATGAAGGGAAGAAGGAAGGTAGCGGTGTGATCAGCTCGCCACGCCCCTCTCCAAGAGCAGTGCCTCCATCGAGAAAGAAAGCTGTGTCGGCACTAACCCTTGATGCCACTCTAGCTAACTCAGAGAGAGAAAAGTCCAACTCCCAGAGCTCGTTGAGGCCTCGCAGCGTGGCGGCGGCATCGCTGGAGCTACCACCCAGCCCTGCAGCAATGGGAATGCCCTTTTTGATAGATATCAACGCCCCCTTGTTACATTTGCCAGCATCTTGAAGCAGCTTCGCTGCCCTTAGCACCAGATTCTCGTGCAACTTCAGCCTTATGTCCCGGTGCTCTTTAAAAAAGAGGGTATCTTTGAGGTCGATTTCCTGGAGGACGGTGGCAACCTCGTGGTAGCCATCAGAATAAATACCCAGGACCTCAAGAGTCAGGTTGATCTTTGCATAGGCGGAAACAGTTAGCATCGCTCCTCGGTATACACCCGGTAAACTCGGGCCCACTCGTCAAGATTTAGCGTCTCAGGGCGTCGCTTCTGGCATATGCCAGCTCGCTTAAGCAAAGACGCAGCATCCCTCGACGACATCTCAAGACCTTGAGCGAGGGAATTATGGAGCTGCTTGCGAGGCGCTGTAAAACCACCACGAACTACCCTGAAAAACTCTGTTTCATCCTCGACCTGCACCGCAGGCCGGTCATAGAGATCAATGCGAACAATAGCGGAGTCCACTTTTGGCCGGGGATAGAAGCCTGACGCTGGCACATAGTCTACAATAGCAGGCTTGCCATAGAATTGCACCCCGATACTCAAGAGGCTCATCTTGCCAGGCTGAGCCGCCATTTGCTGGGCCACCTCCTTTTGCACTGTGACCACCATAAGGCAAGGCTTAATTGATGCCTCCATAAAGCGGCGCAGCACGGCTGAGCCAATATAATAGGGGAGATTGGCTACCACCTTATATGAGGTGTCAGCACCACCCCCTATCGATTCTAGCAGCTCTGCTGCGTCTGTCTCCAATACATCCTTATTAACAACAGTCACATTGGGACAAGAGGCTAAGGTCTCCTTGAGAGCAGAGGCCAACCTGGAATCGACCTCGATGGCGATAATACGTCCTGCCCTCCTCGCCAGTTCCTCAGTCAATATGCCTAAGCCAGGCCCTACCTCAATCACGGTATCGCTAGAGGTTAGTTCCGCCGCTGAGATTATGTAACCGAGCGCCTTCTCATCGACAAGAAAGTGCTGCCCCAGTCCCTTCTTGGCATGAAGGTCGAGACGCCGCAGTTCTTTCTTGGTCCGACTGACAAGCAACTCTGCACCTATAAATATAAGGCCGTGCACCTGCTGTCGACCCCTCCCCCTGGCTTGCACCCATCAACCAGCTCCAGCCAGGCAAACCTACGGCACCCAGAAGCTACTATTTACCGCTGCTTCCTCCCGGACCTGACGGGATTCATAGCGCTCTGCCGCGCAGGACCCAGCCTTCAACACCGCTCGATGGAGGCAGTCCCAAAAGACTCAAGACCTCGAGCAGGAATTCAGCCCCGCTATAGCGGATTGCGGGTACAGGGCACCGCTAGCTCCCCACCTAGCACGACCTCACCTTAATGCTATTCGACCTAGTCATACCCTGTCAAGCCTGAAAGAGCTTGCCTATGTCGGGAGGCTTCGTGTAGAATGGGCAAACCATAATGGAGATTCGTAAAGCTGTAATCCCGGCGGCAGGTTGGGGAACGAGGTTCCTGCCGGCAACCAAGGCCATCCCCAAGGAGATGCTCCCCCTTTTGGATAAGCCTTTGATTCAATACATTATTGAGGAGGCTATCTCATCGGGCATCGAGCAGATCATTATCGTAATCTCCTCGGCCAAAAGCGCTATACAAGATCACTTCGACCGATCCGTGGAGCTGGAACAAACCTTGGAGCAAAAAGGAGAGGAGAAGCTACTGGAGGAGGTGCGACGCATAGCTGGGCTGGCTAAAATATACTACGTCAGGCAAAAGGAGCAGCTTGGACTGGGGGACGCTATTCTCACCGCCAGGGAAATCGTGGGAGATGAGCCGTTCGCCGTTCTTTTGCCCGATGACATCTTCGATGCTGATGTGCCCGTCATCAAGCAGATGATTGAAGTACACCGCCGTTATGGCGGAAGTGTGATCGCCCTATGGCAGGTGGACGAGGAAGGAACCAGACGATACGGCATTGTCAAATCAAAAAAAACAGAGGACAAGGTATGTCAGATCCTGGACGTTGTCGAGAAACCCGGCCCTCAAAATGCCCCCTCAGACCTGGCAATATTGGGGCGCTATATTCTAACTCCTGAAATCTTCCAGGTGCTAGAAATCACCCCACCGGGCAAAGGGGGCGAGATCCAGCTCACCGACGGCTTAGCGCTATTACTCAAGCAACAGGCGTTACATGGCTATGAGTTCGAGGGGACTTATTACGATGCTGGCAAGCCACTAAGTCTGCTAAAGGCCTCGGTGGCTCTCGCCGTTAAACATCCCGAAATAGGTGCCGATTTCAAGGAGTATCTCAAGAAGTTGATTGCCAACCTTTGAGGACACTATCAATGTAGCGCGACCCTTCAGGGTCGCTCCTGGTGAGGCTGAAGCCTTGCGCTACTTTTCCAGCTTCAGAACATCCATAAAGGCCTCCGGAGGAATCTCCACTCTTCCCATCTTCTTCATTCGTTTCTTGCCCGCAGCCTGCTTCTCCAGAAGCTTGCGCTTCCTGGTGACGTCGCCCCCATAGCACTTGGCAGTCACGTCCTTGCGCAACGCCTTAATAGTTTCCTTAGCGATTACCCGATTCCCAACCGCTGCCTGAACGGCGACATCGAAGAGCTGTCTGGGGATAAGTCGCCTTAACTTCTCTACCAAGGCCCTCCCCTGCCGATAGGCATTCTCCGCAGGGACAATAAAGGAAAGGACATCGACAGGCTGTTTATTGACCAGGATATCCAGCTTCACCAGCCGAGCAGGGCGGTAGTAGGAGAAGTTGTAGTCCATTGATGCGTAGCCCTGAGTGCGAGACTTGAGTTGGTCGTAGAAATCGACAATGACCTCAGCTAGTGGCATCTCGTATTTAAGGAGCACTCGCTGATCAGAGCTGGACTCCAAAGGTTGTTGCGCTTCCCGGTGAAAATATTGCATCTCCTTGTACTCCCCCCTCCGCTCCCGCAACAATTCCATCACCGTGCCAATGTATCTACTGGGTGTGATGATGCTGACCGCCATCCAGGGCTCCCTGATCTCCTTAACCTCACCCATCGATGGCAGCTTTGAGGGATTATCCACAGTGAGCTCCCAGCCATTGGCTGTGGCAACCTGGTAGGCGACACTGGGAGCAGTGGTCAGAAGCTCAATCCCATATTCTCTTCTCAGTCGCTCTCCAACGATATCCATATGGAGTGTGCCCAAGAAACCACAGCGAAATCCAAAGCCCAGGGCGGCACTGGTCTCAGGTTCATATATCAGAGAGGCATCGTTAAGGTTAAGCTTCTCCAGGGCATCGCGCAACAAAGGGTAATCATCCCCCTCCAGAGGGTAGAGGCCAGCAAAAACCATAGGTTTGGCCGGGCGATAACCAGGAAGAGGCTCCACCGCCGCCTTTTCCTCCAAGGTAACAGTATCGCCCACCCTACACTCTCCAACATTCTTGAGTCCTGTAGCTATATAGCCCACTTCGCCGACGCCCAGAGTATCCACCGGCGTTAGCCACGGCTTGAAAACGCCGACCTCCAATGCCTCAAAAGGCCTCTTTGAGGATATCAGCCTGAGGTGCCTCCCTTTGCCAACCGCCCCATCGACCACCCTCAGATAGGCGATCACCCCCCTGTAAGGATCATACTTCGAGTCGAAGATTAGCGCCCGCAGCGCATTCCGAGTACTCCCTTTTGGCGGAGGAATTCTTCGGATAATTGCCTCGAGGATGTCCTTAGTCCCAATCCCTTCCTTGGCTGAGGCAAAGATAACCTCTTCAGGAAGAAAACCAATAATACTTTCCATCTCCTTGGCCACCTTCTCAGGCTGCGCAATGGACAGGTCAATCTTATTGACTATAGGGATGAGTACCAGATTGTGCTCTAACGCGATATAGACATTCGCCAGGGTTTGTGCTTCAATCCCCTGGGAAGCGTCTACTACCAGGATAGCCCCTTCACAGGCAGCGAGGCTTCTTGAGACCTCATAGGTGAAATCGACATGACCTGGCGTATCGATGAGATTTAGCTGATACGTTTCACCATCCGAGGCGCGATAGGTCATTCTCACCGCCGATGCCTTAATAGTGATTCCTCGCTCTCGCTCCAGCTCCATCTGGTCAAGGAACTGCTCCCGCATCTCCCTCTCGCCTATGGTGCCGGTAAGCTCAAGGAGGCGGTCAGCCAGCGTGGACTTGCCGTGGTCTATATGGGCGACGATGCAGAAGTTTCTGATGTGGCTTTGCTCCATAGCAGAAGCATCGTAGCATAGCTTAAGGCTAACCTCAAGGAGGATAGGAAAAAGCCTCCCGGCTTGCACTCCGGTAGGCTCTTACTAGCGTCAAACCAAAACAGTACTGAAAATCACTATCCCTTAGCAGTACTCACAATCCCAAAAATGGAGCCAATAAAGATAAGAAGCCCTCCTACCGCGCCCAGCAATAGAGTTGACCCTATCATAAAGTGGGGGATCAGGACACTCCAATCACCCTCCACTACCACCGATATGTCCACATCCCGGATTGGAGGTATATAAATCTGCGTCACCGCATTGATCACCAGCCATGGGCACAGCAGCAAACATACGATGGCCAACGCCATCTTAACAGCCTTGCTGGCACCACGCCACAGGAAGAACACCATGACGCAAATCAGAATAGTCAGTGCTGGAAAGAAATGGGCAATAAACAGCGGCGACAGCGCCGACCCAAGTGCCATGATGGCACCCACCACACCCATCATAAAGAAGATTACATCCATCCGCTGAATGGAAAAATCCTTTTTCAGCTCATCATTATACATCCGGTCCCCCCTTTCATACGCTGTTTGAGACCACCCCTCGGCCTGGCGACCTCAGACCCCTGACCTGAACCGGTACTACTATAGAGCCTCCTAAGCACCTCAAATGACTTTTCCCATGGGGAAGGGGGGACTCGAACCCCCACGCCATTAGGCACATGATCCTAAATCATGCTCGTCTACCAGTTCCGACACTTCCCCACTGGTGAGCCGCCAGGGACTCGAACCCTGAACCTACTGATTAAGAGTCAGTTGCTCTCCCAATTGAGCTAGCGGCCCATGTTTTATGTGTCTGCAATGACACAGTTTTTGCGATTCACTGTGTCCTTAGTAAGATGTGCTTGTTGCCCTACGGTTTCCTGTTGCCAGCCTGTCGAGGTAACCTGTTTCCGCTAAACCATATAAACTATAACATACCCACGATGCCAAGTCACCTTTGGCTGTGAGGTCAGAGTTTCACACTTATTAACGTAGAACCGAGAGTATAGCATCTTTTCTCGTGCAATACTGGGCGATAACAGACCGCGCAAACTATAAATATGCCATTTCTCACCCTTTTACTCCTGAAACGCTGCGACTGATCCCACATGGTATTCTTATCAGGCAAAGGGCCCTCCACAGGGTGTCGCCGTGCGAAGAATGAGATGACAGGGTTTGAGATTATAGAGCGCTGAGTCAGGGTGTCATTAACAGGGGGTGACTCGGCGGCGTATCCAGGGGGTATCGCAAGGGGAAACCGGATCTCAGGACAACTATATATAGCTGGGGCATACGGCTATGTGCACTAGTCTCGTTACTCCTCCAAAAGCACGGCTCGGCCGCGGTTCTGCGGCGGCCGAGCCGCGTCTCTGTGCCTCACATGACCTTTGCGTTCCCTCTAACCTATTTACCGTGCCGTGCCTTCCACGCCGAGTACCACGGGTGCTCCATGTTCTGTTCGTCCCACCACTTCTCGTACCACGGCTCAAAGTCATCTTCGTAGACGAAGTCCATGCCCCAGTGGCCGTCGGGGCCGACCACTTCATCCCAAGCTTCCTGGTCCACAATGAATCCAGCACTCCTCAGTTCCTCGCGGACCGCCTCGTCCGGGAAGCCGGCTGGGTTCATTGGAACTTTATTTCCGGGCTCGAAGTCCTCCATCTCTTGTAACACAACATTAAGCAACTCCTCTGCCTCATCACCACAGCCATACTGGTCCTCCATCCACCCAACCCACCAGTCATAGACCTCACGCTTGAGTTCTCGCAGGCGCTCCTTCTCCGACTCGGGCCAGTCGATGAACTCCATGCCCAACCTGGGGATCTCTAGCAAGTAAAGATGGTTGCCTGCATCGCCACCCTGGCATCCGCGGACACCTCTCCAGTAATCGGTTAACTTAAGGACGGCGTACGCGTCTTCAGGTCGCATCGTGTCGATGAAATCCTCCAGCATGACGTAGGTGGGCATGGCGTTGCCAAAGCCGCCAACGTCAATGATATACCCCGGTTCACCCATCTCATACCAGTTGAATAAGATAGGAAGGGTTATGTCCAGAATGGCACATTCTATCTGGCCCTTCGACAGCGCCTCGTAGGCGTCATGCCACGGACAGCTAACCGATAATGCTCCTAACTTGTTGGCGAGCTCCGTTACCGAAACCCCTGAGGCCATCATAGTCAGCCCCTTCAAGTCCTCCAGCGTGTATAGTGGCTTATACGGGGAGAAGACGATGTACTTCTCCCGTCCTAGCTGGGTGACACAGACCATACCCTGTTTCTCATACTGAGGATAGAGGTAATCCTCATAGACATGGTTGTGAATCTGATAGTTCATCTCCAAGCTGTCCATGTCAATCGGGAGGTACCACACTAGCTCCAATGGCACCCACTCCGGCTGGTAGCCGGCTATAACCCAGGCTAGTTCGGCTATCCCCGCATCGATGGCGTCGTAAGCCAAATTTTCCTTGCACAAAGTCTCAGAATAGTATATCTCTAAATCGACCCTTCCTTCCGTTACCGTCTCAATGGCCTCCTCCCAGTCCAGGTCGCTGTTTTCAGAAGGAGGCGCCCCCCAATAGCTCGGTAGGTTAGGAAACGATATAGCGAATTTGAGCTTGATGGTCTCATTGCCCACTGGACCTTCGCCACCACCACAGCCGACCAGAGCCATGCTGGCCGCTGCAGAGACAATCATCAATACCGCTAGTGCAATTTGTATTACCTTTCTTCTCCCTTTCACTCCTTCCCTCCTCTGCGATTGACAATATCGCTATGTTTTGACCCGTCAGCGCTTTGTTAACAAATCTTATTACAACATCACCTCCTTACACACCGCATGCGGCCTGCCGTCCCATCCGGACAACAGATTGAATAGTAATGCACCGATATTTGGCATTCCAATTGGCAATGAGGCTTTTCGGTCCTCACCGCCTCTGGTGTAGACGGCAGATTTCAGCCCTGAGCAGTATGGATGCAAGAATAGATTTGTTTTCCAAACAAATGCGGGAAGGCTTATCGAAAACCTGCAAGTATTGTGGGATATATACGGCTTGACCAAGGTTCTTTGCGTTGGCGATTTCAAAAAAAAGAACTGAAACACCTAGCTAACCTCAAAGGTTCATAGAAACGTTGCCCAATACTTAGTGCAATCGCATTTGACCAATCATCCGTGGCAGAAGTTACCACTGCTGCCCTTGCTATTTAGGGGTATCCTCGATTCAATAACGACCTGGGATAGCTCAGTTGAGGTGTACCCGATATAACATAAATCACATCAGTACTCATGCTCGCCGAGCGCATCGGAGGGCCCTAATCCATGCCGCGTCTCAGCCGTTCTCTATCCCAGCCCTTGCACCGTCCTCTGGATGATGTTGTCCTGCGTCTTGCGACTGATGTCCACAAAGTGCGCACTGTACCCCGCTACTCGCACTATCAACTCCTGATACTTCTCCGGCTCCCGCTGCGCTGCCCGCAACGTCGCATCATCTACCATGTTGAACTGCACATGGTCCAGCCCCAGGTCAGCCCACGTCTTCATGTACGCCTTCCACAACTGATAACCCTTCTCCCCCGCTAGCTGCGTCGGAGACAAACGCTGGTTCAGCAGAAACGCCCGGCCATCGCTGATGTGGTTTATCTTCCCACAGGACTTCAATACCGCCGTAGGTCCCTTCTTGTCAAGCCCAGGCCCAGGCGAGATACCTCCGTCATATAGGGCATCGCCCAGCCTCCTCCCATTGGGTAGCGCCCATACCCACGCCGAGAAGTGAATGTTGCCAGTCACATTCTCCGGCAGCGCCGGCCAGGTATTACCGGCGGTGTCCTTCATCTCGTGGGATTGCTTCGCCACATCCTTCAAACACCGCACCATTATATCATCTACATAATCGTCATCATTGCCCCACTTGGGAGCATTCTTCACAAAGTCAAGCCGCATCTCCTCGTACCCATCCCAGTTGGCTTCAAGAGCGGTAACCAACTGGTCCATGGTGTACTTCTTCTCATCAAATACCAGCCTCTTCACCGCCGCCAGGCTGTCTATATTCTCCACCCAGGTGAAGAATGTTACCCAGCTATTGCCTCGCTCCCCCTTTGGCTCAACTATGTCATATCCACCCTCCACCGACCGCTGTTGCATGCTGGAGTATAATGGTCGGGGCGCTACTTCATGGTACTGCTGTCGACCCCAGTTGATCACGCGAACCAGCATATCCATTATCCAGCATATCTGCTGGCGCCATGCTTCATATAGCTGCTCAAAGTCGGTGAACTGCCGCGCATCACCCGTATGCGGCCCCATCTGCATCTTCATCACATTGTCATAACCATCAAACATCGCATACTCTATCGCCTTGGCTGTATTCGCCGTTGCCGACGCCATGCGACAAGGCTGCAACCCATGCTTCGTCGACGGATTCGGCGACATGCACGCCTGGTGCACCCAGTTCCTCATCTCCTCCAGCGGATGCCCGTGCCAGTGCATCCCATTGGCAATGAGCACAGGGTCATTCCTTATCGACGGATAGCCCAGTCCCTGCCTGATGCACTCAAACACCTCCCGCATCACCTCATCCTTCACCTGCGGATGCCAGCGGAAACCAAACGTCGGATTGGCCGTCCGCACCTGCCTCGCTGCCTGCAGGAAGGCCTTCGTCAAATCGTTGCAGGCATCGGAACCATCATCATTAACACCACCCAGCGTCCATACCCATGTCCCGACGACGCCCTGTACACCCTCAGACAGCCACTTCACACCAGAGAAGCCCACCTCGGCAGCGCGTATCATTCGCTCTCCTACCAGCTCCACCGCCTCATCATGTGTTATCCTCTTGTCGATGTTCACGTCCTTGTTGTAGTATGGCCAGTGCCAGTAGTCGGGCCGCGACGGCCACGCTCCCTCAAACTGCTCGGTCCACTTGCACGCCTGCATGAAGCAATCTAGCTGCAACGACTCCTGCAGCGTCCGCGGAGGCTCGGCGGGAACCCGCTCGCAGGTCTCGGCAACCCTCAGTAGCTCCTCCTTCCGTTTTGGGTCCGATTCGAAGTTCTCCGCCACAATTCGCGCCAAACGTGCATATCGCTTGGCATGCCGCATCATCGCCTCTAATGAGATTATCATCGCCTCCCAGTTCTTGATCTTCTCATAGAGCGGGAACAAGTCAGGCGTGGCCGTACCCGTTTTGACTAGGTCATAGGCGTCATCCAAGTACCGATCGATATCCATCACGATATACTTGAAGCCCCTTGGATACCAACCGTAGTCATTGTTAGAATAGCCGACAGGAAGTGGCGCGCCCCAGCAAAGAGAGCCGGTCTGCTGCTTCACCAGGTCCTCCATGTTGAAGTAGTGAAGGAAGGCACGCTCACCCGCCCTCGACCCAGCCATCTCCTTGTGCCAGTACTCCTGCACCTCCATCACATACTTCTTCGACTCCTCCTCCGGCTCGGGAAGAATACCCGGTCTCGCCAACACTGTATCGGAACTACCGCCAGAGCCGTCAAAGTACAGTGTATGGGGGAGGCTGCCGTAGTAGCCGACCAGCTGAGCATGGTCGGTGATGAAGATCTTCTTGTTATCCAGGATATGGGCGGTGGCCATTGCCCTCCTCTTCATCTCGCAGTTGCCCCTGCTCATTTCCCACGACTCCATGTAGAGCCTCGGCGCGTCAAGCTCAATCTTAAGCCCCTCTGGGTGCATCCCTCCTATCTGACCCTTCTTCCATATCGCCTTCCGCAGGTAGTCCAGCCGTGGTGACCTGGTCTTCTCCGCTGCCCACCACCACGCCCTCTCCTTCTCAAGTTCCTCTACCGACTTCTTTGGCGCTACACTTGTCTTTGCTATTACCTCCACCATTTCCTTAGCCCCCTTCCTTTAAATTCCTGTAAAAACACTATAAGGCGAAATGCTTATAACGATTCATAATGTCAAGCCTGCTATTTACAATTCTCGGTTGCCACCTTCCAGTCCACGACTATCTCATTTCTTTTGGAACGAAGAGCGCTGCGAGTCATCCATATCCGCCGTCACCACCTTCGCCGTCCAACACAACTACTTGCATACCCTACTATTCCCCGCATAAATGCTTTGACTACCACCTATTATGGGTTTGCCCGGAAACCTGGGTCACCATGGCTTCCTGCATTCCGAAAACCTCATTCTTAGCACATTCCAGCCCCCCCAATAGCACTATCATTATAATAATGCACCGCTCTTCCTGTCAAGTCTTTCATAGTATGTATGCCAATTTTCTATCATTTTATCATTATCTATCCTTCACATACGCGAAAGCACCCCCCATTGACAGGGGTGAGCGTATAGAATGTAATTGCAATAATCGAAACAAAAGCGAAGTTCGTTGCAAGCTGTGAAGTGGTTAATATTGGTTATCCCCGGGGGCCAGCGCAGGCTGAACAAACTCATGTGAAGCCACGGCTAATCCATCAGGCAGGTAAGCTTCTTCAGCGTCCTCAGGCACGGCTCGGCCGCCGCAGAACCGTGGCCGAGCCGTGCCTATATGCCTTATATGACCTTTGCGTTCCCTCTAGCCTATTTGCCGTGCTCTGCCTTCCAGTTCTCGTACCACGGGTGCTCCATGTTCTGTTCTCGCCACCATTCCTCGTACCACGGCTCCCAGTCCACACCGTAGTCGAAGTCCATGCCCCAGTGTCCGTCGGGCCCAACCCATTCCTGCCAGGCTTCTTCGCTGACTTCATATCCGAACTCGGCCAGCCTGTCTATCTGCCACTGGTGTGTTATGGAATTCGCGTTGCCTGGAGTCCTGTTGCCGCCGCCCTTGTAGTTCTCCATCTCTTCAAAGATTGCTTCCAGCACCGCGGCTGCCTCTTCTCCCACTCCGAACTCGGATTCCATCCAGTCAACGGCCCAGTCGTACGTCTCCCTCTTGAGCTCTCGCAGACGCTCCTTCTCCGACTCGGTCCATTCGATGTACTCCATGCCCTGCTTTGGGACCTCGTCCAAGTACAATATGTTCATTGCGTCACTCCACTGAGAGTCCCTGATCCCCAGCCAAGTGTCGGTAAGCTTCAGCACTGCGTAGGCGTCTTCCGGTCGCAGTCTGTCGAGGAGGTCCTCATGGGCGTTGTAATGGGGCTGGGCATTGCCTATGCCGCCGCAGTCGATAACATACCCCGGGTCCCCCGTCTCGAACCAGCGGAAGGCAATGGGGAGTGTTATGTCAAGAAAAGCGCAGTTCAGGGTGCCCTTCGCCAGCGCCTCGTAGCAGTCCTGCCACTGGAGGGCGATTGAAAGGGCGCCCATCTTGGACATGAGGTTCTCCAGAGTCGGGCCAGCGCTCAGGACGGTCAAGCCCTCAAAGTCCTCTATAGTGTTGATGGGTTTATACGGGGAAAAGACGATGAATTGTTCTCGGCCCAGAGTTGTGATATTAATCAGGTGCCTCGCCTCGAACTCTGGAAGGAAGTACTCCTCATAGAGCTTGCTGTGGATTATATAGTTCTCCTCGCAGCTATCTATATCGAGCGCGAGGTACCACAGCACCTCCAGGGGTGTCCACTCAACCGCATAACAGTCGACACACCAGGCGATATCAGCGACATGCG
>Ga0307432_1001348_pt1 | contig 15022 bp, 12 predicted proteins | sample SalMarWE160150MG_FD_202158 | JGI IMG/M metagenome (GOLD analysis project Ga0307432, IMG submission 202158) | Salt marsh sediment microbial communities from the Plum Island Ecosystem LTER, Massachusetts, United States - WE1603-150 | ecosystem: Environmental > Aquatic > Marine > Intertidal zone >...
GCCAGCATCTGCTCGGAAAACTGCATGCTGCTGATAATCCCGATGCGCATAATTGAATATGCCAAAAATGACCTTGGATGAAGAGAGAAACTGCTCTAAAACTTCAGCGTCTGGACTAGCTTATCAAGTTCTTCGTCGAAACTTCTCGTTAACAGATGCAGTGTCCGCTGACCGTCCATATCAATCAGGTAATCATAATGACCAGCTATGCCTTCACCGCTCAAATATTTATAACCTCTTCTCCCCTCAACAGTGACCGATTCAGAGGTCAAAATAAACTCTTTTTCACTTTCAAACACCTTATCAATCATTTCATCCGTAACGGTGATAATTATATCGTCGTTCGGATTCGTGCCTTCACCGGTCTCATCGCTGTATGGATTAGGCCCCTCACCCGGAGGGTCGAGTTCAAGATACGTCGGCTCTGCGCTCCGTATCGTATAACCGGAGGGAATCGGAAGACGGAACTCCTCGCCATAAAAGGTACTGTCCTGAATCCGGAAATTACTCCTTTCCGGCGGAACGGATTCCGACTGCGCGACAGGCCGTTGCGTTTGGGAGATCGAAATGACGGCCAGCGTGATAATAAGCAGGGCGAGAAGCGACTGTTGTAATGAATTGAGTTTCATTTCGCTAGTATAAGTTAAACCTGGCAACGTCGCAACCGGAATCATGAAACGACAATCAGGATTACGATGAAAAAATGCTCCGCTTGTAGCTTTCGAGATTTTCGAGCGCGATGCCCGTGCCTTTGGCCACGCAGAGCTGGGGCTCGTTGGCGATGAAGGCCGGGACGCCCGTTGCTTCGCTGAACAGCTTGTCGAGGTTCCGGAGCTGAGCCGATCCGCCGGAAACGACCATGCCCTTTTCCATGACGTCCGCGGAAAGCTCCGGCGGGGTGTTGTGGAGCACATCCTTGACGGCTTCGATCATCCCTTGGAGCTCGTGCTGAATCGCATCCGTCACGTCGTCGGAGTTGATGGTCGTTACGCGCGGGAGTCCGCTGACCATGTCGCGCCCCTTCACCTGCATCTCGAGTTTCTCTTCCAGGTACAGCGCCGATCCGATGCGGATCTTGATGTCTTCGGACGTCCGCTCCCCGATGGCCAGTCCGTACTTGCGGCGCACGTGCTCCATGATCGCGGAATCCAGTTTGTTCCCGCCGATGCGGATGGATGACGAAGCGATGATCCCTCCGAGCGAAATAACGGCGATTTCACTCGTGCCTCCGCCGATGTCGATGATCATGTGGCCGGCCGCGGACCCGATGGGGATATCCGCGCCGATCGCGGCCACGACCGGTTCCTTGATGATGTACGCGGCTTTCGCTCCGGCGGAAATCGTCGCATCGATGACGGCGCGGCGTTCGGTGGACGTAATGCCGCCGGGGACGGCAACCATCACTTCCACGCGGAACAGTCGCATGCCTCCGAGCGCCTTGTTGATGAAATAGCGAAGCATGGCCTCCGTTGTCCGATAGTCCGCGATCACGCCGTCCTTGAGCGGCCGCTTGGCCACGATCGTATCCGGCGTGCGCCCGAGCATCTCTTTGGCCTCTTTGCCCACGGCAAGCACTTTTTTATCTATAACGGAAATAGCAACCACGGACGGCTCATTGATGATAATGCCGCGCTTGGGCATGTACACGAGCACCGTGGTCGTTCCTAAATCGATACCAATCTTCTTGGCAAACATGGGTCAATGATTATGAATTGTGTTCAAAGCTTCACTTCGAAGCTTCGGTCGAGCATTGAGTCCGTACTCATTCGGTACGCGGTATCGCCCCATTCGAGTTCACCCTCGGGCGGCGATGCGCTCATCAGGTCTTTACCGAATGCGAGATCGAGCGTCAACGTGGCTTCATCATTCCCTGACTGCTTCTGCCAGTCAAGGCGGTACGCATTATTGCGAATTTGCTCGGCAACGGAAGCCGGGAGCCGGTACGTGAACGAGAGCTCCTGCGTGGTCTGCGGCTCAATGCTCCAAAACGCGCCGAAGACCGTTTTGCCGAGTTCTCTCATGACATCCGTACGGCCCGCACGGAACACGCCGCCCGTACGGTAGCGATCATCCGCCATGGCGCCGGAAGATGAGATGAGTTCCGCGCCCTCCGGAACGTAGATGCGCGTGTAGCTTCGGTACCGCGTGTATTTGTAATTCAGAGGGTCGTTCGGATCCGCCAATCCCGGTGCGTTATTCGAATACGAGAGCGTGACCGTGGCCGTGACGTTGTTCGGATCGCGCGCATCGAGCGCGTACGTTACGTCCTTGTCCACGACGGCGTCCGTTTTGAGCGCGGCGAGATTCGAATCAATGACCATGAGGTAGTCTCCGTCCGTCGGAAGCGTCCGTCCGGTCCAGCCGAACGCATCGAGGCGCGCCATGAGATCGGGATCCGTTGCATAGATGATTACCTGATCGCGTTCGAAGCGCTTCGTGAGCACATCGAGCATATCCGGCCACTTGGACGCGGGGAGCTTCATGAGCTTCGCGAGGAGCTCGTTCCCCACCTTTTGGACGAGGTCTTTGCGATTCAAACGCGGGATCCCCTTCTTGAGGAATCCGACCTCGACTTCGTACTCCAGAACGTCAAAGAACGAGCCGGCTTTGAACGTAATGTCCTCAACGCCGTCGGAGACCGTGATGGGCCCCACGATGCCCATGAGTTCCTCGAAAAGCGGCGGATTAATGGCGATAATGCCGCTCGGCGCGGACGGACGGACGCCCGTTCCGAGTTCAATCTCGCGCACGTAGAAATCCAGCATCGTGGCCGCGGATGTCGGGAAATCCGGCGACCAGTTCGCATCGCGCAGGTAGAGGTTCTGGACGCCCATGCGCTCCTTGATCGGGAGCGGCGGAACCTCGCTCCACCCCCTGTCCGCCGCCGGGAAATCGATGTTGTAGACATCGACAAACTTGAACGTGTCTTTATTGATCTCACCGCTGTCCATTTGGAGCGTTCCGACCGTTCCGATGAATCCGCCGGTTGCACGGATCTCATCCGTATTCTGCAAGAGCACGACCCAGTTGGACGGCTCCGGATATCCGGCGAGCGGAATGAAGACTTCCATGAGCGGAATCGCCTCATCCATGCTGCGTTTTAAAATCGGAAGTCCTTCCGCGATGGGCTGGAGCGCGTTGCGCAGCGGAGCGATGAGTTCATTCTGCGGGATGCGGTTCCACGTTTCGAGCGCCACGTCGATCTTGGCCTGTGCGATGCGCATTTCCGGAAGCGCGCGATAGAGGCGCCCAAAGATATCCCGCTTCTCTTCCATCGTCAGATCTTCGAATGACTTCCCTTCTTCGATCTCCACGCCAACGCCGCCCACGAGCGCGCCGGCTTCGGAGGCGATATCCATGAGATCCGCCGCGATCACGAATACCCCGCGAATGCCGTCGAGCGTTTCCGCTCCGGCGGCCGTCGCGTCTTCCAAAGCGCGAAGCTGCGTCCCGACCGTGGGAACGTCGCGCCAGAATCCAACCCCCTTCACCGCATCGTGCGCGTCCACCAGGTGGCCGTATGCCGATTCGAGCTCTTCCGATGCCGTATCGATGTCCCGTTCTTTCATGGCATCGACCATGTGCTCAACCGAAGATTTGGCCGCGAGGGCGGAAGCGCCTGTACGTGCGAGCGCGAAAACCGCCGGTCCGGTCACGGCGGCGGCGACGACAATGAGTGCAATGATGATCCAAAGGCTCACGTTCCGCTTCTTCCGGAGCGGTTTTTCCTTCGGCTCGTCCTTGATCGGAGGAATGACTTTCTTCAGGGGTGATTGTGCGGGAACGCGAGGCACGTCGTTCGCCGGCGCCGAACGCCCATTCTTGCTCCTCGGCCGTTGCTTGGAAGCTTTGGCGGGGAGCGATGCCCCTTCCGAACCCGAAACGAGCTCCGGAGCCGCCGGGCATGTAAGGAAATTCGGCGTGATCTTCTGTTTCTTTTTGCCCCTCATAGATAGGTTTCAGGTTGCAGGTTGCAGGAAAACTGAGCAAAAATGGAATTCCATGATCTGCAACCTGCAACCTATATCTGCGGTAACGCCTCTCCGCGATACTTCAGGAAGTATCGTACACCACTTGCGATATGAATGCGTACTAGTCGGTTTGTGAATACTTCCCAGGGATACCGAATCATGCTTTCACGCTGATGGTAGTGCGTGAATCGAACGTGCGGAACGTAGGATACGCACCAGCCGTTTTTCCACGCGCGGCGGCAGAAATCCACATCCTCGTAGTACATGAAAAACCGCTCATCCAGGTACCCGATGGATTCAAGCGCCGCACGGCGAAAGAGGATCGCCGCTCCGTAGATCGATTCAACATCGTGCGGCTCGTCATGCGGAACATCGCGCATGAGAAATGCGTGAAGCGCGCGCTTTCCCCACGGCGTGCGCCCGAGGAACGTTCGGTTGTATATCGGAATGAAGGGCCGCGGGTAGCGGGTGCACGTTTCCTGGCGGCTCCCATCCGGATTCTCCAGACGAGGTCCGAAGACGCCGACATCCGATCTGCGGTCCGCGTGTTCGAGGAGCCGTTCCATTTCACCGGGGAATATCGTGAGGTCCGGATTCACGAGCATGACGTACTCCCCCTTCGCTTCACGAAAGGCGAGGTTGTTCCCTTTCGCAAAACCGACGTTCTCTCCGGGGTCGATCACGCGAACCCACGGAAACCGTTCGCGGACCATGTCCGCCGTCCCGTCTCCGCCGTTATCAACGAGGAAGTATTCGAACGGGAATGAAAAATTCGCCGCTTCGATGCCGCGTAAAAGCAGCCGCACGAGGTGCGGCGTTTTGTAGCAGACGGTAACGAAGGAAACTTTCGGTGTTGATGACATAAGGGAACGTTATGGTTCCATTACTGAATGGCTGAATTGTTAAATTGCTGTCGATCACATAACAATTCAACGATTCAACAATCAAATCCTTTTCACGTATAACATCACGTAACAATGAAGCGATGGAACAACGCCGCTATACGAACCACTTCCTCATCTCCTCCGGCGTTGCCTTCCTGCGAGCCATGAGCGCCTTCCGTTTGGTCTGCATGCGCCCGTAGCCCATCCAGGCTTCGATGAATGCGTGCAGGTGCGACGGAAAGATGATGAGTGCTCCGAGACGGAGTAAAAGCTCCGGAATCCTCCATGGGAGGTGGAAGAGCCGGCTGACCGTATCATCATTCTTCCATTCCATCCAGATCTGATTCCGCCGGGAATACCTGTTAATGAGGGACGAGCGCCCCTGCTGGCCGCTCAACGCCCCCTGAATCCCCGTTTTATCGGACTTCTTTGCCGTCCGGCAATGCCAAGCCAGCGCATGCGGAATAAGGGCGATGCGCTTGCCCAGGAGCCTCGCGCGCCATGAGAGGTCCGCATCTTCCTTGTAGGCGAAAAAGTCCTCATCGAAGACCTCGTCCTCCCCGAGCGCCACGTCGGAGATGGCGGAAGCGCGGATGAGCATGGCGGCGCCGGAAATACCGAACGGCTCGACCTGATCGAACCGGCCCCCGTCCTCCTCGCCGGCTCCGCGGTCCGTCACCTTCCTGCTCTTTGAGATCGCGATGCCCGTTGAGTCGATGATGGACGAACGTTCGATCTCCTCTTCGTCGCGCTCCATATCCATCACCCGCACGGCGCGAAGGAGCTTGGGCCCCGCGATGTCCACGTCCGGATGCGTATCCATGAATGAAATCAACTGCGCGATGCACGTGGCGTCGAGCACGGTGTCGGGATTGAGCAAGAGGATGTATCGGTCCTTCAAATCATGGTCCGCTTCCCATCGGGAGCGCGCGAGCGCGATCCCCTGGTTGTGCGCGCGGGCGAATCCCTGATTCCGAAAATTCCGCAGCACGGCAACACCCGGCCGTGATTCCTGAAGCCAGGGCAGCGTATCGTCCGCGCTCGCATTGTCGATGATCGTCACGGTAAAATCGCCGGATGTCTGCGCATCAATGGATTCAAAAAGGTTCGGCAGGTACCGAGCCGAGTTCCAGGTGACGATATTGATGACGAGTTTCTTTGCAGCTTCCATAGCTTATAGGTTGTTAGCTTATAGCTTATAGGCCTCTCAAAATGCCTGCGACGTCGTGAAGGGATCCTATAAGCTAGCACCCTATAAGCTATAAGCTATGTTTTCTTCCTGATCTTCGCCGTCACGTTAAAGCCGAGACGGAACTTCCCGCCGATCATGTGCCGCGTCTGTGCATCAATGGCGGGGACGCTTCCGAAAAGCACGAACGTAACCGGAAGCAGAATCCACTGAAGGAAGATGACGACGATGGCGTACGGCCTCGAAACGTGGCTGGGCCGCTTCGGGAGGAGCGTGAGCGCCAATGCCGCCGAAACGAACACGCCGACGAGCGCGAGCTGCATGAGCCGCTGGAGCGTAAACGGCGTATTTTGAAAGATGGCGAAGCCGCGGTACGACTCATTCGCGAGCCAGAACGGAAGCTGACCCAGCACCGTAATGAGCATGGGCGCCGTTGCCCACGTGTACATCCCTTCAAGCTGTTTCCAGATGAACGTAAACTTCACGCGGAACGGAATCGCTTTGTTCTTCCGAAAACACTCCATCATGTACGGAAAGTTTTCCACGCCCCACGCCCATCGGCGCATCTGCTTGTAGAGCGCTTTGAGGGAGTTCACGTATCCGATGCTATCCACGGAATCCATGGAAACGGGCAGGTAGATGGGCGTGACGCGATAATCTCCGTTGTAGCGCATGAGCCCCTGCAGGAAGATGCGCGAATCCTCGGACACGATGTCCTTCTGCCAAAATCCCACATCGAGCAGCATGCGCCAGCTCATCGAGTGGCTGGAGAACGTCATCATGTGCTCGGGCCGCGCGAGCTCGCTCATGAGCCAGAACGTGGTGCCGAACATGGCCACGCGGATCGGCGCCTTGGCATCCCACAGGTTGTTGTTGTAGAGCGCCACGGGCTGGTACGAGCTCCGCGTCGGATCCGGGACCGTAAGGTAGTTGTAGGTGAGACAGGCGAAGTACTGCCCGTGCGTCATCGTATCAACATCAAATGATGAGACGATGAGGTGCTCCGGAAGGATGCCCATCCCTTCGATAACCGGCACCATCTGCCGCCCCATCCAATTCAGGTTGCTCCCCTTCCCCTGAATCTCATCCGCCTTTCCCGCGGGATCCGGATGAATGGTCGTGACGAGTTTTAAAAAGCGGTGGCCGTACTCGGCCTCAATGAGAGGGCAATACGTTTCAAAGTTTTCTCTGTCTTTCTCTTCCCCGCCAAGACATACGATCATGCGATCGCTCGGTGTGGCGCTTCGGAGCAAGTTTTCGAATGCTTCGCGAAGCACCTCGATCGGCTCCTTCCACGTCGGGAGCATGATGAGGTGATAGATCTGATCGTATCCTTTCAGCTGAAGAGCGTCCTTCTGCCAATCACGCAGAGCGTCGCGCCTGTATCGTCCCCATGACACCAAAAGGAACGGAATGAAGTACGCGATGCGGAGGAGCCAGTACACGTCGAAGACGATGATGAACGTAATGATGATGAGCGGCTCCCAATAGGAGAGCGCCAAGGAACCCAAAAGCGTCGCCCACACGACAACGCCGGGAATCATTTCATAGATGCGGGTACGGGTGCGGTCCTTCATGATGATGCCTATCGAATATCTAATTCCGAATGTCGAAAGCCTCGATTCCGGTCTTCGGCTTCGTTACGGCTCCGGTTCGATATTCGACATTCGACATTATGCGTTCTAACATGTGATATTCGGCTCCGCGTCATAGATCGGCGCAACGTATGCGGAAGCCTTGAGCTTTTTTACAGCAATGGTGTTCCGAAGCCCCTCCAAATCCCGAGCGTCCTCCACACGGACTCCGTACAATGGTACATGGTACATCCGTCCGAGAAGATTTGCGACCAAGACGCCGCTCCGAACGGCGGAAAACGATCCCGGACCGGATACGACGATCATCCCGTCCAGGGACGGAATCGTTGCGGCATTCATAAATGAAGCGAGGATCGCAACGATCGAATGACGCCCGAGAACCTCACGCCGCCTGATCTTCCCATGCAACGGAATCATGGCGAGGCGGATGCGCATTCGTTCGCTCGTATCGATAAAGAGGTATGGCATAACGGAAAACGGAGAGGGGGTTTCTTTATGAGGATCGACGGCATGAGTTCGACGGCCGTCGGAAAGAGACCCGTTGCCCGTTGCCCTATGCCCGTTGCCCGTTACTTGAGCTTCGGATCATCGAGCCGATCGAGGACGACGTTCTTCGGAGACTCAATGATGCTCGTCAAAAATTTATCGGTTATCTCCTTGCGGTACTCGTATTCACTGAACGGCATGACCGTATAGTTCACGTCCGTCCCGATCGTCTTTTCCATGTTCGCGATGATCTTCCTGAGCGACTCCTTATCAATGGCTCCGATAATGAACAGGTCCACCGGCGCCTTCGCCTTTCCCAAGAATGCTCCCATGAGCGCGGCGTACTTGATCGTGCCCACGGACTCGAAGGCTTTGTCCACGCGATGCTCCACGAGGAGCTGCGCTTTCGTCATGAGCGAACGGACTTCGAAGAGTAGAGGAAAACCGGAGTTTAACCGATAGTATTTGCGCTTTAAGCCCGGCCGTTTCTCGTCCCCGCTCGTTTCATCCGTCTCAATAATGAGCCCGAACTTCATGAGGTTCGCCAGTTCGCGCCGAACGGCATTGATCTGCGTATCGATGCGGCGCGTCACTTCACGCACGAAGATGGGCTCATCCGGCTGGCTCAGGAAGAGTGAGATGAGTTTGACGCGCGTACGTGAACCAAAAAGGTGTTCGAGCATATCCTGACTATATCCTGCCCTGTCGAAAGACTCTTGACAAGAGGCAACCTTTCCCCAGGCAAAGCTGGCCAAAAAAGGCTCGACGGTCTACGATCGATTTCGTATACTACGTGAAGACATGGATATCCACGATCCAGCCTCAAAAGAGACGATGTTCCGTATAACGGATATCGAGTTCTCCAACAGCCAAATCGACGATAAAATCGTCGGAATTTTCCGTTTCGAATCAACGGGTCCAAAAAAGCGCGGCCCCATCCTTTTGGTGATCGCAGAAATCGAAGGTATTGGATACGTTTATGATCAATTGATCGATGTCTTGAACAACGAAGCGGAACATTCACGGAACCTCATGTCCAGCATGGAGGCTGATCCGGTCACGCGCTTCGAAAAAATCGTTCAGAACATCAACCGTGCAATCAAGGATTTTCTGGAAGAGGAGACCACGCCCATCAACTGGAACCGCGTGAACATCTTCATCCTCGAACTCTCGGAAGGCCACCTGTGCATGGCCGGGGTCGGGCGCCTCATGAACATGTTCCTGCAAAAACAGGAAGACGGAAGCTACCGCACGTACGACCTCTTCGGTTCGCTGGACCAGCGCATCGACGTGGACCCGAGCAAATTCTTTTCGAACATCATCTGCGGCGACTTCAAGCTCGGCGATATCTTGATCGCGGGCTCGAATAACTTCGAACGATTCCGAAACGATCTTCGCATGAAAGAGCGCCTTACGACGCTTCCGCCCGTTACGGCCACGCTCGAAATCAAGCAGGATTTGGAGACCCGCGGCATCCCGGATGATTTCGTGGCCACGGTCATCGCATGCAACAGGGCGGATGCGCCAAAGCCCGTTGCCGAATATCAACAAGAAGACGTTGAGAAGAGTACGTCTTCCATCGAAGGCCTGCGCCGCACGGAAGAAGAAACCGCGCGAACGCTCGCCCCGGCCATTGCGCCGAAGGAACAACTCACGGAGATGAGCGAATCCGTGGCACCGGGCATCAAAGGCCGCCTGGGCGTGGTCGGCCGCATCTTCGGTAAAATATTCGGAGCAGTATTCGGCATCTTCAAAAAACTGTTCAAGCGCGAAAAGGTGCGGGATGTGGCAAACATGGTGAACCTCCGCGGCATGCATGCGGGATTCGGTTCCTTTTTCACCCGGCGCCGGAAAGCGCTCATCATCGGCGGCATCGCGATCATCCTCCTCGTCGTCGTTACCGGATCGCTCCTCAAGCACCAGCGCACCGTTGCGGCGGAAGAATCCGCCTGGAACAGCACGTACGACGATATTAAGGGAGCCATCGAACGCGCGGAAGGCGAAGCCGTCTATTCCGAAGACAAGGCGCGAAAAACGCTCACGAACGCACTCGGCATTTTGGACACGCTCGATACGAATACGTCCGAACGGGAGCAGGCCGTGGCGACATTGAACAGCCTGGCGGATGAAATGCGGAAGAAGCTCCAGCGCGTGGTCAACGTGTCGAATCCCACGGAGCTCTTTACCCTCCCCGACGGCCTGGCGGATGAAGCGCTCGCCTCCCCCATCCTGTTTGACGGGAACCTCGTGGTTGCGGACCGCGCGAACGAACAGCTCGTGGTTATCAACCTGGAATCCAAAGACGTATCGACGATCGATCTGCCTGAAGGGCGCATGCGCGCTACTGCAATCGCGCCGGGGCGGTCGAGCGTCATCATCATGCTCCAGGACCGAAGCATCTTGGCCGCGGACATCGAAAGCGGGAGCGTCAGCGACCTCGCGCTCGGCGGCGCGGATGCGGAAGGCGTCACGGACATGCTTTCCTATGCGAGCAGGCTCTACGTGCTCGACGCGGGAGCGGAGCAGATCTGGCGCCACCCGAGCACGTCCGGCGGATTCGGTACGGGAGGCAAGTATCTCCAGGCATCGAGCGCGAGCCTGTCGAATGCCGTATCGCTCGCCATTGATTCGAACGTGTACGTACTGAAATCCGACGGGACCGTGGTCCGCTACTACTCCGGCGGACAGGACGGCTTTGCGCTCTCGCCCATCGACCCCCCGCTCACGAACGGCAATCAGATTTGGGCGGACGCGGACAATGACTATGTCGTGATCGCGGATCACGACGGCAGCCGCGTGGTCGTGTTCACGAAAGAAGGAAAACTCGTGGGCCAGTACAAATCCCCCGCATTCAAAGGCCCCACGGACCTGGTCGCGGATCCCATGACCAAGAAACTCTACGTGGTGGACGGGAACAAAGTGTACGAGCTGTTACTGCCGTAACATTGCGCATTTCGCATTGCGCATTTCGAATAAAGCTGAATGTTTCTGTTTCATAAATACGCAATGCGCAATCCGCAATGCGAAATGTTTAAAAAATAAAACCCCTCACGGTTAGATTAAGACGAAATCGGTGGGGAGAGGGGCCCGCAAGCGGAACGAAAAGCGTTCCATGGTGCTCACGGCTGGATAATTGGAATATTCCCTATAATACGTTCGAATGCTCTGGATTGAAAATATTCCCACCGAAAGATAAGCGTTGCTTTGCTACGGAACGATACGAAGAGGCGGATTGAACCGCGTTGCGAGGAACTGCGATTGTCCTTGATCCTCCGAACAGACGCTATAGAAATTGCGACGCGTCAGTTTCTGGAATTGCACATGTCTAGTATAGAACAACATGCCGGCCCGGATATCGAATTCGCCACGCGCGTGCAAAATCAGCAGCCTGCCCCGGATGACCTTTGGACTGATGAGGAATGCCCGCGGGTACTTCGCCGGATTAGCGCCGATGTGGCGGATGATCTCGGCGATGTGGATGATTCGGATCGGAGCGATCCCCAAAATCGCCGGGTGCCTACGCAACATATCCACGGCCTGGCCGCGGTTGCACGTGGTCCATACCATGAGATGCTCAATGCGGATGAAGATGCGCGTACACCTGTACTGCAGAATTTCCGGCCACATCGTGACCGTTTTGACGAGCTTTCCGTTTCGCGGCGCCAAGCTTAAGCCTTTGCGAATCGCAATGATCCGCTTGGCCAACTTACCCGGACTCGGGAGATTCAACGATCTGCGTTTGCGGATCGAGGCGATGTCCTCTTCGGAAAAACCGAAGGAACGCAATACGGGGATACAGCCTGAATGTATTGATGTAGCCATGGGCTACCTCCTTTTTGCGATGTGAACGCTTCTTTCGGGATGAAAGGTGCGTATAAAAAAGGTTAGCGGAAAACAGGAATCTTTTCAATATGAGAGACGTAAAACCGGCGATCAAGTGACCGCCGGTTGATTGATTACATGCGAGAGAGTGCGTAAAGCTGAAGTCCGCTGGTTCCGCTCAACACAGGATTGGGAGCGCGAGCGGCGGCTCCACGTGGAAGTTCTCCTTTCTGATGCGGGCCATGGCCCGTTCAAGAGCACTGCCATCACAGGCTTCAAGCGTGATCGCGAACGGCAGGCGGTCTTTCCGATATCCCGGAAGCTGGACAACCGCATCCATGTTGATGAACTTGGCCGAAAGCGCCGAAGCGATATTGGCGATGATGCCGTGACGGTCCGTGACGACGAATCGCACGTAGTACGATTGAGGCGGCGGAGAAACGATTCGACCGGGCAGCCATTCCCCTTCTTCCCGGCCCTGGCCATGACAACCAAGTGCGAGCAGATCGGATACAACGGCAACCGCCGTCGGATTTCCGCCGGCTCCGGCGCCGCCGAAAATCGCCTCGTTCCCATATGCGCCAAGCGTGACAATCAGGTTGTTCGCGCCGTCATTCCTGCCGAACGCGGAGACAAGCGGGACCAGCGCCGGTCCGACGCGTGCGTAAACGCCGTCCCCGTGCCGCTCAACCAACGAAATCTGACGAATCGTGCAACCAAGCTCGCGGGCGTAGTCGAAATCAACCGTCGCTACCGATCTGATCGTTTGACGACGGATGTCGACCAACCTGATATGCCGTTGAAACGCGACGCCGGCCAAAAGCACGACCTTCGCAACGGCATCATCGCCGTCCAAATCCGCGCTCGGATCAACTTCGGCAAAGCCAAGTCGTCGAGCTTCCGCGAGAGCAACATCCATAGATTCGCGGGTTTCCGCCATTCGACTCAAGACGTAGTTACACGTTCCGTTCAGAATACCGGAAATGCTCGTGATCTTGTCGCCTGCCAGCCCTTCACGGATGCCCCGAATCACCGGGATGCCGCCGCCAACGGCCGCTTCGAACAAGAGCGTAGCATTGCGTCTCCGTGCCAAGTCAAGGAGCTTAGGCGCTTTGTCGGCAAGCAGCGCCTTGTTCGCGGTGACGACGTGCACCCCTTGCGAGAGCGCGCGTTTGATCCACGCCTCCGACGCGGCAACCGCGCCGGTTAGTTCAACGATGACATCCGGCTTCGCGCCAAACACGTCCTCGATGTCCTCGGTCCACGTAACGGACTCCGGCATCCAGTCAACCCGATGTTGCTCGACGCTCCGATTGAAGACGTGCGTCAAACAAATCTCTTCTTTGAGATCGGAACGTTCCTTGAGGATGCGTGCAACGGATGACCCGACCGTTCCGAATCCGAGCAATGCCACACGAAACTGTTTTTCGTTCATGACTCCCTCTTTTGCATGTTGAGAAGTTACGAGGCGTCTATCTAAGCAAATTTCCGATATTTGATCAAGGATGCTCATGCCAAACCGACCATGCCTCCCTTGATCATTCCCCTGCTCCATTCGGCGTATCAAAAAGCCCCGCACGACTTCCACATCCGAGGATTGGATGGGATGTCGTGCGGGACCAGACGAATATACGGAAGTCGCCGTCTGACCAAGTGCCTGCCCCGAGCAAAGTCGAGGGGACAAAAGGGTTCTTGTCCAAGGCACGGCGTTCGCGAACGCCGTGCCAAGGTCCACGTGTTCAACCGCCCAAAGCCGTAGCCGCGGGCAGGACGTTTACTCCATTCACGGTATAACAGAAATTGAAATGGCTCCGCCCCTCACGGTGAGTGAGAAACGGAGCCATTGAGCGGCCAAGTGCAAAGGACCCAAACCAAACGGAAAGGGAAAGGGTCCGAACGCCCAAGGTCTAGCGACGCCGCTTGCGGGAGACGAGCGCGCGGTAGAGCAGGTGCCACCGATAGCCGGGACCGTACCAGTACGCGTCAGCCTTGCGCTCACCGTCTCCGCCCCACAGTGCGGGCGAGCGCAGGCTGCCGTTCGGATTGCGCCACGAAGAACCGAATGCGGGAATATAGAACTCCCGCTGATAGTCCGGGAAGTCCCGGGCGAGCGCCATGAGCTCCGGCGTCTCCTCGCGAATCAGTTCGTGGCCATCCATCCAATCCCACCACTGCCGGGTGGTGATTTCGTCTTCGTACGGGGCGAGAAGGATGAGCTCCTTCTCATACACGAGGCCGTTCTGAATGATCCACGAGCGATACACAGGAAATCGCTCTTCCGTGATTTGTCCAAGCGCGTCACGCTCATTGTCCAGCCGGGCTTCACGGATCATGTCCGCGAGGGACTTCCTCCGGTCAACCTTCACCGGTTTCGGGAGGACGATGGACCCTTTCGGAAGCGGTTCATCGGGGGCGGGAGGGAAGAACTCTCGGAGCATCGCGCGGACGGCGCGTTCTTCGCCACCGGGCTGTCGGATCATCTTGCCAAGGTCTGCGCTCATCCTCCCGCACCGCACCAGTCGCGTCACGGTTTCCCATAGTTCCGACCCAGGCCCATCAATCAGGCGTGCATGTTCCATGCGTACCTTCTCTTTCTTGTTTTCTATGGCGTACCGCCAACCCAGCACCGTGCCGAAGTTGAGGCGTACCGAATTTCCGTTACGTTAGCTATACTTTGCTCAATAGAGCAGTTTTAAGGAACGAAATAATCATAACATAAAATGGATAGGATGTCAAGCATGCTTGATAATTCCCGCATTCTATCCTCAATGCACGGTGGGCAAATCCCAAATAACAAATCCCAAGTAAAATTCCAAATTCCAATTCTCCTCCTGATGCCGCGGCACGATTTGGAATTTGTCATTTGGAATTTGGAATTTATTTGTTATTTGGGATTTGTTATTTGGGATTTTTCGCCTGTGGTGCATTGAAACCTTGAATTCGCCCTCAAGTTCATCAACCAACCAACACTCTCCCTTGATCATTCCCCGGCCCCGTGGTATTTCTTCATCCGCAAGCAAAAAAGGAGATTCCCTTGATCATTCACGAACAGCATCTTCATTCCTTCCCGGCGGC
>Ga0307432_1001350_pt1 | contig 14982 bp, 14 predicted proteins | sample SalMarWE160150MG_FD_202158 | JGI IMG/M metagenome (GOLD analysis project Ga0307432, IMG submission 202158) | Salt marsh sediment microbial communities from the Plum Island Ecosystem LTER, Massachusetts, United States - WE1603-150 | ecosystem: Environmental > Aquatic > Marine > Intertidal zone >...
CCAATTTTCCCATTTAGAAGAAAATTCTTTATCATTATCTCTATCATAACGTTCGGTATACCTCCCTAATTTATTTTCCCATAGGGCTGACTTAACCGGCTCCGGGGGTTCTTTGAGTCTGAATATTTTCAAATGAGTCCGGGCAGGTATTTTTTTGCCGTTCAATGTTTGGGTAGATACCTCCAAAGAAAAATTCTTTTGATTAACCGGATGATCCTCTGTGGATAATTCAATTTTAAATGCCGAATAACCTAAACTCACAGATGTCCTATCTGTCCGGGTCTCTCCATCCGGGGACGTAACTTCAGCATAAATCGTATAAGTAAAGGTAGGGTCCTCATCTACGGATATTTTCGGATCGGGTTCAGCTAAAAACCGTATGGTAAAATTCCCTTTATCATCCGTTTTAGTAATATCGTGAACAATCTGTTTAGAACCACTACGAGTGGAGGGATAATACCAGTAGTACCAGCGCCACCAGTATGGAAAATGGGAACTTCGTGTAACCTTGTAGCTAACCTTAGCGTTATCTATTGGCGCTCCAGTATATGAGATAGCTTTACCCGTTACATTTATTTCCTGGTTAAGCTTGTATTCTTTTTTCGGATAGTCAATTTCTACGGTAAATTTAGGACGTTTATATTCTTCGACTCTGATCGATGTTTCCCCCGTAAAAGGTTTTGCTTTAATACGCATTCTACCGGTAAGTCGCCCGGTTGGTGCCGTAAAATGTCCGCTAAAGCTTCCGAATTCATTCGTTGTCAGGGTAGTAGTGGCAATTTTCTGGTGGTTAGCATCTAAGAAAGAAACAGTTACTTCTTTATTCGGTAAAACCTCATAATTGTTTTCTTCCTTATCAATGTGAACACAAATACCTTTGAAATATATTATCTGACCGGGTCGATATATAGAACGGTCAGTAAAAAATATGGTTCTGTTACGAGGGCTTCCACTATATCTTTCATGGGCACAGGCTTGATAATGACTACAAATTTTCTCTTTCCCTTTTTCAACTTGCAAATAAGCACACTCGAGTATTTTTCGGCTAATTCCGAAAGCAAAAAGACCATTCGAATCAGTATGTGTTTCTCTTCCCATAAGATAATTATGATATCCTTTTTTATGGATTTGTGAAACTTTTGCATCTTCAATCGGCTCACCGGTAACGGCATCTAATACCAGACCTTCCATTACACCGGGTCTTTCCTTCAAAATTAAAGTAAGATTACTAACACAAAACCATGAATGTTCGACTTGCGTCAAATCTCCAAAGTCTTCCTCTAAACTAACAAACATACGATAATATCCAGGTTCAACCTCTGGCACATCTGCTTCTAAAACTTTCATCTTAAAATCATTAGTGTCCAGAAGATTTTTACTCCACTCTTTATACGGCTGCCGGGAAAGAAACTTTAATGCTTTAATTGAATCAATTTTGTTATTGTTAACATGATCAAATTCTTCCAGTATAAAATTCTCCCATTCATCTTTATATACCCTCATAAATAATCTATTAATATTTTTGTACCTAACGAGTATTTTCGAAGGCTTGGGAGGCACCAGCCGCTCAATTTCCAATGACAGGAATATTTTTTCTAACTTGCTCATGTATATATAACAAGACTTACCTCCGGGGGAATCCGGAAATCGTTTATAGCCATTTTCTGCTGTCTCGTGAGTCTTTACCAGGTCATCTTTATCTCCCCATGCTCTTGCCAGATAAAACGCCGCAAGACTGGAAAGCGGATAATTTTTGTATTCTTCAACTATTTCATTTAAGCGTTCAATATACAAAGAATCCTTATTTCCGCCAAACGAGTTATTACGAATATAGCGTAATCGATGTAGATTTACGTCTACCAATGCTTCAATATTGTCTTTTCCTGAATGATATTTTAAGAGTGACTGGTAAATACAAATCGCCTTATATTTAGCTGAGTGAGTGTCGGTTGTAGCGGGCTCATAATCTATAAAAGCGCTTACCCGGGTAAATGCGCCTGAATTCGCATTTATTTCAAAGACATCTTCGGAGCGTACTCCCGCCTGTTCCGCGCTTGTATAAAAATCGAGGGCTTCATGTGCGATAAAATCATAAAGCGTCGGACGATATTCAAGCGGTGTTGTTCCCGGCTCAAGAAAACCAAGAAATTCATCAACCGGTATACCGATCAAAAGTTCTCTCTCCTTCAAAATATCTTGATATAAGGAATCTATCTCATGAAAAATCTTTTTCAAATCCCACGTAGTAAAATCATCTTCAGACATGCCTTCCGTGGTCGTTCTTCTCATAAACCTCCATCTGTTATGTTTATAGTAATGCCAGTACCACTCCGCCAGAATTGTCTTGAGTAGTATCTTAGTATTTGAGTCTCCTTTAATTAATTCTTCTTTAAGCAGCTTAACTTTTTCTTCCGGTTTGTTACCCTGAATGGAGCTTTCCATCTGAATTTTCTGGATTAATGCTTTAATCCATTCAGAATAATCCTCTTCTTTTTGAGTTATCTTTATTATACTATCCAGATTCTCAATGGCTGTTTTCGGAAGTCCGTTTCGTGTCGCTTCCCAAAATTTATCCCAATATTTTTCTGTCGAAGATTGACCTGTAACGGTAATTAATAGAATCAACAATATTAATAAAAATTTTGACCTCATAAATTCCCCCTTAATATATTTTTTATTGTATTTACTAAATAAATGATACGGATTTCCTTGCTTTTTGTCAAGCAAATTTAACCCCTTCATAAGCCCTTGACTTTTGGCAAAATAAAGCTATTTTAAAAACTGCATATAAATGAATAAATATTCATAAATTTTTCGGGTAAAGATAAACAACATAATATTTTAATATACTCATAAAAGGAGGAAATTAATGGACTATTCTGCTAAGGATTTAATGGAAATGGATGATACATACGGAGCCCACAATTACAAACCTCTTGACGTAATTTTAAATAAAGGCGAGGGTGTTTGGGTATGGGATGTAGAAGGAAACAAATACATGGATATGCTTTCTTCATATTCCGCATTGAATCACGGACATCGAAATCCGGTAATTATTAAAAAAATGAAAAAACAGCTCGACAAACTCACCCTAACATCACGAGCGTTCAGAAATGACCAGCTGCCTTTGTTCCTGAAAAAAGTATGTGAAGTTACGGGCATGGAAATGGCTCTTCCTATGAATACGGGCGCCGAGGGTGTAGAAACAGCCTTAAAGGCAATGAGAAAATGGGCGTACAAGGTAAAAGGAGTTGCTGAAAATAAAGCCGAAATTATTTGCGCGAGCAATAATTTCCACGGAAGAACAATAACCATAATTTCCTTATCGACAGAAGAACAGTACAGAGATGGTTTTGGGCCTATGACTCCGGGCTTCCCAATTGTACCCTATGGCGACGCTAAGGCAATAGAAGAAGCAATCAATGAAAACACAGCCGGAGTTTTTATAGAACCGATTCAGGGAGAAGGCGGAATTATTATTCCTCCTGAAGGATACTTAAAAGAAGTTAAAGAAATCTGCGAAAAAAATAATGTTCTTTTGATATTCGACGAAATCCAGTCGGGACTCGGAAGAGCGGGAAAATTATTTGCCTGGCAGTGGGAAAACGCGAAACCCGATGGAATAATACTCGGAAAAGCTTTAGGCGGAGGAGTTTACCCTGTTTCGGTATTCGCGGCTTCAAAAGAAATCATGGGAGTTTTCAATCCCGGAGACCATGGTTCGACTTTCGGCGGAAATCCGATAGCTGCCGCGGTAGGACTTGCCGCTCTTAATTATCTTATAGATGAAGACTTACCGGGAAAAGCTTTAGAACTCGGTAATTATTTTATGGATAAGCTGCGAAGTCTTAAAAACCCTATAATCAAGGAAGTACGTGGAAAAGGACTTTTAATCGGACTCGAATTAAATGAAAAAGCTCGCCCCTATGCAGAAAAACTTAAGGACAAAGGACTTCTCTGTAAAGAAACTCACGTTGTTGTAATCCGCTTCGCTCCCCCACTTGTGATTACAAAAGAAGAGCTGGATTGGGCTTTCGAGAAGGTAAAAGAAATATTTGAAAGCTAATTTTAATTTAACTCCATTATGAATATAGAGTTAAATTTAGTTAGTGCGTTAGTGCGTGAGCGTGTTGGAGCGTTTAAAAACAACATAAAAAACATTTTTTCGTTGTGTTCTCTGTGTATTTTTTGTTTCTCTGTGCCCTCTGTGGTAAAATTAAGGGGTGGTGATGGGCTCTAAACGCGCAATAATAGTAATCGCGCTTTTATTATTAGCCGCTTCCCTTTTTTTCTTAACCACCAAAGAGTTTACATTCGAGGATTATTACTTCGACACCTACGTTCGCGGTAAGATTTACTCGAAAAATCCAATTCTGGCAAAAAAAGTGATAAATGAAATAAAAGAAGAATTTAAAAGAATAGATACTCTTAATGTACAGGGTATAAAAAAAGGCAAAATAGACACAACTTACATCACAATAATCAAAAAATCTCTTGATTTTTCCAAAAAGACAAACGGATATTTCGATATTTCAATCGACCCAATATTAAAAAAATGGAATTATTTTAGTAGGCCTACTCTTCCCTCAAAAAAGGAAATAAAATCACTTTTACCTCTCGTAGATTATAAAAAAATAGAAATAAAAAAAGATACGCTTATAATCCCCGGGGGTTTTTCTCTTAATATCGGAGGAGCAGCAAAAGGGTATGCTTTAAACAGAGCAAAAAGTATTTTAGAGAAAAATAAAATCAATTCCGCTCTAATCGACGCGGGAGGAGACGTCTTATTATTAGGAAAGAAAATAGATGACGATTGGGTTATCGGTATAAGGGACCCCAGGGACGCGAATGGGATAATAGGTACTCTAAAAGTTAATGATTGTTTTGTATTTACTTCCGGGGATTATGAAAGATATTTCATGATTGAGGGTAAAAGATATCACCATATAGTAAATCCTTTTACCGGTTACCCCTCGAGGGAAATAGCTTCTGCTACAGTAATTGTAAAAGACGGCCTCGAAGGTGACTGTATTTCTACCGCTCTGGTCGCGATGGGTTTAGAAAAAGCCAGAGAATACATTAAAAATAATAATTTAGAAGCCCTACTTGTTGACACATCCGAGAATATTTATAAATTTATATACAATAACGAAATAAATATTTATGAATAAAAGAGAAGCGGAATATTACGAAATAACCGAAAACTTAATTGCCCGGTGCAAACTTTGCCCACATGAATGCGCTATTCCCCCGGGAGGTGAAGGAATCTGTTGGGCAAGAAAGAACGAAGATGGTACTTTATACGCTCAAAATTACGGCAGAACAACATCCTTAGCTGTCGATCCAATAGAAAAAAAACCCCTTTTCCATTTTCGACCAGGTTCCGAGATTCTATCTGTTTCTCCTAATGGCTGCAATATGAGATGTCCTTATTGTCAGAATTACACTATATCTGCAAAAAAAACACAAACTACGAAAATAACACCTGAGGATTTAACTAAACTGGCAAAGGAATACAATACACCCTCCATAGCTTTCACTTACGCGGAACCTATAATCTGGTTCGAATTTATAAAAGATACCGCGAAATACGCGAAAAAAGAGGGAATAGATCTTGTCATGGTAACGAATGGATTAATTTCAGAAGCCCCTCTCGATGATTTACTGGAGATCGTGAGTGCAATGAACATCGATTTAAAATCTATGAATTCTGAATACTACAAAAAAGTTCTTAAAGGAAACCTTGCAACTACAAAAAAGACTATCGAAAAAGCATCGCAAAAAATACACGTAGAAGTAACAAATCTTTTAATTCCCGGCGACAACGACACAGAAACAGAAGAACTATCAAAATATTTAGCATCGATCGACAAAACCATTCCTTTACATATTTCAAGATATTTTCCACACAATAATTACGATAGACCCACAACTCCAATAAATACATTAAAAGAAGCATACGAGACAGCAAAAAAACATCTGCATTACGTATATGTCGGTAACGCGTCGATAGACGAAACCGAAAATACATACTGCCCGGAATGTTCGAGTCTTCTGGTTGAAAGGACTGGATTTCATACAAAAATAACTGGTATAGACAAGGGGGAATGCTCTAATTGCGGCAGGAAAATCGATTTCGTCCTTTAAGAACGGGCGATATATTTATCATAATCCTTTTTTTACTATCTGTCTTTTTTCTTCCTAAAAAACATGGCGAAAAAGTTATCGTAAGTGTTGACAAAACCAGGACTTTTGTTTATCCTTTGAATCAGGATAGAGAATTTATCATTAACGGAAAACTTGGAACCGCAAAAGTTGAAATCGGAGATGGGAGAGTAAGAATTCTAAACTCACCCTGTCCTTTAAAAATTTGTGAAAAAAAGGGTTGGATTTCCAATAAAGGAGATTTTATTATTTGTATCCCAAATAGAGTAGTAATAAGAATAACAGGGGAAAACTACGATGCAATCACTGAATAGAATAGCCTTTCTTTCAGTATTTACAGCTGCTTCTATCACCATATTTGTGGTAGAAAGTCTGTTTCCTACTCCAATACCCGGAATCCGTCTTGGTTTAGCAAATATATTTATTCTTTTGGCTCTCATTTACTATGGAATAAAAGAAGCCTTTTTAATAGGAATGCTTAAATCGATATTAGGAAGTCTAATTTTGGGAAGACTTTTCACTCCCTCTTTCTTATTTTCTGTAAGCGGAACAGCGGTTAGCATAATGGTAATGTGGTTGATATTAAAGAGCAAACTGCCTTTCAGTTTACTGGGAATAAGCATAATAGGGGCAGAAGCTCATACTATGGCTCAACTTATACTTGCCACATCGATTTTCCTGCCCGGCATTTCTTTTCTTTATATCTCCCCTATTTTCATTATATCCTCTTTAATCACAGGTTCCATAGTAGGTATTATAACCTATCTTATATACTCAAAGACAGAAAGGAGGTTTAAATTTTGCGTAGACTAAAGAAAAATATGCCTTTAACAATATTTATTTTATTATTGGGTTTAATAATAGGAAGTTTCATCGGAGATTTACTTGGTATGGTACTACCTGATGGCGCGGTAAAAACAGTTATGACTACACCCCTGCGAATTGGATTCCATCCAATAAGTATAGACTTACATATCTTTACCTTGATATTTGGATTAATGATAAAAATCAACCTTTTTGGTATTATTGGAGTACTCATATTGGGATACTCATTGAAATGGCTATATTAAAGATCCTATATTGAGAATTTGAATAAATAAGGAGAAAATATAAGAATGAGGGAAACACAAAACGGACTTAAAAACCTTATAATCGCGAATGTTTTAGTTTTCATACTACAGATACTATTCTCTAGTTTTATCGCAAATATATCTATACAATCCAAATATCTCAATCTGGTTAATCTAGACATAATAACTTTATGCTTTAGTTTAATACCTAAATTATTTATGGAAGGTTGGGGCTGGCAGGCTGTAACGTATATGTTTCTACATGGAGGTTTCTTTCATCTCGCAATAAATATGTATATTTTATGGATGTTTGGTAGAGAACTTGAATATCTATGGGGCACAAAAGAATTTTACAAGTATTACTTTATCTGTGGCATCGGAGCCGCACTTGTATACTCCCTATTCAACATGAACTCGTTAACGCCTGTAGTAGGTGCCTCAGGAGCAGTTTTCGGCATTCTTCTTGCATTCGGCGTAACTTTCCCCAGAACAAAACTAATAATGTTTCCGCTTCTAATCCCGATCGACGCGAAATACGCGGTCTGGATATTCGGAGCAATCGAGTTTTTATATTTATTTGAAGGTGGAGGTAATGTAGCCCATCTCGCTCATTTAGGCGGACTTGCGGTAGGATATATATACCTTCGATGGAAGAGAAGAAAATTGTACTAGCCCAAAATCCAGAGTATTTTGGGCGTTGAATGGTTAAATTGTTGAATAGTTGAATAGGAAAAAAATATCTTCGTGTCCTTTGTGGATTTGTGTGAGATAAATTTCGGTGTTGTTTGGTGGGTTTTTTTGACTCATGACTCATGACTCATGACTAATGACTCAATTCAGATTCATTGAATCTGAATTGCCATTGACAAATAGGCGTTTTTTTCATATAATTTCTTTATGGAGTGGAATTTAGTAAAAGAACCGGAAGAGATCTTTCCAATTCCGCAGAGTTTTCTAAAAACTGTTAAAACTTATCCTGAAAATATCGCCTTGCAAATTTTAACATCCAACGGCGGAATTAAAAAATGGACTTACAAAGAACTTGCAGAGATGGTAATTTCTTTAGCCACGGAAATAAAATCCACAGGTATCGAAAAAGGCGATAGGGTTGCCATTTACGGACAATATAATCCGGAATGGATTATTGCTTACTTATCTATACAATTAGTGGGAGCCATAGGTGTCCCCCTCGATAACAGACTTACTTACAGAGAAGTCAATCATTTCCTTAACAATTCGGAGGCAAAATTGCTTTTTGCTTCAGAAGAATTACTCAGCCAGGATATCAACATAAGCACGCCGTTAAAAATGCCGGAGGTGACCTCGAAAATAGATGATTTTACATTACCTGAGTTATCTCTCGATGATAAGGCTTTAATTCTCTATACTTCAGGCACAACAGGATCTCCTAAAGGAGTTGTACTTACACATAGGAACCTTTCAAGCAATGTTGAAATGATGTGTGAGGCAGTCGATTTTAGTTCAACCGATATATTTTATTCACTTCTTCCTTTAAACCACGTTTTTTCCCAAACCGTTAATATTTTGGCTCCATTCTTCATTGGAGCCACAACGACCCTTGCCCGTTCTCTAAAATCAAAAGAAATAAAAGAAGACTGTATAAAAACACAGCCCACTATCTTCCCTGTTGTACCTTTAATTCTTGAAAAATTTATAAAAGGAATAGAGAATGAAATCAATAAACTTCCAACTGCTAAAAAAATTCTTTTCGGAACTTTAAACGGTGTCGGGACATTTCTCCATAAAGTGAAAAAAGGAAGCGGTTCTTTCCTTTATTCCACTATAAGAAAACAGGTAGGATTGGATAATTTAAAACTCCTGGTTCCCGGAAGTGCCGCACTCCCTGCATGGGTCTCCAAAAAATTTGAGAAATGGGGGTTTCCAATAATTCAGGGATATGGATTGACAGAAACTTCCCCGGTAATTTCCGTAAACCCACCACATGCTCCGAAAAACGAATCCATAGGATTGCCTCTGCCGGGTTTAGAAGTAAAAATACTTAACCCCGGAGTAAATGAAATTGGTGAAATCGCGGTAAAAGGAGATTCGGTTTTCAAAGGTTTCTGGAAAAACGAGGAAGCTACATCTGAAGTTTTTGAAGGCGAATGGTTTAAAACGGGAGATATGGGTTTTATCGATTCCGATGGCTATTTGTATATAACCGGAAGAAAAAAATCGGTAATAGTTACCAAAGGCGGAAAAAATATCTACCCCGAAGAAATTGAGACTTACTTATGTAAATCACCCCTTATCGAAGAGATTCTCGTATCTTATCAAACTAATCCAAATACAGAAAAAAGAGAATTAGTGGCTACTATTTATCCAAATTACGAAGCAATAGATGAATACTGTAAAAAACATAAAATAAAGGACAATGACCCTCATAAAGTATTAACCGGGGTTGTAAAAAAAATGAACGAAGAATTAACCGATTTTAAGAGAGTCAGAAGGGTAAAGATACGAGATGAAGAGTTCCCAAAAACCACAACCCAGAAAATCAAACGTTATCTCTTTGAAGAAAAAGGATTGGAAGTCTAAAACTCTTTTGCCAGATGCAAAAGAGAGTCTCTCGTCACAAGTCATGAGTCACTAGTCAAAAAAAACAACCCAAAAAACCCAATGAACTCTACAAACTCAATAAACTAAATTTCACACAGAGCACACAAGGATTTTACTCCTTTTTCCTATTTATCCATTCAACAATTTTACTATTTAACTTAGATTCGAAGAATCTACGTACTTACTTACGGGTTTTCTCTATAAAATCAGTCAATCGCTTAGAACCAAAAATTAAGAATAGCCCAAATAAAAGGAGAATTAAAAATTCAAAGAATTGTGGCCATAAACTTTTAGTAAATTCAGCCCCATAATTTAATTTGTTTACGATATTCGAAATAAATCTTACTAACTCTAATAACGAACGTCCAATTGAGCCGACTCCAACTAAAACAAAAGCAAAATCTATCAAATCCTTCTTTTCTAAGTTAATCCTCAACTCCTTGTCTACATCACCGCGCCAAAGTTTCTCAGCAATTAGATCGGATTTATTTATTAAAATATAAGCTCCTATAAAATATATACTTAAGGGAATAAAAACAAGAAAAACTTTTAAAAATACCAATAACGCTTTTAATACTCCTTGTTGTGCCATATAATAATTAAAACTGGAGATACCGGTTGAGATAGACATAATTACGATGTTAAGAGAAACAACTATCAAATATAAACCCAAAACCTTACAGGCTACACTTAAAATATCCTTTTTTGTCATTGCTCTGCTCCTTTTTTAATATCTTCTCTTATTAATTCCTTTATCTCTCTAAGTTCTTCCTTTGTGTAATAAGAAGATTCAATGACTTCTGATTCAATTGCTTTACTTTTGTGAATAATCCACCAGGGAAAACCCTCTATCCAAATCTGCCTGATAAGAATATCTCCTTGTTCCATAATAACATATATATAATTTATTTGTTTATTTTTCAAACGTATGGATCCCTCATTTATCTTTTGAATAAAAGGATTTAAATCTTGAAGTGGATCAAATACCAGTGTGAGCGAATCATTAACTTGCACGAATTTAGCTGGTTGAGCAGGTTTATAAATACTATCCTCAATACCACCGCCTAAGGGAATATTAAACACTTCGCACCAATAGTGAGGAGATCGAATAAAAGAACTTTTACCTTCTGGTAAGGAGAATCCATTATCTTCGGTAATTTTTTTCTCCTCGGTCTTATACAATTCCTGAGCGAAAATTGTGATATTCGAAATTGAAATACTATCCCTATCAATATGTAATTTCCTAAGAAATCTTGTTCTGCGATGATTTGGTCCTTCAACCATGAGCACAAAATAGATACCAGTAACTTCAGCTACAGTAAATTCCAACGTATCCACTGTATCATCATAAGTCTCGATTTCTGCAGCAATTTCAGGAGCAAAAGTCAGATCTACAATAAAATTTGCATTCCACCAATCTCCTTCCTTGATTCCTGAAAAATTAATAGGGAAAGCATTTATATTTAGATATAAAAACAATAAAAAAAATAACTTTTTCATATCTCTACCCAATATCCCAGTTACCACTAAAATATCTCAAAATATTCATACTAATATTATAAAAACATAACAATACTAAGTCAAGGGAATTGTTTTTTTCTAAAACCTAAAACCAAATACCTAAGACCTAATATAATGTCCTTGACAGTCATGCGGGATTGTTTATTATTTTAGAGGAAATAAAATGAATTATTCTGTGTGTATATCAGGTTATGAAAACGATCTTAAAATATTGCCGAAACTCGAAGAGTTAAACACGGGTATTGAGCTGCAAAGTTATGGTCTAAAAGGAGTCAGCTCTCCCCTATCGTGGGATGAAAAAATAAAACAGCATAAAAAAATAATTGAAAATTTTTCCGGCAGAATTTCGATTCACGGACCGTTCATAGGCATCAGAAATACACATAGAGATTATTTGCTCAAAGAAGCCGTGAAAAAACGCATGCGGCTCACTTATGAAATGGCAAAAGAGTTAAAACCGGAAGTTTTAGTTATGCATAGCGGAATTGTGGGGGATATCAAAACATGGCAATTGGAAGATTTTTGGCTGAAAGAAACAATAATTTTCTGGAAAGAAGAAATAAAGAAATACGAGAAAGAAAGAATTAAGATAGTAATAGAAAATTTAGTCGAAGAAGAACCAGATATATTAAATAAGCTCTGTAACGGCGTTAACAGCGATTTCTTTGCCCTTTGTCTGGATATAGGACACCTGGAACGTCTTTTCCGAGTTATCCCCTTCTAATTGTGTCAAAAGAATGGATAAAAGACTTCAATACGTCCATCTACACGATAATAATGGCGAAAACGACGAACACCTGCCCGTAGGTAAAGGTAATATAGATTTTGATAATTTCTTTGACAGTCTAAAAAATAGCGAAAACAATATCACTATCGCGCTCGAACTCGACCACTGTACCCCGGAAGAGAAAATTGATAATTTAATCGAGGTTATGAAGAGGTCAAGTGTCGAGATTTGACCCCAGTTATACCAATTATACTTACAAAAAACTCCCTTATTTTTTCCCAAATCTTAATGTTTAGTTTTTTTTAGTGTCGGCCTGTTCCAGTTTTATTTCATTTTTTATTATACAAAGGTCCCTGTAACCTAAGCTGTCTGCTTCTCCTCGATATTCTAAATCCCATATTTCAAGTGTTTTATTGCCTTCATTAAATCTTAATTTACCCTTTAATGGTCTATCTTTCAATCCTTTCAACTCCTCCCTTGCTACCGTTGCCGGTAGATAATATTCGTTATCGTTTAATCTAACCTTATATTTATCCCCTTCTTTCTTAAACGTATGATACTCGCCAGAAATCATAACAGGTTTTTCACTCCAGATTTTTTCATATCTACCATCCGGAGCTCTTACTTCTTCCTCTAATATTCCTTCCGGAGCTTTAATTTCTCCCAGGTAATTCCCATCGTAATCATAATGCAGGGCAAGTTCTATCCTAGGATATTTAAGAAAAACACCCTCTTCATTAGTATATATACCATTAACATACCTATTATTAGCTATATCAAATTTTGAAACAGTCTTTATAAAAACATTCTCCATTTTTTTAAAAGCCTTCCGATCTTCCTCGTCAACCCACAATTCTTCTAAATTCCCCAGTGAGTCATATTTTAGGACACAATAATAATTATCAGAAGAAGCATTATATTCATACAAAATAAAAAAATCCTTTTTACTACTAACGCAAATATCATGGATGAAAACATTGGTAGAATGCACTTTCTTTTTTTCTTCTATCCATGAAGATTTTAAGCTCTCGGGAAAATCTTTTGGCTTCTCCTCTCCCGGATCATACGTAGCAATAAAACCTATAGGATATAATTTTAAATAATCGATAACATCAACATTTAAAGTATCTTCCTTGAGCTTATTTCTTTTTTCATTAATAACAATAAATCTTATATTGTTCCGGGTGTGGGGAAAAATATATACGTTTCCCCACAGTGTCACCTGTAAAGAATTTCTCCATCTCGGTGAAACCAACCCGGGAACGACATAAGGTCTATACTCGTGCATCCTATATTTCCAGACAACTTCCTGCTTAGAATTTGAACTACTAAAGAGTATAAAAAAGTAAAGAAATACCATGCTTCCTCCTTACCAATGACATATTACGAACACAGTTTTTTGATAATCTCCACCCCTTGCCGCCGTCTCTAGTAAAGTTTTTCTCATTACACCACCATTTACTCCTTCACTACCTGCCATTATAAGAACATCAGCTGGATCAAGTTCGTTAGGCACACCCTCGGGAAGGCCTATATCTTCTCTAACTACCGTAGTATGGTCAAATCTACCGTCATTCTGATGGTCTATAAATATTACATCACCAAGATGAACATCCTCTCCGATCACTAAATCGACTTCTTCGCGAACTTCGTTTCCTTCTTCATCTATTTGTATCCGATAAACCGCATCTTCACCTTCAAGAATACAAAATTTTCCCTCTAATCTCCTATTCATCTGTTCTTTTGTACCATCCACATTACTATAGTGAATATTATCATGTCCAAGGAGTCGCCAGGCTGCGACCACTAAATCACAACAATCAAAACCCACTCTCCTTTCCGCCTGACTTTTTGATGGTATTTGATTTGGATATGGACCGCCGTCATAATCTCCCCATATCCAGGGAACGTAAATAAATGCTTCAATTGCTCTTATTAATTCTATGGAATGATCAGATTTACTGCTCACCATAAATATATTTGATTTTGCCCCTCTATAATAAGCAACTATGTCATCTTTTTTATCACCCTCTTTATAAATTAAACCACTCATTGAATTATTATCTGGTTTACCCACAGCATATATAGGGTGTTCCATTTTTATATCTTCTTCTTCATAATTGACATTTGTAACAAACCGAATAGTTCCTTCTGTGCCCACTAAGCTGCCTTGCCATCCCGTTCCGTAATCACTGCGAACTTTATATTCGATAATATCGCACCCACCCGCTTCTTCCTCATAAAGGTTTGGGTACCAACCATTAGAACCAAGCCAAAGCCCCGATTGATCAACATTTGTATATCCATTATACATTCTAGTATTCGGATCATTTCCCTCTTCCTGAGAATGAGTAAACCTGGGCAATAAACGTTCCCAATTGATTCCTAAATCTCCGTATTTTTCTTTATCCCATTTTCTTAATACTCTTGTTCTTCCCTTTATCTCGGCGCTGGTAGGGAAATCATCATCTTCGTACCCTAGGTAATATTCAAATCCATCATCTTCTGCGTCAACTTTACATTTAACCACATTGTACATATAAAAAACGTCTGAATATTCAAGAACTTTCCCACTCTCATCATCAGGTATACCAGATCCTACAAGTTTAGACACCAATACTACCTCTTCAATCCTCGGAACAACCGATAACTCATGTTCATCGCTTTCTACCTTATTTTTTTCACCCTCAGTACCTTCTCCTTCAAGAGTTATCACAATTTTTTCTTTGTATTTATCAGGAAGAAGCAATTTTCTATCACTATCTTTTCCTTCCCATTTAACGGTTTTTTTATCCATTTCATCTTCATCTAATTCCTTGGTATAAACCTCTTCCCCTTCTTCGTCCTCAACTATTAATTCAACTGAAGTTATATCTAATCCTTCAGGTTCTATTTTATAATATACTTCTATATATTCCT
>Ga0307432_1001352_pt1 | contig 14978 bp, 11 predicted proteins | sample SalMarWE160150MG_FD_202158 | JGI IMG/M metagenome (GOLD analysis project Ga0307432, IMG submission 202158) | Salt marsh sediment microbial communities from the Plum Island Ecosystem LTER, Massachusetts, United States - WE1603-150 | ecosystem: Environmental > Aquatic > Marine > Intertidal zone >...
TCAGCTCAACCCCGGTAGAAGCTACCAATGGAGATGTGGTAGAATCCTTAACACCAGACCCCTTGAGGATAGCGGGACCCGCTCTTAATATTGCCCCTATCCTGTCCTAATGATGGGGTCCACCTCACCCTATAATGTTGAGAACGCTCATTCCAGCTTTTACCGCTGACTGTCCTGTCAACTGTATTGGTTAGTCGTTTTTGGGCAAACCGACCTTGTGGAATGATACACCCTTGCCTCAGTTCTGTTTCTAATTCTAGCACTGCGGTCATCTTTGTCAATCCTCCCCCGAGTTGAGAGATGAAAGGTCACAAACCGCCCTTTTGTTACCTAGTTTTATCAGCACTGGCAAACTTAAAGATTCCTATTTGCACGCAAGCTCACCACCCATAAGTTTTGGAAATGCTTATTGCCCGGTATGTGCTTATTAACGTCCTGAGCTTTGGCATTAACGAAAGGCATTTAATAATCCTGACTACGCGAGGAGCTTTTACCTTCCCGTGGGGAGGCTCGGTTAGCAGCCTTAGGAGATTTACCACGTCGTTATCTGCCAATGCTAACAGCGCATGTCTTGCCTTGGAAAGAATAGGATCAGCCATCGGATGTCTTTTGACTTCCCTTTCATAATTTTCTAGGTTGCTAATGTTCCTTACGAGCATCTGAGCAGCATAGATAATCGGTGTCAGCCCGGCCTCTGAGAAAGGGTTTACCATGGACGCGGAATCCCCAATCAAAGCAATGTTATGCTGAACTAGTTTTTGAATTCCGGAGGCAGGAACAATTCCAGCTTCTCTTTTTATTATGTTGTAGCTGTCTAGCTCTTTATGCCTTAAGAATGCATCCAAATGGTTAAAGTCACCTTCAACACCAACATTGATGACTCCATCTTTTGGGAATATCCAAGAGTAGCCAGGGGAAAATCTCCTATCAATGTAAAATTCCAGATAGTCCATATCCGACGCGTCATAAGCGAGTTTGTACTGGGAGGCAACGACAAATTGGTGCTTTACTCCTAGGTGCTTTGCTATACGAGAATTGGGTCCATCAGCTCCTATAAGGATGTCATAATCTATCCTCTCTCCATTTTTCAGTTGAATGCTATTCTCATCAACCACTACCACCTCAGAAATTAACCTAATCTGCCCTCCTCTTGTTTCAATTTCTTGAGCCATGCCTTTTAGCCAATTTGTTCGATCCAAGGTAACACCACTTTTACTCATATGGCTACAAGTGCCATCCGGATAGATTAATTTTACCCCCCTCACCTTCTTACAAATGTACGGATTTGAATCAAATGGAATCTTGCTTAGGGATTGTAGACTGCAGGCTTCCCCGCATGCTGTTGACCTAATTTCCGACTGTTTCTCTAAGACTACAGGGCTTATCCCCTCTTGTATCAGGTTCAAAGCCGAGATCAGTCCTGCCGGACCAGCTCCAACTATAACTACCCTCATTTCGTTCTTCTCCGACCTTAGTTAGGCCGATTTTGCATCTGCCAGATTTGGAAAGGTATACACTGCTCGCAGAACAGAACTCCAGGATTTCCATTTTACTGTGATAATTTGATGATGGCAAGAGAGAAGGCAGACAGTCCATCTGACTGAACATTACGCTAGTTTGTGCAATGAGGTCTCAAAATACTATAGAGTGAAGCAATTGTCCTACGGAGAAATTGGTTCTAGTTTAGAGGCAGCTGGTCATCGACTGTAACAGCGTTAGAGAGTATCCCTCTGAAGCTCTTCGTTAGCACAATGGCATCATGAGGAATCAATTTATATTCCCATGCTTTACCAATGGATAGTTCTGCTTAATCATAATTTTCGTCTTTACTTCTTTTTAAGAGCAGCCAGTACTTTCTCCGGCCGGGCCGGTAATCTGGTAATCCAAGCGCCGCATGCATCATGGATTGCATTGATGATAGCAGCATGCGGACTGGTCAAAGCTAACTCACCACAACCAGCGGCACCAAAAGGTCCTTCCGGTCTGGGTGTTTCGAGGTACATCAATTCAACATCGTCCGGAATATCCTGAATATAGGGGAAACCGGCCCCAATCATTGTAGAATGCTTCTCGATGTCTTCGAAATCTTCCTGTAACGCCAGACCGATACCCTGCGCTAAGCCTCCATAAAGCTGCCCATCCACGGCCAATTTACTATTTATCGTACCCACATCAGCGGCCATCGCCATTTTTTCGACCGTGGTTTTACCCGTTTCGGTATCCACTTTTACTTCGGCTAAAAATATACCAAACTGGTGAATATGGATTACGTCACCCTGTGCGTTTTTATCCCATGGTGAAGACGGTTTGGCATAATTGAAACTATATTTTAAAGGAATATTTTCATCCACCATTTCCTTATAGGTGCGAAAAGTGCCGTCCTTCTTGCGCATGGCATCTATAAGGAGTTTACTCGCTTCAACTATCGCACGGCCGGTCATTACTTGCTGACGGCTGGCTCCCGAACCACCACTCTCCGGGCACGTGGAGGTATCGTTCATTTCCATTTTAATTTTTTCAGGAGGAATATTCAGAGGACGTAAGGCTTCATGGGCTGTTCCGAGTGTTCCTATGTCAGCCCCCTGGCCGGTTTCTTCCCAGGTATTGTAAACGGTAACGCTGCCATCTGGGCCCAGTTCAACTGCCGCTTCTGAAGCGTCTTGCCCGGCTGCGCCACAATTATACGTTCCGATAGAGATACCGACTCCATACTTATATCTGGCATCCGACTTTTTTGAAGCGTCTTTCTTGGCTTGAATATATTTAGCCTTTATCATATCCAGTAATTCTGTATATACAAATACTTCCGGGGGAGTACCATAGGGGAATGTGCCACCCGGCCTGATTACATTCTTATAGCGTAGATCGAACGGGTCAATGCCAGTTTTTTCTGCCAGCATGTCCATCAGGACTTCAGAAGCAAATTCACTTTGCGGAGCACCAAAGGCACGGAAAGCTGAGCCCCAAGCGTGATTGGTAAAAGTACAGCGCCCTTCCCCTCTGATAGCAGGGATATCATAACCGTCGCCTATGCACAGGGTACCCATTACTGTCAATAAATCACCAAGTTCAGAATAAGGCCCATGGTCTACGGTATAATCTTCTTCCATGGCGAGAAGCTTGCCGTCTTTATCGGCTGCATATTTAAGGTTTATAAAGAAAGGAGATCGCTTTCCGGTGTAGGTCATCTGTTGACGGTAATTGTACTGTAAATTAACGGGCCTACCGGTAGCCATTGCAGCTACTGCGACCAGAGCTTCCGAAGTTGGGGATAGCTTGTAACCAAAGTTTCCGCCGGCAGGGTTCTGAGTGAAGACCAGCTTATCCATCGGAATACCCACACCTTCAGCAATCATAGCGCGGTGTAAGTTAAGCCAAATGGATTTGGATTTAACTACCAGCCGCCCTTCATCATCAATATAAGCCTGGCTTACATCAGGCTCAATCGGCATATGGGGTTGCCGCCCAACATAAAAATCGCCTTCCACTACGTGGGCTGCTTCTTTGAAAATGGGGGCGGTATCCTGTCCTTTTGCAATTTTTTGGGTGAAAAACACGTTTGGTGTACCCGGGTGAATTTGGCTTGCGTCCTGAGCCATGGCAGCCGGAGCGCTCATGTAAGCAGGTAACGGCTCTAAATCGACAACCACTTTTTCTGCGGCAGCCCGAGCGTGCTCTTCGGTATCGGCACAGACTATCGCTATAGCATCGCCATACTGGAATACTTTCTCATCAGCCAGTATGGGACGGTCCCATCCATCATTCAAATTAGTATCGGGAACAAGTACCAGGCCAAAAATGCGGTTTTTCCCCTTAACGTCTTTATGGGTCAGGATTTTGAAAACACCGGGCATCTTTTCCGCTTCCGCGGTACTAATAGACTTGATAATAGCATGACTGACTTCCGCTTGTACCAGGGCTAATTGCAGGGTGCCCTTAGGCATTTTTAAACCTAAATCAGCACCAAAATCATAGGTGCCCGTAACTTTCGCCGAAGCGGTGGGGCGAGGAACCTTGGTTCCCCACAGTCTGCCGTCTTTTGGCGCCTTGTACATCAGGTCTTCTGGCTTCATCTCTCCCCGCAGAACCTTTGCCGCGTCCATCACGGCGTCCACCAGCTGTTTATAACCTGTGCAGCGGCAGGCATTGCGGTGCAATTGGAACCAATCACGTACCTGTTTGCGGGTAGGATTGGGGTTTTCATCTAATAGGGCTTTAGCCGATACGATATAACCAGGTGTGCAAAAACCACACTGGGCTCCGCCATGAACGATCCATGCCAATTGTAGGGGATGTAAATTATCCTTATCACCCACGCCTTCGATGGTAATTATGTCGGCTTTTTCCGGTACCTTACTCATTTTTGTGGTACATGAGCGAACCAATTTCCCGTTCATGATGACATTACATGCCCCGCATTGACCGGTATTGCAACCTATCTTGGTTCCGGTTAGAAGAAGTTGTTCCCTCAGTACTGATGCTAAGGAACCGCTCTCTTCTGCGATAACCGTCTTTTCCAACCCATTGATGACTAACGTTTTCTTTTCCACAATTTATCCTCCTACGAAATTATTTGTACTTTATCGAATATTTATATTGTAGAAAAATTGAAATTTACATACAGTCAGCAAAAGTGGGACAGTTCAGGCCAATAAGTTAACAGAGACTCAGAGGTCATCGTCCGCTCCTTAGTAGCCCTTTCTAATATTTACTTGCTCTTAATGTCCTACTTTTCACCTCCTTTTGTCTCTGATTATTTGAAGGTACCTCGCAGTGTAGACGCCCGAGGGAGTGACATCCCCCGAGGCGTGGGCTTGAGAAGGCTGTGCAGTAGGGGTTATGGCGCCTGTCGGAACAGGCTAAGTTTTCCCGCTTACAAACCTCGGTGCCCCCGGTGCGGCATCGCACAGCGGCTGTTTTACTGGCATGATTTCCGGAGCATCTGGGATCACCGGTAGGAGTAGGTGAGACGGGTATTTAGCATCATGGTAGATGAAAATCTCACTTTTCTCTGGCATTAGAGGCCTTTCTACATACCGGGAAGAACTATCCCATGTGGAGTAAAGGGCATCATCGCTGGCAATTTTTAACCAGATTCTTCTCCCCTTTTTGAAGGTCTTAAATATAGGCTGCAACTCAATCTGGAACTCGTACACCGTGTTTGGTTCCAACTCCACAGGTTTCTGGAAGGGATGCCATAGCATCCCCGGTTTAGACATACTTTCATCGACCTCTCGGAACTTGGCCTTAAGGGAACCCCAGCTCCATATCTGGACGCTGCTCGGTATCCAAGGGTCGGTTACTGCGGGTTTTATCTCGGGTTTGCCAGTAACAGGATTAAGGGGTACACCTTCTGGCACCATTTCTCCCATCTTTACAAAAAATGACCAATCGCTGGTGACCTCTTCTGTCGTTGCGGCGTACAGGGTGAAGGCGACCGGCCCCCACACTCTCATATCCTCTTCTAGGGGTGCTGATATATATACTAAATGTTCTGGCTTGTCGGGTGCCACCAGCGCCATGTCGATGATTCCGTACGAGGCTATCATGGCAGTATTCAGACTGATGTTATTATAAATATCTGGCTTCGCCTCCGCTGCTGGCGGCACCGTGTTGATCATTCCGTGTGGCTCGGCCGCATCGGTTTTGGACTGCAGGTAATACTTTGTCCACTTCGTGCGTGCTAGCGGATATTCTCTTTCATAGCGCCATTTTCCGGTACCGTTATCGTAGATGGCTATTTCCGGCTCATCCATGATGCCGGTATTTATACCCTTGAGCCAATAGTTGAGCCACCTCAGTATCTGCTGGTTGAAGGCCGTGCTCTCGAAAATCCATGGCTGGTAGTTCTCGTTGGTCCACGGCGTTATTATCAGTTTCTTCGGTGACCTAATATCGGCGTAGGACCTTAAGTGATAGACGGCATGTAACCGGTTCGGCGTGCTCATTATGTTAAGGATTGGGACTTTTATTTGGTGTATCGTTTTCCAGCTGCCCCCGTGCTCCCACCAGAATGGTCCATCTTCGGTATTAGCCAAAAGTTCGGCAATAACATTAGAGGGTCGTTTTTTGCCAGGAAAAGGCCCCGGCCATATAGCGCTGTTCATTAGCCCTGAGGTCATGTTCAAGATAAAAGGCTTGCGCAACACGCCTCCCGGATAGCATAATCCCCTGTAATTATCTGTAGTCGCTAGTACAACCAATGCTTTAAGATGTGGTGGATTTAACGGAGCTGTTATCCATTGCATGACGCCATATCCGGAGGCTCCCATCATTGCTACATTGCCGGTGCACCATGGTTGCTCAGCAATCCATTCTATCAAATCATAACCATCTTGGGCAGCCACCGAACCTTGAAACGCAAACTCACCTTCGTTAAAACCGCTACCTCTTTCAGCGGCCTGAACACACACATATCCATTGGTGCAATAAAATGCCGGTTTAGCGCTTTCAAAAAAGCGTTCCTTCTGAAAAGGTGAGTAGGCCAAAATCGCGGGCCATGGCCCTTCCCCGTCTGCGGGTCTGTAGATGTCCACAGCGATCCTTACACCATCTCTCATCGCAGCGTAGACGTTCTTCTCGCGTATGACTCCAGCAGGCACGGGATCGGGATAAATGATGTCATATTTATCCATTTTGACTCCTTTCATCCTGAGTGAAAGAATGGCTTAGACATAAGCTCTTTCATCGTTTGGCCTTGGCCGCTTGGCGGATCCTAGCTTTGGCCCTAACGCAAAGCCAAGACGAGTATTACCAACCCTGAGTGAGGTGGGGAAAAGAACCTTCATCGAATCCTTCAATACACCATGATTGGGTCCTACACTTCTTCTGCTGCAGCGTTCAATCCTGCGAGACGACCAAAAGTCCAGGCCCGACTATGACTTAGTCCCGGTATTGTCGTCGGATAGTGACTCCCAAAGAACGACCCGGAGACGTTCCCGGCAGCGTAAAGTCCAGGGATGACATTTCCCTCTACATCAAGCACCTGCAGCTTTGAGTTAATCTTTAAACCTCCGAGAGTTACCAAGTAGACAGCCGTTACTTGTGCTGCGTAGAATAGTGGTCTCTCAACTGTAGTCAACCGGTCAGGATGCTTACCGAAGTCTTGGTCTTTCCCAGCCCGCGCCAGCTCATTATACCTCGTTACCGTAGCTTTAAAGGCTTCAACTGGGACGCCCATCTTCTGGGCAAGTTCTTCAATAGTATTTGCTGTCAGCACATTTCCATCTCGGATTGCCTCGTTGAGCCACTCTGGATTCCAGAGATACGTCGGCGGTCCCATATTTTTACAGCACTGACTCCGCATTTTTGGCCATTCCTGATCGTATTTAGCATCCCATATTGACCAGGCAACGTTGCTTGGCTGTTGCATGATCTGCGAACATTCATAACCCCAAGGCAGGTCTTCATTCATAAAGCGTTCACCGTTCAGGTTCACATAAAGCCATGGCTGGCGTGCTAGATCAAAAAGTCTCGGCTTGCTCCAGATTGTGAAATCAAAAAGCATTGCAGAGTGAGGTGGATCATCTATAGCCGCGCCGATCCACATGCCCATCTTGTGCCCATCACCGGTATTTACTTTGTTATCATAAGGACCAACGATCTGCTGCCTAGCATAGGCCAAATCCGTCATTTCAGGGTACAAGGAAGTAATTTCACTGACACCTTTCCAGCAATACTTTTCAACCATTTTGCGGTCACTTCCATAATCCCCCGTACATAGCACCACCCCCTTTCTGGCGTTGAACTGGATGTATTCACCATCTTTGTTTCGTGCAATAACGCCAGTTACTCTCCCCTTTCTTGCTCTGAGCAGCCGTACTGCTGGATTCTCAAAACGATAGTCTACACCCCGTGCACTGATGTTGCTCATTAGCATTTTGGCTAGACTCCCCTGCCAGCCGTAGTTCTCTGGGTCGAAGACGTGTATTACAGGATAATTCGGGAAATACCAAGGTTTGGTTGTCGGGTCCAGGGCAACCCCTATATTGGCCGCTTCAGCCATGTCCAGCAGCCAGTCCATGACTTGGCCGCAATTATCTGCCCAGGTTTTCACCACTCTCTGGTCACCTCTGTATGCTGCAGTTTCCATTATTGTGTATATAAGGTGTTCCTTGTCAACTTCAATGCCTGCCTCTTTTTGCAATCGGCTGGCGATGGCGGCGTTATGCAGGCCCCGGAAGTTGTAGCTAGGCCCCTTTTCAATCTGGATGGTTTTAACGCCTGCCTCCGCAGCCGAGAGCGCTGCAGCCAATCCAGATATGCCAGCCCCCACTACCACGACATCGGCGGTTGCCGTCTCCTTAATGTCTTTTGCTGGAATCGGTGGTGGTGGGTTCTCGAGATTATAATTCCAAGGCACCGATAGCTCGTCACTGGACTGCCTGTGCATATCAACCCTTCTTCCTAGATTCAAACTTGAGTTTATAATCCAACTCCGGTTCTTTTGCCCAGCCTTGACCGACTATTTAATCCCAAACGATCAGCATTATCTAGGTCATGTCCCAAATCTCCTGTAAAAACTGTATCCCTATAATCAAATTCAAGGAGGGGCAATCCCCAAGTCTTCGTATATTTTCGCTACGAATTTGCCAAGGTCTTCCGTAACATATGCTGGGAGAACCCATTCCATTTCCCTGAGATTGCGAGTAATGGTCGGAAGCCAGTTGAAAGGTATAGATATAAGCTGTCTGCCTTCTGGGAACACTCCTTTTGCTTTCATACCGAAGCTGAGGCCGGTAGTTATATAGTTCACCTGCCCGGTCATGAACGGATAAGCAAAGAGCCAGGAACACCCTAGTACATGAGTCATCTCGCTGGACCACATTTCTCCGTCTGTATAGATCAGTGCTCTCAATATGATTTCCGTTTGGTTCATATTATCGGTAAGGATTATCAGAACATCCGGATCGAACGGCATTTTGTCTAAGGAAGAGAAAGCTATATAGTTCACGGTACCCGGTGTTAGCCTCTTTATGTGTTGATATATTCTTTTATTGGCGTTGGTGTCTTTAAAAGCCTTTATGCCCACTCCGAAAAGCCCGCTTTTAAAGATTCCTGAAATTTCGTGTCCCCATACATAAGCCGAGGGTCTGCAGGTCAGGTTATCCAAATCGGCATAGAACGGTGTTTTACACTGTTGCGCTTCTCTGGTCATCTCGCAGAGTGCCAGCTGCTTGTCTAGCCTAGTAATTTCTTCGGGTTTTTGAAGTAGAAACTTTACGCCGACTGGTGGATTCTCAAAATAGAAGTCATTGAATATGGATAGGTCTTTCTGGATTGTGCTCATCTTAGCCCTCCTCAACTCATATTGCTCTTTCGGCTATCGAGAATCAGGAACGTGGTATTCCTAGCTCTGCACATACGCTGTCGATGACTTTTTCCTCGTCCGTGTATATGGGCGGAACCCATTCCATTCCCTGGAGATTCTGAGTAATTGTAGAAAGCCAGTTATAGGGTATTGAGATGATCTGTCTGCCCGGCGGAAATACCTTGTTTGCTCTTATACCAGAGCCCATGCCACTCATTACATAGTTTACCTGCCCGGTTTCATACGGGTAAACTAAAATCCAAGAGCATCCCATAACAAAAGTCATCTTGCTGGAGAGTTTTTCGCCAGTTGTGTAGGTCATGGCTCTCAATATTATTTCCGACTGTCTGACATTATCCGAGAGAATTACTAGAAGGTCAGGGTCGAACGTTAGCTTTTCCATCGGCGAGAAGGCGATATAGCGGACGATCTCCTTGTCAAGTCGTTTGATATACCCGCGAATTTTTACGTCAGCACGGGCTTCCTTGAAGATTTTTAATGCAACGCCGAAGAGTCCGCTTTCAAAAACCTTATCGCTCTCAGTTCCCCATACATATGCCGCTGGTTTGCAGATTTGCTGCTCGGGCTCAATATAAAAAGGATTGTGACCGAGTTGCGCTTCTTTAAGCGTCTCACAGAAACGAACATTTTTATTTAGTCTCTTGATTCCTTCAGGTTTGTTAAACAGGAATTTTACACCTACAGGTGGCCTTTCAAAATTGAACTTCTTGAATATTAAAAGGTTTCGCTGGATTTGGTTCATACTACCCTCCTTGTTTGTCGTGCATTTATCACCTACCTATCATCATGTATGGTAAGAACGTGCAGAGTGAGGGTACCGCTATCAGTAGTGCCACATGAAATATATCGGCTATAAGAAAGGGTATGACGCCACGGTATAGAGTACCAACAGGAGCGTCAACCACTCCAGCCAAGCCAAATAGATTTATGCCAAACGGTGGCGAGACTAGGCCTATCTCTACTATCCTCACCATTATCACGCCATACCAAATAGGGTCGAAGCCGAGTGCTATCATCATGGGGAAAAGGATTGGGACAGTGATGACTAAGATGCCATATATATCGAGAATTGTGCCAAGTATAATATAGAGAAACAGAACTATAGCCAAGATACCATATTTGTTGAGCCCGAGCGCAACTATATATTCACTGGCTAGGAAGGTAATTCTAGTCACCGCCAAGAACTGATTAAAGATAAAAGCACCTATAACTAAAGCCATTATCATAGCCGACATCTTCGCCGTATCCAGTAGGCACTCAGCAAAGCCTGAGCCGCTAAGCTGTCTCCTGACCAAACTGATGACCAAAGCCCCAAAAGCTCCAATGCCGCCGGCCTCAGTAGGCGTGAAAACACCTCCGTAGATGCCCCCTATAACCAGCAGGAATAGCGCAACTACGGGCCAAGATAGCTTGAGTGCCCCAAATTTCTGCCTCATGTTAGTCTTAGCGCTAGGGGGACCCATCTGAGGATTAAACTTGCAGAGGATGTAAATCGTACCCACGTAGAACACTATCTCGAGTATTCCAGGAATAATGCCAGCTATAAACAGCTTGCCCACAGACACTTGGGTCAGGATGCCGATAATGATAAACCCCATACTAGGGGGAATAAGGATACCCAGTGTGCCTCCTGCAGCGATACTGCCGACTGATAGCTTAGCATCATAGTTGTGGCGTTTCATCTCGGGATAGGCTATCTTTCCCATAGCTACTACTGAAGCTAGGCTGGAGCCACAAGCAGCCGCAAAGAGGCCGGAGGCCACTGATGTAGCCATAGCCAGACCACCTCTAAACTGTCCTACCCAGGCGCGCGCCATCTCATAGGCTTCTTTCCCAATCTGGCTACGGGAGACAAAGGCGCCCATAAGCAAGAAAAGTGGAACTACGGCAAATTGATAATCAGTAGTTTTATCGAAGGAGATAATCGCTATACTGGAGAGCGCTGGTTCCAAACCCATCAGTATGACCAGGCCAGTAAAGCCTAGCACGATTAAAGCGAAGGCGACATGCACGCCAAGCAACACAAGTATTATCATGAGGGCGAGGCCAATGAGTCCAATCTCGACAGGACTCATTTCCGTATCACCTCAGCGAGAGAGCGCATTAGGTCTATGGCAAGTATTAATGCCGCTATCCCGGCACCAATCGACAGAGCGAACATAAAAGGAGCATAAGGGATATCCAGAGTATCGGTAACGTTGCCCCTCGGGAGTAAAAAGTACCTCTTTGCCATCACAAACACTCGCCAGGATAGCAAAGAGAATCCGGCAAATCCAAAAAGATAGGCTACGCTGCGGATAGTTGCCTGAACCCTCCGGGACAACCGCTGTATGAGCACCGTGACTTGGATATGGCCCTTTTGCACCTGGCAGCGAGCCAACCCCCATGTTCCAGCAAAAACCAGCAAAAGACCAACAACTTCCCACGTACCTTTTATTGGTTTACTAAAGAAATACCGACCGATGACATCAGCCACTGTTAGCAGCATCATCATGGCCAAGATGACCGCTGCTATAATGGCCATTACTCTACTTACGCCTTGCAGCCCTGCCTCTATTCGCACGGGCAGCTTGGCAAAGCTATTTCGCCATTGCATTTCAAACCACACTTAATTCATCTATTCAACTTAGCCAGGAAAGCCGGTTTTATAATCTAGCTAGCGGAGGTGGGTATAGTGTGGATGCTCCCACCCCCCTGCTAGCTAAATTGGAAAGAGCTACTTATGCTCACTCCATGCTTTATCTGCCTCACCCTTCCAATAGTTGAATACATCTCTCGCTTCCCCTACACCAGCAGCCTCATTTGCCGCAATCCATTCTTCCCACAATATCTTAAACCTCTCTTCCCATAGTGCTCTCTCTTGCTCGGTCGCAGTTACCTTCATGCCAAGGTCTGTCACCTCTTGCCAACTTTGCTTGGTGAGGTCTGCGATCGCCTGGTGGCTCATCTCGGCCGCCGTGGGAGCGAGGTCCTTCATTATCTGTTGGTCTTGTGGCGATATCTTATTCCAGGTGTCCTTGTTCACGATCGTGACCATTCCACTCCCGCCAAAGGCAACGTCCAATACGTGATCTGTTACCTCGAAAAGTCCGAAATCATGGGCAGCGCTCAAGGCAGAGAAAGTAGCGTCCGTCACTCCGGTTTGGAGCTTCTCATACGCCATTGGGGGTGCATCAAACACTGTTGCGACACCCAATTTCTCCATAAGCTCCAGTCTGACGCCACCACAGCCAACCTTTAATCCAGCGAGGTCGGCCGGAACACGTATTTCTACACCATTGGAAAACAGATAGGATTCTGAGTAGATAACATACAAGAACACATCGCCGAAGTCTTTGAACTCCTCTGCCACGGCCGGGTATTTGTCAATAAGCTCGAAGAAAGCCTCCATATGCGCCGTGTTGGCTTCCAATGTATCATCAGGGAAGCCAACACCAGGTAAACCGGTTACAGAGGTGACTGGGAAACTGTCCTGATAAGTGTTAATAGCGGCAAAGTACATGTCAGCCACCCCGGTAAGAACGGCCTCAGGTGCGCCCTTCACAGGGATCAGTGACCTAGCAGGGTATATCTCAACCGTTACCCTGCCATCTGTCCTCTTAGTAACCTCATCGGCCCACCACTCCACACCGACAACTGGTGCTAAGCCCGGCGGTATATCTGTACCGAGTCTCACAACTATAGGCTCAGCAGTCTCTGGCGTAGTTTTGGTACAGGCACCGAGAATCAATCCTACCACCAGAATCATTATTAACGGCACTAAAACTATTCTCTTCATCGCTTTTCCCTCCTTCAAGATAAGACTTCTATTTCCCGCGCCCCGAAGTTATAGATGTATCAATAATCTCCGGTATATCACCTCCTCTCATAGTTTCTCATATTCAAGATGTGTCTTTTATTCACTTGTGCTTTTGCTTATTACTGTTTCGCCGATGCTTCCTCGGAGTGCCTGTCATATATGGACGTATGCGCTCCAGCGGTGTCTTTTCCTGCATAGGAAAACCCTGTATTCTCTCCTATGCCGTTGGGGTCAAATGCTTTTTTAATCTTACCAAACCGTAAATGATAGTTAGACACACGTGGTCCAACCACATCAGCAGGCAACATACCCACTGATGATGATGGCATCGCGAAGCAGCCATCTACACCCCTTTGACCTACCTTCTCCGACCATTCCTTTACAGCCTTCAACGATTCAGCGTCATATGGATTGTACCGGCAAAATATTTCTGTGTGCCCTAGGTGCCCCTGTTCCTCTGCCCATCCGAATTGCTGCCCGTCATCAGCTATTACTAGGCCTTTCCTTATCATTTCCCTCTTCATTTCTGCAGCCTCCTCCAGCCACCTCACGTGCATGTCGTACCTCTGACCCTGCACCAGTATCGAGGCAAACGCCCCGCCGGCACGAAAAGTTTCCCTGATGGAGGCACTGATTCTAGTACACTGGAACAAGAGGGTTGATTGCACCGCTGGGTCTTCAACTACTTTCAGGGACTTCCCCCCGGTTTCTTTTATAATCTGCTCCAGTACCTTCCTCCTGTATTCAAAGTCTTCCGGGAAATTCCCAGCGATTATTACCATGAACCCGGGCCCTTGGACCTCTTTACTAAATCGATCCAGGGTGGCAAAATCCTCTTCATTACTGGTTGTTATGTTGGAAGATAACATCGAAGGGCAGAAACCCATAAGCTCGTAGGCTATTTCGCTTTCACCTATCTTAAGCTCCGCTTCAACCAGTTTCTCGATTGACGGGAAGGAGAAATAGCGCACCATCATGTTTGGCGGAATCTTCGGCAGAGTGTAACGGGGTGATGCTCCTTCTAGAGCAAACCTTGTGGGCCCCGGCCAGTGATAGACCTTGGTCGCTTGCTTGGTAATGACACCACCACTCCTGATTATGCCTCTTAAAGATGGGCCTGGCCCATCCCCGCAGAACCACTCATCCGAAGAACCCAGCGTACCTAATCTAATTATTTCTCCTTCATCGGTTACCCATTCTGTCGCTAGGTCGTTGCGGTCCCCCGTACTCGTGGTAATTCCCATATGCCCATGGCCAGATAGGGCCAGTGCCGTGCAGGTAGATCCAGAGCCCTTTATGTTGCAGTTTAGGCTTCTCTTAAACAGCTCAGCTTGCAGTTCTGCCGAGATTACATAGGGCTCAACCACCGCATACATGTTTTTTTCGTTAATTTCAATTATGTGGTTCATCCTCCTCAGGTCTAAAAAAAGGGAATCATAGTTGGGAGAAGTAAATGACCAACCTGTACTTTGTGCCTTAAATGGTATTTTGTGTTTATTACATAGCCTAACTACCGCTTGCACCTCTTCTGTGCTACTGGGAAGAATTATGGTTATATTATGGGAACGATATGCATACTGTATTACTGGGTCATCGGAAATATTCTCCGCCCCCACCACACCCTCGAATTCCTTATATATATCTTTTCTTATAGCCATGACTCATAACCTCCCTTAGATTGCCTTCTCAACCAGTTCAATGATATCGTAAACCTTCAGGCTGCTGCCGCTCTCTTTGATAGCTTCTTTAAAGTTCTTCTCGCACCACGGACAGGCGGTAGCGATTGCCTCGGCTCCGGTAGACTCGGCTTCTTCTATCCGCTCTTTGGCCGTCCACATGGAAAACTCG
>Ga0307432_1001361_pt1 | contig 14943 bp, 7 predicted proteins | sample SalMarWE160150MG_FD_202158 | JGI IMG/M metagenome (GOLD analysis project Ga0307432, IMG submission 202158) | Salt marsh sediment microbial communities from the Plum Island Ecosystem LTER, Massachusetts, United States - WE1603-150 | ecosystem: Environmental > Aquatic > Marine > Intertidal zone >...
GCACGGGCAGCAGGCACCAATCACCGGCGGCGGTATCTCGAGACCACCGTCAATGCAGAACGAGAAGTCGGTCCCGTACTCATCCGTCGTACCGTCAGCGATTTCGTGCCGTCCGAGAATGTCCTCAGGACCCCAGCCAAGCCCGCCGAAGTGGTCGTTCTCGCTTAGTGCCCAGCCATTACCTTCAAGCGAGCCGTGAAGGAACGTGGTGCAACCGGTTCCTTCAGGCGGTGGAGGTGATCCGGCACCTGAGAACTCAACCCAGTAGCGGTTGCCCTCAATGAACCCCGTGATCGGAGGAGAGAACATGACCGCATAGTCCCAGCAGCGGAAGTTGTCACCCCACCAAGCCTTGGCGGCAATGTCAACCGGACCCGGCGAACTAGGAAGCTCGTCGCCCGGGAAGCCGTTGTTGTCCTCGTAGAACCTGATCTCGAAGTCATCCGGTGGTGGAGCCATGTTCTGAGACTCATGATAACACTCACCGAGATAGCCGTCCTCATTGTACCTAATGTAACACGGCGCGAAGCAGAACTGCGTGATCTCGGCCACACGGGCGACGAAATCATCGGCGACCCTGATGCCGAAGTTTTGCCGGTCCATAACGAAGATGTAGCTGCAAAGGCCATCTTCACCCTGGCAGTTCTCAGGATAGTTCGCCGCCGGGCAAACCGGACACGGACCCTCGGGAGGTACCCAGCCGTTGTCAGGGTCTTCGGGGTCGTAGCACCCGGAACCACCAACGTACTCACCGCCGAGTGTAGTTTCGCACAGCTCCTCATCCATCGGGCCGCCCGTGCCGTCATCATCCCGGCAGTCACCGGGATTCACACAGCAAGCCCCGGTATCGCAGATGTACGGATCCAACTCAGTCCCACTGCCGCAATTGACAATGGCTTCCACTGGGGAGTTCACCGGCAAGTTCAGACCCGCGAGCCAGAAACCGCCGAACGCCTCGCATACCAATTGGTTCACGACATCGCAGCCCGTGTCCTCACCGCACGTGCCGCCGGGGCACTGAATCACTTCACCGGTTCCCGAATCGCACGCGTAACCGGCGAGGTCGCCGTTGACGCACACGCCACCGACGCATTCGCCGTTGGGACACTCCGGTATCCCTTCCGGGTTGCACAGCAGACCATCGCGATCACCGTCCACGCACACTTCGCCGCAGCACGCCGCAATCGGGCATGCGCCGGCCGTCACGTGGAACTGGTAGGTGCCGCCGCCGTTCTCCACGGAGTACGTACCCCGCCAGCCCGAGTAAATCGGGTAGTAGTACGTACCCGCAGGCAACGGACCGTACGTTCCCCACGAGTTGTCATCGGTGGGACAGTAGGGACCGCCACGCGCGTGACCCGCCGTCCCCAGACCCTCACCGATCGGGCTGGGTACGCCGGTTTGTGACAGCACTTGGGCACACGGGCAGCCGACATAGAGGCCCGCCCAGGCCGGTCGCACGGGCGCAGGACCCGTGGCCGGATCCTCGATCTCGCTGCAGCACGTCTCGATACGAATGTTCGCGCAGTCAGTGAGAGAGAAAGCCTCCCACCAACCCGGATCACGCGTATCTCCTTCCGGGTTGAAGATGCCGCCGCCGCACGTAATCCCCGAACATGTGCCGTTATCGGTATCGACGGTATCCAGGCAGTCACGATTTGGATCGCAGGCATTCCCCTCGTTGCTGCCGCCTTCACAGAGCAGGGTGTCGGTGTTGCACACGCCGCCGCCCGGGCAGTCAGCGTTCACATCGCACGGTTCGCCGTCGTTGACCCCGTCCTGGCAGAAACGCGGCGCGGTGTAGTCATCGAACGTCGCTGACGAGTTGTTACCCGTCATCGTGACCTGAATCGGATTTTCGCCGATGGCCGGAACCGTAACCACCTTCGGCGTCACATCCAGACAGTTGTCGCCACCTGAAAGCGAAGGTTGCGGACAGCAGTTCGGCCTCTTCTTCAGGTCGCCTTCGCAGTAGCTTCCATAGAGCAGGTCGCTAAACCCGTCAGGGCACACCGCCGGCTCCTCTGGGCTAGGCTTCTGCACTTCCACGCAATCGCCCGTGGCCGGATCGCAGCAGCCCTTGATCTGGCAGGCCGGCGGCACCATAACACACGGACCGTAGTACTCGCACGGACCAGCTACACCCTGAGCGATGCAGTCGGCAGTGTCAACACACGTTTTCTCGGTGTCGTCGGCACACCTCTGACAGTCCGGAAGGTCGTCGTTGCACTCCGGGCCCAGTGGATCCCACTGGCAAACCTGGCAGCCCGTCCCCACTCCCTGGAAGACGTTGTTCGCATCCTCGCAGACCCACGGCAGAACCTTGCTGCAAGTCCCCAGCTCCGCGTCGCAGCAGGCGCCATCCGGCGCGCCGGCGGATGTCCCGACGATCTCGAACGCCAGAACATCGGGCTTGTCTATGCAGTTGGCATCAGGACACTGGCTAGTGCCGCCCATGTCACACCACAGGCCCTCACGATAGCCACCGTCGCACACGCCGAGCAGCCCACTCGTATCCACTGCCGGAAGGGCGTCTAAGGGCCCCTGGACAAACAGCGTCGTCGGGCTGTTAGTGCCCACGTCCTCCACATCGGTCGAAAGCCAACTGTACGCGCCAAGCGGCGTGAAGTTCGCCGCGACCGAGATCGCCATGACACCGCTCGACGGAATCGTCAGCGGCGGGTCAAACAGAAGGGTATGAACCGCCGCATCACTGACACCCTGGTCGCTCAGTGGTGGGTAGAACGTGTCCTCGATAAAGAGCGGATTGGCGGGATTCGAGATGTCCCAGAACTCGATCGCCATCCGGGCCTGAACCTGGACGCTCGCCGCGAACCGCACGATCTCGACGTTTATGTAAGATCCGGAAGAAACTTCCGGATCAACCGTGTAGTCATCACCCAGACGCTGGAACGTGAAACCGGGACACTGAGTGGCCCAGGTAACCTCACCAACCCCAGTTATAAAATCACCCTGTGGGGCGATACCGCTGGCGTAGGCCGGGCAGTCGTTCGTGTTCTCGGTCTGCCCGATATCGACGCACGCATCCTCGGTCGCCAGCCACGCACCGGCGGCGGTCTCACACTCATCATAAATAACCGCAGTGCATGCACCGTCCGCATCGCAGCACCGGCCGGGGTTGCACACTACCGGGTCTCCCTCCGTACACTCGCCGCCGGGACCGCAGGGGTTGACCACATAGCACTGACCGGCCGTACCGGTGACCGATCCGTCAAGGTCACATAGGTCCACGGTGCAGTTCAGGCCGTCCTGATCGCAGTGCCAGTCCTCGGTACATGGAGGAACACACGCATCATTCCCCTCGTCGCAGACGGTTCCGGGCTGATCCGCGCACAACGGCGTTCCAGCCTGGCAGTTCCCGCTTTCACAAACGTCAAAGCTCGGGTCGCACAGACAGGTCTCTTGACCGTTGCACTCCAGCTCATCGTCACATTCGGATTCCGCCTCGAATCCCGGATTGCACGCGGTACCGTTGGGACACTCAGTTGCCAGGGGCTGCGCCGGATCACAGACCCTTCCCGCTCTGTCGCCGTCTTTGCACCGGTACGGGATCTTCCAGTTGACGCACTGCTCAAACGCAAGCGCCTCGCAGGTGTACAAGACACAGTCCCCGTGGGGGCCTCCTGGAGGACCGCAGCAGTCGAGAAAGCTCCAACAGAACTTGCCCTCGGCGGGGTTTGCCTCGGCCCAGTGGCAGGCACCTGCGCAGTCCGAGTCATCCTCGCAAGCATCCCCGTCGTGCTCGCCGCCGCTGCACATGCTTGTGGCACACGAGTCCATCGTGCAGGGGTTGCAGTCGTCGCACTCAGCATCAATCCGGCAGGGGGCTCCGGGAGTAGCCACAGTGCCGCCTACAACGCTCGACCTGCCCAGGAACACCGGTTCACCGGACGCCAACGAACGCGACGTAGGATCATTCCGATAGTCCACCACGACCGGCGGCAGAATCCGAAGATTGCTGGGAACTCCAGGGCCAATCCTGACAGCCTGTTCCACGTTCGCCCTGGAGGACACCGGCGCCCCTCCGGCCTTATCACTCTGCCCTTTCATTAGCTTTGCCCTAGGCTCACCTTGAAGCGTGAGGCTGAAGGCAAACACTCCCATGGCCAAGACGCCCACCATCGGGCGCCATCGAATCGAACCGTTAGACGCTCTCATAGTTCCAAACCTCCTAAATAGGCACGACGGCCTCTACATACGCCGCCTGATTTCCGACCAACCACAACAACGGCCAGCACCACACTCCACCGCCATAGGGAGCCGCACCCCGACGGTAGGTGGCCATGACCAGTAATCTTCGCCCACACTGACACTCTTCCCTTAATCCTGTTTCCACCTCAACAGGTCCTGACACCTCCTCGACACTCAGGTCATATCAACATGCGCGGCGGTACGTCCCCGCCCGCATTCCGTCACACCCTTACGCCATATCCAAAAGCCCGTGCGCCTTTGCATCCTAGGCACAAATGCCACTATGCGTCACCGATTGGCACTCCGCCACGCGACTCACCTGGCGACCGCCCGGGTGCGCACAGAACTCTGAACCACCGGAACATACAAAGGCAGGGACAACAAACTCTACCGCCGACAATCCCTCTCCACATACCCACCACAATTGACAGGGAGCGATTTGCAAGGAGCATAAAGCCCCTCACTCCTCCATCCCTCCAAAACCTCGAACCCGCCCATTCTACTTCGCCTCCACCGATAACACAAGCGCACAATGCGAATTTCGCCAACGGACAAGCCCAGCAGGCAAACCGACCGGCGTGACCGAGCCAAAGCCGGCGACCCCACCGTCTCGACCCGTAGTAAACCATCCGATTATGGTAGGCCCACTATCGAGGGACAGCGTCGAACACTCCCGCCATTGTGCCTCGCGCAGCCGATAAAAAGCCCGCACATAATGCGAGGCTGCATTAGACCATGTAACACTTAATGCTGCGGCGGCGTAATCGGCGAAACCGAAGACCATAGCCACCTCCGGCCGAGAAACGCGCTTCAAGAGGTCCCTAAACCTGACACAAAACGAAACGCTACCGGACGCCCAAATTTACCTGCTCTGCCTCAAGGACAGTCACAGTGTACTGGAACGTCCTTCGAAACCTCAGCGCATCAGCTCAGACTCGCGGGTTGACGCGACCAATCCGCCTGACTCATCCTTCAATCCTCATTCTTCAACCTTGATGATGGCTCCACGCTCTCGGCAGCATTCCAACTTCGATTGTCAAGCCGTTCGCGTCCGATGCCCATTATCGCGCGCGGGCACATTATAATTTTTTAGGGATTTGACCAAGGGCAAACCGACGTAATAGACTGGAGTTGGAGGGGAGAGAAAGTCTAATCCTGCCCCTTGCCAGTGAGATCGAAAAAGTCTGACTACAGCTTTCTTATTGAGTGTTTGTGGGAGCCAATCATGAAGCCGATCAACGCTACCGCGAAGGTGGCAAGTGCCGTTTTGTTTGCCGCGGCTTTTATCGCGCCGAGCGTGTCCGGGTTCGACCTGATCGGCATCGACGCCGAAACAGGCGACCTCTTTGAAATCTCGACTGCGGACGCAACGCCGTCGTGGCTCGGAAGCACTGGAATGCCAGGTTTTGGGAGCCTTGAGCTTGGACCAGACGGATTCCTTTACGGATTCACCACCGGCGCGGACGCCACACTGTACGTGATCGACCCAGTCGGTTTCGGCACGACCGAGATCGGACCTCTCGATGTCGGGTTCGTTTTCGACGGCTCCCTGGTCTTCGCGCCTGGCGGTACTGTCTACGGCACCAACCACGAGAGCGACATGGAATCCGAGCTGTTCACCGTGGACATTATGACAGGTCGAGCCACGAACATCGGCCCCATTGGTGACGGCAACCACGACATCAACGCAATGGTGTGGCGGGACGACTCGATGCTCGTAGGTCTCGATCGAATCAGCAACGCACTTCTGGCGATTGATCCAGCGGATGCGTCAACCACGCTGATCGCAGCCATCGATCCCGTTGTCGGTGGGGTGGGCGGAATGACCGTCGCGGACGATACGGCTTACTTCACCACATCCGGACCGGGCGGCGCTGCTCCCGGCTCCAACGAACTGTACACCGTCGACCTCTTCACCGGCGGGCATGCTCTGGTTGGGACTCTTTCCCCGACGATCACGGGCGTCGGGATCAGCGGGCTTGCCGTCCCCGAGCCGGCCTCGCTGCTCCTTATGCTCCTCGGCGGTGTCGTGCTGTTTCGGCGGCGCTGATTAGCTACGTCCCGGTCCCAACACCCTTGATAGAGCGCTGAGCGCAATCCGCCACCTGCGGAGTCTTCCTATAATGGTTTGGTGCCAATCGCGCGGCAGAAGCCGGCCACAATGAACGTATGCGGGCAATCCAGAAGCTGCCGGTACTCCTGCTCGGCTTGGGCAAGAAGTTCTTCGGATACAAAGTGTTCGCTCAGCAGCCCGTCGCGGGTCTGACGGGTAATCTCCCGCGCTCCCTCAACGAACAACCGGAGGTTCTCTTGCTCACCGGCAGTGACGGTCCAGGCGCTCCCCTCGGCCTTTACGTCGTCGAGCCCAACCTGAAGAAAGATCCCGTACAGCTTGCGAGCGATCCATGGATCGCCGCCGTGCGCTTCCTGAAAGCGGTAGATGGCCATCCAGGCCTCCCGAACGGCCGGCGAGCCCGGATAGCAGACGTCACACTCATTCGCCCACTCATAGGCACACACCCAGCCACTTGACTTGACGACGCGTTTCATCTCCCGGACGACGGCGAGCGGATCCGCGACGTGTTCGAGCACGAAGCGACAGTAGGCTGCGTCGAATTCGCCACCGGGGAAGTCCAGTTTGGACGCCTCGCCCGATCGAAACTGCATGTTCTTGACGCCCTGGTCGGTTGCGAGCCGCCTGGCGGTTCCCAGTTGGCGTTCCTCACGATCGACGCCGACAACCTCGCCGGGCGCGACTCGACCTGCGACTTCACGCGCGATGGCTCCGGTGCCGCAGCCGACCTCGAGAATCCGCATGCCTGGGCGCAGCGCCGGCAGGAACTCAGCCCCACCGAGCAGCTTCGCCTGAGCCTCCAACCGCGTCTGCTCGGACACCTCCGCGCCATGCAGGTACGATGGTTGATCGTCATGTGATGCCGTCATTGCTCACTCACGTCGGGCAGGGCGGTGTCCCCAAGAAATGGGAGACGCCGCCGAGGCTTCGATAAACGACATAAACTTGTCACATTGGGTTGCGAACGTATTGGTCGCCTCATGCCCGTGCCCGCCCTGAAGTGCTCCGCGCGGGCTTTGACCCCGCGTATCGCTGTATAACGACGACAATTGTTCCAGCGATCTTGATTCAGGCTGTCAGTCGAGCACCGTCACGGTCGAGTGCTTTTCGATCAGGTAAGTGTACAGCGCCTCGACGTCCTCGTTGTACATACGGATGCAGCCCAGCGAGACGCTCTGCCCGATCGACTCCGGTTCGATGGTTCCGTGGATGCCGTAGCGGTGCTGGCCGGCGGCCTCTCCCGAGACACCCACCAAGCTGATCCAGCGCTCCGCGAGCGGGTTTTCGGGGTCATCGGCGGCAACGATCCGCCCGCCACGCGGCGGGTAGTACGTCGGGTTCATCAGCTTCGTGCCGACGCACCATTCACCCGTCGGCGTGCTGCCGTCCACACCCAGCCCAACCTTGAAATGCTTCACAAACGTGCTGCCGAGGTACACATCTATCGTATAGGACCGTTTGTGCACTACCGCGTGGAAGGGGCCGGTGATGATCTTGATGGTCTGACCCGCCCGGATGCGGTTCACGTCGGGGATGTTGTTGATGGTGGCGAGCAGATCGGGCGACACCTCATTCGCCTTCGCAATCTTCCCGAGCACGTCGCCGGGTTGAATCACGTACCGGGAAACCAGGGGATCGTTCTCGAAGGTGCGGGGTGAGAAGATCGTTTCGTTGCCGATCCTTATCAGCTCGGCCCGAACCAGGGAGAGCTCCGGATCCTCGACTCCGAGACGCAACGCCTCACTCAGATAGGTACGGGCTACAACGAGCTCGCCACGCTCCAGCGCCTGTTTGCCCGCAGCCACAAGCGATTCAGCCCGTTGGACACCCGAGCCGGTAGAGTCCACCAGCGTTGCGAGGTCCGGCGTCTCGCCCTTCTCCGAAACACCGGGGCGCGGTGTGGATTCCGGGACGATTTCCGGCCGATTGGTCGTGAGCACGGGCTGCGGTCCCAGGGCAAGCCTCCCCTCCACGGATGCAGGCGATTCCTCGCGCAGGAAGGTCCACCAGACACCAACAGCGAGAGACACAGCAGCCAACAGCAGCAGACCTGGCCGGGACCATCTTCGCCTTCTTCTCGGGTACGTCGGGTATCTTGCCACGTGGACAACCTCCATGCGTGGGAATCAACTCAGGCTGCCAGACAACGTGCGTACACGCCAGCCGAAAAGCCGCGCCGGTGATACAGAATAGCACGTACCGGTCTGGTGGCAAGTCCCTTCGATCAAAACGCGACGCATTGTAAGTAGGGGGCAACAGAAATCGACAACCATCCGTGGGCGTCCACCTGTCGAACCGAAGACGGTGTTCCCGATTCGGAACTAAAACGAACGCGCGGAATCTCCCACGCTGTCGGCGCCCAGAGACGTGTGGATTCTTCGTGGTACCCGGATGAACGCACCCTGGTGCCAACGCTTCGTCACGTAGTTGCGCGGGAGGTCCAGTCTGGGGGCCGGATCTGGCTGAGAATCTCGCGGGCCGTTGCGACGGAGGCGTTAAGGAACGTCTCCTCCTCCTTCCGCGAGCTGAGGACCATGTCGCCCGCCACCTCAAAACCGCCCACCAGGCCCATTCCCGAAGCCGATGAGTGTCGCTGGTCGCGCGGGAACACGAATATGCACGGATCGCTACCCGTCGGGGCGACCAGGATGTTGATGCTGTGTTGCTGCGGGTCGGCATCGAGCCAGCGCTGAGCTATCGCGTGGGCCCGCTCGAGGCCGTCGCAGCTCTGCAGGAACCGGGACACCGCAGTCGGATAGTGGACTTCGCCACCCGGTTGCAGCCGCTCGATCGGCATCGGCGCGGTAGTGATTTGATAATGCAAGTGCCACGTGATGCTCGCCCCGGCGCCGAGGCCGTTAAACAGCACGCGGAATCGACCGTCCGTCTGCAAATGCAAGTCGAGCATCGCCTCCAGCACCTGGCGTGAGTACACCTGATCCACGTGCTCGGCGGCCATTACCGTGAAGTGGTCGGGTTCGATCCAGGCGAAGTTGGCACCGGCGAAGTAATCGCGCCCCGCCAACTTCATGGGCACCAGCATTTCCATCGGATGGCACTCGGCGATGTTCCGGGCGCAAAGGAAACAGTGTCGTCCGTTCTGCTCGCGCGGGTCGCGGAACAGCTTACTCACGTCGCGGTGCGGATTCAGGATGCCCCGACGCTCCAGCTCGGACACATCGCCGCGAACCTCGCGGTGAGGCATCCAGCGAAACCGATAGGTCACGTCGCAACGATGATCGATGGCCTCGCGCACCGGAATCTCGATCTGGGCGGGATCAGTCAATAAAAAGCCGTCCCGTCCCTGGGCGGCCCAGGTCTCCACTAGCGACTCCGCCAGCGATTTTTGCGGCGCGGTGAACCGCTCACCAACGTGCGCCACCTTCGGTTCGGGAGGCACATCCAGATCGGACAAAAGGCTCTTGGTCAAATGGCGCCAGGTGAAATAAGGGATCGTAATCTCCAGCGCTTTGGCGCCCATACGACGGCGTTCGTCGTTATCGCCCAGCAAACGGGAGATGCCGGCGGCGAATCCCTCGACGAAGTCGGCGTGCACGACCACGCCGGCCTCCCCAAAGAGCAGTTCCTTGGACGGACCCTGGTGATCCAATGCGACGCGCTCCGGGTCGGCGCCGAGCAGGTACTCACACACGAACGGGACAAGGTTCGACGAGACGACCGGCTTGCCAGTGGCGGCGGCCTCCTGGGCGCTCATGCCGAATCCCTCCATCACGGAGGGAGTGCAATAGACGTCCGTGACGTTGTAGATCAGGGGCAGCTCGTCCCAGACCGAACCCAAGACGATCACGTCGTCCACCAAACCGTGCCCGACGATACGCCCCAACAACGACTCGCACAGCTCCTTGGCGTGCGGATCAATGGAGACCAGCAGCAGCGCCTCGGGGACTTCTCTCTTGACCCTGGCGAAGGCGTCGATCAGAACGTCCTTGCGCTTGGTCTTGTCGGTCCGGCTGATCTCAGTGACAATAATGCGTCCCTTGAGTTCCTCGACGCGAAGCCCGGACTGCTCATAAAGGAACGTCCAAATCGGTTCGACTTCCTTGGCCGGTCGCGGGCGGTAGCGGGCCTCGTCCACGCATGGCGGCAGGAAGTGGCGGGCTACGTATCCGTAGTCGTCCCGGAATGTGTCCCGAATTGCGGTCGAAGTGGCTACGGCGCCGTCGAGCGACTTAAGCAGCTCCCGTTCGTGGGCGATCCGCTCGTCGATACGAAGGTTGGCCCACGTAGACGGATCCATGTTGCGCTTCTTCAACGCGCCCAGCGAATGGGGAACCCAGACGTGCGGCACTCGGACACCGTTGGATTCATTGAACATCACACCCAGTTTGCCCGCGTCCCAGTAGTGCGAGATGATCAGGTCATACGTGTCGCGGTCCCGGCGGACCTTACGGGTAAGATCTTCGGCAAGCTTCGGCAACTGTTCGTCCATGTCCTCCTTGCGGACGAACTCGGGGTGGCCGTCTTCGAGGTAGATGATCCGCGCGTAGCCGGACGGATGATAAACCACTCCGGTCTGCATCCGGTCGGTCATTGGGTGTGGATATCCGCCGCGGTTGGCGATGGTCACGCGGTAGCCCTGGGCGACCAGAGCTTCGGCGAACTGGTTGACGTACACGTTCTGCCCGCCGGTATCGGGCAGGCCGGGGACCACCTTCCACTCGTGCACCCCGTGGTTGGTGATCATCAGCACGTGCGTCCGACCGCTACGTGCGAAGCGCTCGTGCGCGTTATCCGTAGACAGATTCCCCGTCGCCATCATCGGCAGTGTTCCTTACGACTACGACAACCGTCTAAAACTTCGTCGGGAGCGCCCGTGAACTCCCTTCCCCGGGTGGGCCCTTACTATTCTATTCAAAGCCACCCATGTGCTTCCAGCCCTTCCTGGATCCCCGCGGCGTAAAAAGCGCGGGCGTGGTACACGTGGGGAGCTTGAAACGCCTTCAACTCCTCGGCTGAATTGCCTACGACGATACTCTTGAATCCGAGTTCGGGTCGCATCATGTCCAGATCGTTGCCCGTGTCTCCACTCGTGATGACATTCTCAGGCGCCACACCGCATTGCCGGGCTACGAACCGGACGGCCTCACCCTTGCCCGAGAGAATCGGGAGGAAGTCTAGAAATTGGCCGGCGGAGTACACGACCTTTGCGCGAACGCCCGCTCGCTCAAGCCGCTGATGGATCTCCGCCAGGCTCGCCTCGACGTTCTCCTCGAGGTAGTAACTACTCTTGAACGGCGACTGCCACTGAGCATCCTGCATCCGTGCCTCCGGAATGGCACGAATGATCTCCTCGATGGTCTCTTTGTCCCAATCCCGAGCGATAATATCATGCCAAGCGGTGTCGAGCACGTATTCGCCGTCGTTGCGGAAGTAGATGTCGGTGCCGACCATGCAGACACACACGTCCGCGCGTCGCGTCGCCGATAAATCCGCGTCCCGCTGCTTCTCGGCGTAGAAGTCCTTGATCGACTGGAGATGTCGACCCGTGGAGAACGCCACCAGTACGCCGCTATCCTGCAACACATCCCACAACCTGAGCATGGCCGCGTCGTCGCCGATGAACGTGCCGTCCAGGTCGGTTGCGAGCAGTCGCTTGGCTGGCAAGGTTCACCCCTCCCTAAGCAAGTCCGGAGTTGCCGGCCTGCATGAGGTCGGCTGCCACGTACAGCTTCCAATACGCCGGCGCGGATGACAATCAGGTCAACCCCTTCCGGTAGTTTTTTCAATACCGGGATTGACCGCCCCACGCCCGGAGAATCCTAAGCAATATCGGACAGAACCGAAAGGGCCGTGCGCGCGCCGGGGTGAGGGATCGGACGGACCGTTCGGTTTGACACCGCACCCCACTTAGACGGCGTGCCATGCCCAAGTCCGTCGAAGACGGGCTCCGGCATGTTGGACATTCGCTGGATCGAAAATCTGTTCTTCGCCGGGCCGAGAATCCCTTCTCGGTCCACTTGGGAATGGATGGTATGGTGCGAGAAAGGAGTCTCGCACCAGCAATCAAGGAGCATGCCTAGTTCATGGCGGCGCTGCGCTTGGCCAGGGCGTTAGCCCTGCAAGGCACCAAGCGCCTCGGGGCTCTCGTCGTAGCGTGCCCGAATCTCGCTGAAGGCCTCACGGCATCGCAAAAAGGCATCGACCACGGCGGGATCGAAATGTTGACAGGCTTCTGCGCGGATGATCTCGACGGCCTCCTCGTGGGAGTGGGACTCTTTGTAACGTCGCCGGCTGGTGATCGCGTCGTAGGCGTCGACCAGAGCTATGATGCGAGCTGCCAGTGGGATGTCCTGCCCAACAAGCCGTCGCGGGTAGCCCGTACCGTCGTAGCGCTCGTGATGGCAGTGAGCGATATCGATGCACATCTCCAACAACGGAATCGGGCAGGAGGAATCCAGCGCATGAGATAGCACCCGCCGACCAATGTCCGTATGGGTCTTCATGATCTGGAATTCCTCATCCGTGAGCCGACCCGGTTTGGTTAGGATGTCGTCCGGGATGCCCACCTTTCCGATGTCGTGCATCGGGGCGGCCTGAACAAGCATCTCGACGAAGTCGTCGGTGACCAGCGGCACGTAGTCACCGTCCCGTTGAAGTTCCTCGGCCAGGATGCGAGCCATCTTCGTGACCCGCTCGATGTGCAGCGTCGTCTCCTCGTCACGAAACTCCGCCAGGCGCCCCAGCGTTTTAAGCAAAACACGCACCGACTGCTGCAGCCGCGTGCGCCTAACGACACTATCCAGCGCGATCGCGGTCGCACCGGTAATCGAGCGAATGCAGTCAATCTCCTCCTCCGAGAAGGGTGAATCTTCAGCCTTCTCGGTGACGTTGAGCACGCCGATGATACCGTCCTTGGTCTCCAACGACGTGGACAGCAACGGAGTACTCAGAAAGGCGTCACGATCATAGATGCGATCCGGCTGCATATCGGTGCCGTACGTCTTGGCCGCAAGCGTCTTGCCGCTCCTGAAGACCTGCTCCGTAATCCCCGTCAATTCTTCGATACGGATGCGATCCGCGACTGACGGGGCAATCCCCGTTGCGCGTTCACAAACCAGGTATTCGCCCATCGCGTCCGCGAGGAAGAGAGAGACACGCCTCGCACCGGTCGCCTGGTCGACACACCGCATGAGCAGATCGAGGATCCGGTCACGGGAACCGGCCCGGTTCAAATCCCGCATGAACTCGTATAAGACCTGCAGCCTTCTCGTTTTCGTATCGACCTCGGCCTCGAGCTGCGTGTTGAGACGGTCGAGGTCCTTGCGGACAACTGACAACCGATGAACGGTCCGCACGCGGGCCAGAAGCTCCGCCACGTCGAACGGTTTGGGCAGATACTCTTGAGCACCCGCCTCAAATCCTCGAACGATGTCCTCCGTACCCGACCGGGCAGTCAGCATGATGATCGGAATGGCAGTGGTGCGGTTATCGGCCTTGAGCGCCCGCGTGACCGCAATCCCATCGAGCACGGGCAACCCGATATCCAGGATGATCAAATCCGGCAGTCGCTCGGTCGTCACCTTGATCGCTTCGGCTCCGTCCGCCGCTTCGAGGACGGCGAATCCGGCCGCTCGCAGGTGAGCGGTCAATATGAATCGAAGCTCCGCCTCATCCTCGACAATGAGAACGCTACCTTGATAGTCGTCAGCCATGTGAACTGCCCTGTTTCCGATCCTGTATCCCGACCGGAGGCGAATGCTGCGCGCGACACTCTCGCTTTCCCATCGACCAAACCCCAAATGCACGATACTTAAACCTATTAGGCAGTGACGTGTTTACCTCGTCCGAAAACGGCGTCGAACGCATATGACGTGATTCGCACTCCGGCGGACTCGAGAACGGTCTGATAATGCGACCGTGGTCAGCGATCGGTCGAATGCTAACCGCAGCCAAAGGCGGTGTGGGTTGTTGACAGGCTGCCTGCGGCGATTAGAGTCAGTAAGACACAAGGTCCCCGTGGCACAATTGGATAGCGCGTCGGCCTCCGGAGCCGAAGGTTGCAGGTTCGAGCCCTGCCGGGGACGTTCGCTTGAATGGCATCAGCGGTAACCGACCACACCATCACACCACTACTGTCAGGGTCCAGTCACAGACGAAGTGGCGATTGACATGATCGCCCACGCTGGGCATGCAACCTTATGCGCTACGCCAAATAGGGAAATATTCTATATGTCCAGATTCTTCGCGTTGACGGCGTTTTCTTCGATGAAGCGGCGGCGCTCTTCGACGTTCTCGCCCATGAGCAGGCGAAAGATGCGGTCGGCCTCGCGGGCGTGCTCACGAAGCCATTGCCCGCCCACTTTGGGCACAACCCCGAAGTCAAAGCAACCGGTGACGTTTGGCGATTCTCTTGAGCATCTTCCAGTCGTGGGAGCCAGCGAGTGGTGTAAACTCTGGAAAAGTCGGATACGGTCGTCGATCCTTTGGAAACGAGGTGGCGGGCTTCCTGATGGGGTCAGCTCGAAAAAGAACCAACTGAGCGATCGGGGCGCCGCAGCGAAGTACAATCGGAGTAACTCTTCAGCCGTTTGCAATGTTGGTGTCGGGTAACGGTGGGAGTTGTCCGGTAGTAAGGTAGGTTTTGAGGGCGTTGGTGATGGTCTGCGTAGGGTTCAGGCCGCGAAGCCGCAGTGTGC
>Ga0307432_1001362_pt1 | contig 14942 bp, 12 predicted proteins | sample SalMarWE160150MG_FD_202158 | JGI IMG/M metagenome (GOLD analysis project Ga0307432, IMG submission 202158) | Salt marsh sediment microbial communities from the Plum Island Ecosystem LTER, Massachusetts, United States - WE1603-150 | ecosystem: Environmental > Aquatic > Marine > Intertidal zone >...
AGGATAAACATATGTTGCACTAAACCGCTTCGCGGTAGTCATATAAATGTTTTTTGACAATTGAATTCACAGATTGAGTTGAATGATTATTGAGTTGACAAGATGATTTAATCTTCTGATACTATAAAGTAGTATTAAAAGAGGAGGAAATTATCATGGGTCAATTAAGTGAGAAGATGTTAACGCTGATGCGTTTGAGGCACTATTCCCGCAAGACACAAAAAAACTATCTTGGTTTCATGAAGCGGCTGGTTCGTCACTACAGTAAATCGCCGGTAGATATTACTATGGATGAAATTATTGCATTTCTGGATTACCTGATAGTGACGGAAAAGTTGAGTAATTCCTATATCCGAGGCGCTTACAGCGCCATGAAGTTTTTCTGGGAATATGTTCTTGGTAAAGAATGGGAAGTAAAGCGCATACCGCATTCTCGGAAAGAGACAAGATTACCGGTAGTTCTGAATTATAACGAAATACGGAAGATATTAAATTCAGTTACTAATATTAAACATCGCTCGATGTTGATGACGACCTATTCAGCCGGGTTGCGCGTAAGTGAGACTGTCCGGTTGAAGGTCAGTGATATTGATAGCGACAGAATGCAGATTCGGGTAGATCAGGGTAAAGGTATGAAAGACCGCTACACTTTGCTTTCTACGGTTAATCTCAAATTACTTCGGGAATATTGGCGAAAATACCATCCGAAGTATTGGCTCTATGAAAGTCGCAATTCCAATCAGTCTATATCGACTGGCACAATTCAAAGAGTATTCCGGAAGGCTTTAGAGTTATCCGGCATTAAAAAACCGGCCACGGTTCACACCTTGCGTCACTCTTTCGCCACTCATCTTCTTGAAAATGGTGTTAATCTATTTACTATCAAGAATCTTCTAGGTCACACTAATCTACGCACAACGGCAAAATACATTCATATTCAAAGAGAGCATCTCAATAGAGTCGTTAGTCCTCTTGATCTTTTTTCGGACTGATGTCATGTTGAGGAGCAACGATCTTAATCATCCGAGCTGCCAGGAGGGCTGTGACATTGGGGATATCTTTCGTCAATATGGTCCTGCTTATCGGAAGATACATCAGATACCCTACCGGATGGTAAAAGTAATGTGGGCTATTGAACGCTGTAAGACCGCCTCTCTGGGTGGTCATGTCTTTGAATGCGATCAATGTGGTCATCAACAGATCGTATACAATTCCTGCCGGAATCGCCATTGCCCTCAATGCCAGGCTGCTGCCCGGGAAAAATGGCTGGATAATCGCAGACAGGAATTGTTACCGGTCAAATATTTTCATATTGTGTTCACCATACCGGATAGTTTGAATCCCATCGCCTTACAAAATCAGACCGAAATCTATAAAATACTTTTTAAAGCCTCTTCTGAGACACTTCTTGAATTAGGCCTTGATCCGAAGCATCTTGGTGCAAAGATCGGTTTTATTGCCATATTACATACCTGGGGGCAGAATCTATTGGATCATCCCCATATCCATATGATTGTTCCGGCTGGAGGCTTATCTTATGATGATCGCAAATGGATCTCCTCAAAGAGGAATTTTTTTATCCCTGTTAAGGTTTTATCCCGTATGTTCCGAGGTAAGTTCCTGGATTACCTGCAAAGAAAACATGACCAGAACGGCTTATCATTCTATGGCAAAATTGAATGTTTTAGAACCAACTCCAGGTTCAAGGAACTTGTGGATAGCCTTTACCGGAAAGAATGGGTTGTTTACTCAAAACCGTCATTTAAACATCCGGAAGCCGTGTTGAATTACCTGGGCCGGTATACCCATCGGGTTGCCCTCACAAAACATCGAATTACTCGCCTTGAGAATGATCGGATCTTCTTCCGCTGGAAAGATTACCGGAATGAGAATAAAAACAAGATCATGTCTCTGGATATTTTTGAATTTATCCGTCGGTTTTTACTTCATGTGCTGCCGGATAAATTTGTTAAGATCAGACACTATGGATTTCTCAGCAACCGTAATAAAGCCCGGTCATTGCAACGATGCCGAAAACTACTGGGGAAGCTGAAAACAAAAACAATCAAGACCTTCGAAGATATGCTCTTTGAACTCTCGGGATTGAAATACCATTTATGCCCGGTCTGCGCCAGAGGGCAAATGATTGAAGTTGGTATCCTGGAACCAGTGAGTCATGCACCACCTTATCGGTATTCATCTACCTGTCCCGCCTTTGTGAGAAATAGGTGAGCTGGCAACCAGAAAGATTAACCATTATAGAATATAAATTCTAAGAGGATAGACTACTCTTAATTAAAATGGAGATAGCAATATCAATGAAATTTGAGTATATTTTTATCACGATATAGATCAGAATGTCATCGAGCAATTTTAAAAGGAGAAATATTTACAATACTGTTTGTCAAAACTCTCGGGATTTACAATTAACCCGGTAACAATGAAAAGATTGAATCCCCATAGAGATGATCAAAGCGGCTTAGTTCAACAGAAGTGTATCCGTAATTGAGGAATTGGTGACAATTATTAATCATGAGTGATTTTTTTATCTCAACTACGGATACACTCCTATTATGTTAGGCTGCTATGTGGATATTAAAAACGAATCCACAATTTGAATGTCCTAAAGATCATTTCAATTATAAGGAGTGTTGCTATGAAAGAATATAAAGTTATCACAGTTAGTCAACGATGGACTTTAAAAGGGCTGGAAGAGAGAGCAACCAAGCAATTAAACGAATATGCTAGAGAAGGCTGGAAAGTAGTTCAGATGCGTCACGGATGGAGTGGGTTTCTCTTCTCATCTTTGTTCATCTTGTTAGAGAAAGAATCTGATAATAGATAGAGAGTGAGGATGATAATTAGCAGCCTAACCCTCCACTGCACAGGATCCGCCCGTCGGCGGACAGGTGAGTTTTTTCGTTATGCTTGTAACAAAAGGAAAAGATAAATTTGACAGGTCATATATATTTTTTACTTAACCAATCAATGCCTGGCTTAATTAAAATAGGTTATACAACAAAAACAATTGATGAAAGAATGCAGCAATTAAATACATCTGGGATACCAAAACCATTTATTTTAGGAGCTTGCTTTCTAGTAGAGAATGTTGAAAAATGTGAATTAAAATTACATGAGATATTTGATCAATTTCGAGTAAACAAAAATCGAGAATTTTTCAGTATTAATATTTATAAAGCGATTTCTAAAGCTTTACCAATTCTTAAAGACCATTTAATAACTGATATAAGTAAAAATGTCGATATGACTTCAGATATCCATACAAGTGATTTGTCTAGTGATCTTGACGATAATGATATTTATTTTATGCAAATGATCCTACATAATTCATATGAATACGGTATTCCAATTACCACTCAAAGCCTCGCGAAAGATCATAATGGTTTCCATGCTATTAAATTAGAAAATAAATTGATAAATCTTTCTAAAAAAGGTCTAATACAACAGGTTCAACAACGAAATGATGTTCTAAGTTCGTGGAAAATGACATCTATAGGTATTCAATTTATGATTGAAAATAAATATGTTCTTCAAGATTTAATTGACGAGGAAAAGCGTCTGGGTGAATAGTATATCTAGTTTGATTAACATGAATAAAAGCATAACCATTGTGTGCACCTAACAGCCAGAGCTGTTCGATGAATTTAAGATTTTGGCATTTTATCAGATTTATGAAAAGAAAAATTGATGTTCATTTTAATCTGGCTGTTGGTGACACTTGCCCGTTATGCGGCAAAAACTTTCACGGAAGGAGGAATAATGAAAAGTATCTTTAGAAGTAAGGCCTTTATCTGGTTAATATTTTCGCCAATCCTAATTTTATGTTTTAGTGCAATATCATGTAATAGATCAATAGATGATTACAAGTTATTTTCTTTCGATGTTACTTGTGACATGCGAGAATTTGCTGGTACTGATTACCAAACTTCTCACTACTTCATGGGAGTTTGTGAGGCAATTCAAAAAATTGGGAAAGGTGCCTTTATGGTTAGCCCAGGAGATATTGATCCTCCATGGCAAGTATATGAAACTATAAATAAAATTCTTGGTAAAGATTATTATTGGTATCCTGTTGTTGGCAACCATGAATCCGAAACACCCGAGGATATGAAATGGTTAAGAAATTGGGGTAAAAAGGATATTCCAGGCTTAGTACATAAAGGACCAAAAAACTGTGAAGAAACAACCTATTCATTTGAATATAAAAATGCACACTTTGTTGCTATTAATCAGTATTTTGATGATGTTTCTGATATTGGAACAAATGGTGATGTCGGCGATTCCCTTTACATCTGGTTGAAGAATGATTTAGAAAACAATTCTAAGCCCTTTGTATTTGTATTTGGGCATGAACCTATTGTATCTATTCCGGATGTTGATAACGGACGTCATAGGCATAAAGGTGACAACTTAGATGAACACCCGAATCATAACCATCGGTTCCAATTATTGCTACGAAAACATAATGTTACGGCATATATTTGCGGCCATACACACAACTTTTCATCGGCTAAAATAAACGGCATCTGGCAAATCGATGCGGGTCATTCACGAGGCATAGGTGACAAAGGAGCAAAAAGTACCTTTTTAAAAATCAATATAGGTCGTAAACAATGTAGTGTAGATGTTTATCGAAGTGATTCGAATTGTGAAAAATATTCTTTGACACATACAATACTTCTAAAATGAGCATACAAATGCCGCATAACACGGGGTTGGAGTCGGAATTTAAACGCGTCCGGTTTCATTATGCCTTGAAAGTTTGTCGCGCGTTCAAATCCGCTCAACCCCAATCCGTTATACATTTTTAAAATAAGGAGTAAAAAAATGAAACATTTGCACTATTTATTACTTTTAGTGATTGTCATTACTCAAAATGCTATTGCCCAAAATTGGGTATTTCAAACCAGCAACACAGATAAGAATTTATGGTCGGTTTATTTTTTTAATGAGAATACCGGCTTGATTGTCGGAGAAGGAGGTGTCATTTTAAAAACCACGGACGGCGGTAGCAGTTGGATACAAAAAAACTCAAATACTAAAAACGGGCTGATGATGCTCCAATTTATAACTACTAACCTTGGCTATGCATCGGGACTTGATGGTCCCCTACTCAAAACGACCAATGCAGGAGAATCATGGGATATCATAAACTTCTCTAACAAAACTCAACAAAAGCTTGGGGGGCTCTGGTTTACCAGTGAAAATAACGGTGTTATTGCACGTAGTAATGAAGATTATAGTAATTCGAAAATACTAAAAACTACAAATGGTGGTGCTTCCTGGGATACAGTATATACTCCGAATGACGACGGTTGGATTAGTTATTTTTATTTTCCCGATTCTGATACTGGGTATTGTACCGTGAGTGGTGGTAAAGTTTATAAAACCAGTGATGGTGGAAGCAACTGGATTACTATAGATTTAGGCTCAGATTTATGGATGTCAGGTATCTATTTTTTTGACGGTAACAATGGGTTTGTTGGTGGTGGTAGGCGTGATCCCCCGGGGGGCACCTTATACAAAACCATTAATGGCGGTTCTGACTGGCAAGAGGTATTAAATGGTTTTGGGATAGCCAAAATATTTTTTTGTGATTCAGATAATGGATATGCTTTAGTAGGAACTATCAAGAAGACCAGCAATGGTGGCTTAGATTGGTCGGTTTTTGAAGCCCCTGAAGTTACTCTAAATGGTCTTTATTTCTTAAATCCAAATCTTGGTTATGCAGTAGGTAATAAAGGTATAATTCTTAAGTATAGCACCGGAACTGGAATAATTAATACGAACATAATGAGCTCCAGCTTCACTTTGTACCAGAACTACCCTAACCCTTTTAATCCATCGACATCCATTACCTATCAGATTGAAGCTTATGATCATATCATTCTTAAAATATATGATATTCTTGGGCACGAAATTGCAGTTTTAGTCGATGAAGAGAAAGCGCCCGGAAGCTATTCAGTGGAATTTTCTATTACTAAAAAGCATCTTTCTAGTGGAGTTTATTTTTATAGATTGGAAGTAGGTAATTTTTTGTCTGTAAAAAAGATGATTTTTCTTCAATAAAGGAATAAGTAAATAGAACTTATGGTAGTAAATGTATAACAATAAAATCAACCTGACTGGAACAGCGATGTGCAAATCCGAACGAGCGGAGCTACGCAAAACATATTTTTAAATACCAAAGTACTGTGCACCTTATGTTCCACCAGGTTATTTTTGCCGTTAGCTGGTAGTATTAATTGAACAGATAAATTAGAAAAATTGAAATCAAAGTGCAAAAAGATAATATTTTATAATTTCAACGGATATAAGGAAAGGCAGAAAAAAATTGGATGACAACCCAAATAATTGAAGCAAGTTAAAATTAGCTATGTACTTAATAAATATTTAGGAGAAAAGCTATGATTTTCTTATTAACAAGTAAGTCTAATATTTTTAAACTATTAAAAGTATTGATTTTATTATTGATTATTTTTATAGTTATATTTAGTTGTGGAAAAGGTATCAACACTAGCAATACAAAAGTATCTGACGCCAAATATGTTCTTCCTTATCCCATAGGAAAGAACTATCTATGCTCCCAGAGTTTTGGAGGGAATATCTCACATCAAGGTGTTTTTTACTATTCAGTTGATTTTGATATGCCCAAAGAGTCGATTATTACTGCTGCTCGAAAGGGAAGAGTTATTTTTTTTCAAGAAAATTTCTATAATAAAGATCTAGGAACAGAAAAAGCAAATGTAGTTATAATCCAACATGAAGATAGCACATATGCTAGATATGCCCATTTAACACATAATGGTGCTTTAGTTGAGGTTGGACAAGAGGTTGAAACGGGAGATACCCTTGGATTTAGCGGTAGTTCGGGTTCACCCGGTCATTATCACTTACATTTCGATGTTACAAAAGATTGCCCCCAGACCAATTGTCAAACGGTTCCATTTAAATTTAAAAACTGTTCGCCTGATCATTACCCCCTCAAGAGTGGAGTATATTATAGAGCAGAAGAATATTAATAAAATGAAAATGACCAGAACAAATCTAATTTATTAACATTAATACTTCTTTATTTTCACTAAGCCAGCTAACATGCGCATTCAGTTGACCGAAACAGCCCTGTGCAAATCCGCTTAGCTAGATGCCCGCAGGAAGTTAATTTGAAATCTGAAAGCCCAGTGAGACGCATGGTTTCGGCAACTGATGCAGGTCGTTATAAGCCATATAAAAAAGAGGAGGATAAAATATGACAACACTACAACAATTTGGAATAATAATGATAATCCCATTCATTTTTATTAGCTGTTTGAAAAAACAGGATAATTTTGTTATTTCTACAGGGAATGTTCCGATCTATTATGATGTTAAAGGCAAGGGAGATCCAGCTCTTATGTTTGTGCACGGTTGGAGCCGTAATAGAAATGACTGGGATGGTCAGATAGATTATTTTTCAGAAAAACATGAAGTGATACGATTGGACTTAGCAGGCCATGGCGAATCAATAGGGAACCGCAAAGATTGGTCGATTCTTGCCTTTAGTCACGATGTCATGGCTGTTATTGAGAAGCTGGATCCAAAACAGATCGTTCTTATCGGTCACTCGCTCGGAGCACCAGTGGCCATCGAGACCGCAAGACGTTTGCCCGATCGTATTGTCGGTATCATAGCCGTAGATGCATTTCACGACGTCGAAGAGAAGTTCACGCAAGATCAAATCGACGACATCCTCGCTCCTTTCAGGTACGACTTTGTGGAAACCTATGCCCAGGGGGCGAGAATGATGCTGAAGGATTCCTCTCAAATCCAAAAATCCATCGAACAAATCGCCTCGTTCTCACCTGAGATAGGCATAGCTTCGTTGGAACGTTGCTACCATTACAATAGCAACGACTTGATCCCAGCCCTAAAAGAAGTGAAGGTGCCCATACGGTGCATCAACGCGGATGCAATTCCCACAAACGTAGAAGCTGCGCGTCGGTATGCTTCTTCTTTTGATGTCATCATCATGGAGAGCGCCGGACACGAAATGCAAACAGCAGATCCGGAAAGATTTAATCAATTACTTGAGCGTATTCTATCTGAATTCAAATAATAGTTTTTTCTAAGAATACAGGTGATTATTTATTCTAAGATAATTCTAAAGTAGCGTATAACAAAAAAATCAACCTGACTGGAACAGCGATTGTCGAATTTGATTTTTTAGTACTCGCCATACGTTTTTTAAAAATATTGAAATACAGTGCGCCGTATGTTCCAGCAGCTTATTTTCACGTTAGGCAGGTAATAGAAATGGAGTAAATAATGAATAAGTTAAAAGAATTGATAAAAAAATATCAAATTAGTTCATTCTTCACTCTGACCTACATAATAACATGGTTATTGATTTTACCTTATATCTTAACTGGTGATGAACAGGCATATGGTATTCTCGTACTTCTTGGTATTTTTGCTCCGGCTTTTGTTAATATTATCATTTCACGAATTGTCAACCCTATTCCAAGTGAAAATAACCGTACAAGAAAATACGTCACATTTCTGATTACCTGGATTATTGCGACAGTGATATTTACATTTAATGTCAAAACTAATTCGGAAATTGAATCGCCTTTGGCAATCGTATTCTACGCTGTTGTGGGATTACTCCCTGCTTTCGTTTTGGCTTCAGTATTTTCGAAATTTCCGGAAGTGAGAAAAAGCCTTTCTTCTCTTCTTAAACCCAAAGGTTCCGTATGGTGGTATTTATTCGCTCTTTTATTTGCACCTGTTATTAAACTAGTTAGTATTCCAATAAGCAATCTACTTGGCCTAGAGACCATCACAGAGCCGGATCATGTTCAAGGATTATTACAATTAATTGGATTAATAGCTGTATCCTTTTTATATGGTTTTGTCTTTACAGGTGGTCTGAACGAAGAAACTGGTTGGACAGGTTTTGCGTTACCCAGACTTCAACGCCGATATAATCCATTTATAGCTAGTATAATACTATGGTTCTTCTGGATATTATGGCATATGCCAATGCAAATTTCCGGGTACTGGAATCCAGAATTAGGTTCATTTATTCGTTCTCTGATAGGTACATTTTTCGCGAGATTTATTTTCACCTGGTTATACAATAAAACGAATAGTAGCATATTACCGGCCATAATATTACATGCTTCAGCTAATGTAGCATTTGTAATTCTGCCAGTTACTCATGCTAATATGATCTTAGAAGCATTAATTGCAGTTTTTATTATTATCAAAGCTAGGATGTGGGAAAAGCTGCCAGATAAAAGTTCGGCTAGTGATTGAATAAAAAAGAGAAGCCTGCCTAACCATTGTGTGCACCTAACGACGGGAGCTGTTTTTTGATTGATGATTTTATGAGTTTGCAAAGCGATTTTGAATTGTTTGGGAATTGGCGAAGTCAATCCCGCCGTAGGTGACACTTGTCTGTTAGCGTAGTAATTTGATTTGATGCAACATGAATTCAAAAAATCTTAAATCATTGATAATTCTAATTTCATTCCTTATGATCTTGGGTGCAGAAATAGGCGTTGTTGTAGCTCAGATAAAATCTATCTATAAATTATCAATAATGAGCCCAGAATATTACCTTATAAAAGATAATGGACTTACTGCTACTATTCCTATAATATCACCTTCTATTGTCGAAATCTGGTTTTATGTCCGCTATGGTTTATTCTTAGGTGGAATTTTAGGATTTGCATTACTTACTAAATCTAAATGGCGTTTATATTGGTATGATATTAATATGTCAGTTGATTGGCATTGTTCTGAGAAAAGAAGGATAAACGTTATAGGTGGTGCTGTATCAGGGGCAATAGCCACATGGTTTATTTCTATAATAGCTTATTATGTTTTTCTTGTTGTTATTGGGGTTTTTGTCGTCTTTTTAAGTATTTTTGTTGAGTTTTTTCTTGATTTTTACAATGCGATATGTTTCTTAGCAGATGTATTTTTGTATGTTTGGTTAGGAGGGATGGCATGTATAGGTGGGAGCACCTTGATTTTTAAGGAAGATATTTCATTTTCATTTCGAAGTTATCTTTTATGTATACTTGTTGTTATAGTACTAATTGAATTACAGAGTTATTTATTAGGACTGAGAGAATTTACGGTCCAGAATTTTTACGATATAGATAAAATATATCCAATGATTGCTTGTGTTCTTTTTCCCCCTTTTACACTTGGAATGATTATAGGTTGGCTTTTACTTCTTTTTTTATCTTTGATGGATAAGTTATGAGGACGGTATAAAATAAATCTGGGAGGCAGAGAGTATAAGAAATAACCTATAAATTGATTGTCGAAAGAACCAAATAGAAAATAAAGGACTAACTTTTGAAATTAATATTGTGGAAAGTTTGTGCAAGATTGATAATTCTGTGCAATGAAAAGAACTACTGCGCTAACCATCGCATCGAGCCAACGCTGAAAGCTGTTCGATGAATTTGAGGTATTACGATTTTTCAAAAGATTTTAGAACAACAAAAGAGAGGCGCTTTGAAACTCAGCGTGGCTCATGCGGGGCGTTAGCCGCCAAACAAGATTAATCAGGAGGTACTCAAATGTGGCCGTTTGGTTCCAGCAAGCACAAGACTCTCTCACACGCAGTTCTGGCTGGCGATATACGCGCTGTACGCAAAATGCTCGACCAAGGTGCTGATCCGAACAAATGCGATTCTGATGACAGTGCTTTCCCAATTCACTATGCGCTCAATCATGATCCCGAAATGGTTCAGATATTGGTAGATTACGGTGCAGATGTAAATATTCCTAGTCAAAGAAATCACGCAATGCCCTTAGCTTTTGCTGAATCACATGGGTATGGGGAGATAGCAATGATTCTTCGGAAAGCGGGAACACGCCTACGCACAGGGCATGAAGAGTTCGCTATGGATCCTCGCTTTAGGCTTCAGATAGAACCGAAGATCGGCCAGCTTGTTGTTATGGCGCGTATACACTTCCCCACCAGTAGTCCTGAAGCCATTGCTGAACACGTGGAGGAAAAGATAAATCTTGAATTTCCGGAGAATATGCCGCTCCAAGATAAAGAGAGAACTCGGAAAGAGGTACTGGCACTAATCAAGAAGGAGTATGGGGTGAAAGATTACCTACATGGGGTAGACAAGCCTGTTCCATCGCCCGAGGAAGTTATGGACAACACAGGCATGTCAGAGGATGAGTTGACCCGTCGCTTCATAGAGCATCTGATTCAGCAGGGCAAGAATCCTTTCAAAGAGATGCCTGAGCACATGCTTCGTGATGCTGAAAAAAAGTTCCCAGACCTTGTACAATTGGCACGCCGGAAATTCGACGGTAGGTGGTAAGTTGGAGTGTCCCCATGAGCGAACAGAAGCAGGTTCCACGAACTTGGGAAAACCTCCCGTCAATGGTGATGTCACCAGTTCCTAGAGGTTTCTCCTATCCTTATTTAGTGAAGTCTATAACTGAACAAGCTCCCGACAAGCAACTTGTATGCCTCGTTCAGTTGGGCTGGACAAGTTCGGAAGAAGACGCAGCTCGGCGCATTCAACTTCTCTATGAGTTCGCAGACGATCACCGTCTTGTTCTCATGCGGTTTCTTGCCCCAGTACCAGGTCAAGAACAGATCATTATTCGGGCATCATTCATGAAGGAGTCTGTCTCTCAAGTAACAGCATCGAACCTCTTTGATCTCGCAGAACGTCTTTCACATTTGGCGAGAGAGAATGGTCTAATTACGACTACAGTCGAGTAGCATAATGAAACGCCTTTTTTTTAAATATCCAAATATTGCTTTTGCGTAGTCAGTTGTTTGTTCTTAAGTTTCATATGGATGAATAAAGATACTCTAACAAGTATATAATTACCATTAATTCTATGAATCAATCAAAAGATAATACCAATCCTGTATTGGGATGTGCATTTTTTTTATTCAGTGCCACAATTTTGGGCGGAATATGGATAGGAATATTATTTATTTCTGATTTTAACTATTGGCTGCTTGCTTTTTTGTCCATAATTACAATTTATATTCTTGGAAATGCCAGGTACATATTTATTAAACCAACGAAAGATTCATTTTATCTTGGGCGCCAATTGTGCTTTATCAGTTTTCCTGCTTTTTCTAATATATTATTCTTAATTATTTGGTATAAAACATACAATTGGTCAATTTCGGTTCTATCTGCTATTGTAGCAGGTTGGTTAATCTCCAAAGGATTACAAAGTACATTATTTGCACATGAATATACCTATCGTGATAACCCTGATAACAGGAAGGTAATAGAAATTACTCAATTTGATCCTATGCAATCCCATAAATTAAACCTGGAGGGAATAAGTTTAGCCCAAAGAGGTTCTTTTGAGGAAGCGCTACAAAGATTTGAGAAGGCCATCGAACTTAATCCTATTGATCCAAATCCGCGTATTAGTATTTCAAATATTTTAATCAGTGAAGGAAGATATACAGAAGCCGAAAATCAACTTTTAAAGGCGCTCGAACTTAAACCAACCCGAGAGAATGAACAAAATCTATATAACAATCTTGGGAATCTCAACGCATCTAAAAAGAACTTTTCTAAGGCCTTTGAATATTATCAAAAGTCGATTTCGGTATATCAACCTGATGAGCAGATATGCGTGAATCTGGCACAGTGTTTAGAGCAGCTTGGTGAGTGGGACGAAGCGCGAAAATATTTTGAACGTTCAAATCGGTATTCTGCCAATCGAAAGGCCCAGTTGGGTGCAAGACGAGTTCAGGGAAGGATAACAAGATCCGCTGAGATGGAAAGAATTCTCAACGCTTATAAGTCTGAAGATTATTTTTTTCCTAAATGCGGTAATCATAGCTTATCTGAAAAGGAACTGAAGATTATCGAGGTCTTAAATGATTCATCCACAGCATTTTTTATTGGTGCCGGGATTTCCTTTCCTTACCCTTCTTGTTTATTAAAGGCATCTGACATTTTAAAGGTGATATTCCACTTCTATTATGAATTAGACAAAGTTGAAATTTCCAACATATTACAAATAACCAACGAAGAGGAAGCTTACAAGAAACTGTGTTGTGAGTTAACAGGAGTGAAATCTGACAGTCCCGAAGCTGATCTGTGCATGCTACCCTTTGAACCTACATTTCAGGCACTATATGATTCATTTGGTTTTCCGGTGATACGGTTTGTTGATTTACTAGAGATCGGACAACCTAATTTACATCATAGAATGCTGGCTCAGTCGCTTAAGAAAGGACACACGGTGATAACAACGAATTTTGACCAAAAGATAGAAAGCGCTTTAGACGATAGCAACATTAAAATTCTGATCACTGATAAGGATTTCCAGCATGCCATTGATAATTCGTTGTATGATGGAGTGTTGGCCAAAATACATGGGGATATCAGCGATTATGGTAGCTTGGCTTTAACTATGTCGGGGGTAGCTGCGGGTTCGGATAAAAGTATGGTTGTTGGTGATGACATTCATAAGAAGAAAGCAGAGGAACAAGCTCAACAGATAGCTCCCGGAACATTTCTAAGTATACCCAAAGCACTATGGCTGCAAAATGTATTAAAGAAAAAAAAGATATGTGTAATGGGGTATTCGGGATCAGACGCCGCCGACATCATGCCTATATTAACAAATCGTGAATACAATTGTCGCGGAGTTTGGGTAGAATATGCATGCCAACTGCCTCAATCTGTTAAAGAATGGGCAAAAAATAATAAAGAGAGAGTTGTTCTTAAACCGGAAAATGAAAAAGAAAGGAGTCACGATGTTCCCGCTAAGGTGAGTAATTACTTTATCGAACAATTTGGAGGCCATTCAGGGGTTGCAGTAAATGAAGAAATTGATTTGACCATTATAAATTCGGCCATAGTATCCTGGATTGATCGTCTTCGCCTAAGGCCAGGTGACGGACTTGTTTTTCTCGCCAAGCTTTATTCTCAAAGGGGGCACTGGCATAAAGTCGAACTTTTATACAACACGGCAACGACGAAGTATGAGAAGGACTTTGATAACAACGAGATGCATTGGCTTATAGCAAAATCGAATGTCGGTTATGTAATAGATTGTCTGGATAGAGAAGATGAAGCGTTAAAAATCTCTCATGAAATCAGAAAATACATAGAGGAAAATGACCAACAGGATTTATACCCTCATCTATATGCTAACACACTGATCGAGATTGCTGCCAAATATGTGAATACGGATAAAGATAATGAAGCAGCTCAGTTGGTGGGAAAAGCGAATAGAATTGCAGAAGAAATAGATGACAAAACAATACTCTGCTTTGGATTAAGAATAGCCGCAGATCGTTACTTCCAAAGGAAAGAGTACAAGAACGCACTTGATGTATATCTATCAATATATAGAATTTGGTCTGATGTTATCGGGGATAGTCGTGAATCGTGCATGTGTAGCATGGCTGCGGCGCTGTGCTTTGCACATCTGGGAAACCAATACAATGCACTGCATATGATGGCAGTTGCAGAAAGCTTCGCGAATTATCTGGGAGATAAAAACTTAATTGAACAAACACAACATAATAGTGGATATATCAGTACTCTTTTTATAGGTGAATCGCCTGCCCTATATTTCCATGAAAGCCTTCTTACAAAAGCAAAAGTTCAGATTGGGGAAGAAAATGAAAGGGAAATTGATGAAGTGATGGAACATATTCAGGGGGAGATGTATAATCAATGCCTGATCATGATCGATCGAATCATGCAGAAATATGAACATGTCGATGTTCAATTGTTTATGCTCTTCTTAAAATCCAACATTTATCATCGTACACAAAAAACGGATAAAGAAATTGAAGTATTGTTAGAATTTAATACGATAAAACCCAATTTCCCAATTGTAGAACATAATTTGGGTAATGCATATTCAATACTGAAACAATTTGATATAGCAGAAAAACATTT
>Ga0307432_1001363_pt1 | contig 14941 bp, 20 predicted proteins | sample SalMarWE160150MG_FD_202158 | JGI IMG/M metagenome (GOLD analysis project Ga0307432, IMG submission 202158) | Salt marsh sediment microbial communities from the Plum Island Ecosystem LTER, Massachusetts, United States - WE1603-150 | ecosystem: Environmental > Aquatic > Marine > Intertidal zone >...
CCAGGCTTTCGGCGATCTCGACGAGATTCGACATCGCGTCGATGCCGAAGATGAATTGCACGCCCCGTCTGTGCCAGTCATCGAGGGCTTTCGTTTGCGTGAAGTCCGTATCGCCGCGAAGAAGCACCCGCTTGAATCCCGCGCCGCAAGAGTCGTTGCCGAAGTTCTTCCTTCTCGTAATCCATGCTCTTCCATGCTGCCGACCCTAGCGTCGTGCATTCATAGGGGCAACAGAACCGCCACCAGCGCCACAGGCCAAGGTGAGTACCCGTGCTCCAGCACACAACGCAGCCCAAGTGCGATTCTATCAAGCCCAAGGTCTTTACCGGCGATGTACATATTCCACACTCATGTGATCACCAGATGTCGCGTATTATTCCCGACGCGCGCATCGCCCTCTGCGGTCTAATTGCGCAGCGACTCGAACCGCCGCCGTGCTCCCCTTGTTGGCACAGTTTTGGTGATGCGCTCAATAAAGAAGAGGGCATCGAACGCGTCGCCTAGTACCAAGTTTGCGTGCCCTCCCTCCCCGCGCATCCGCAGCTTCTGGCCCGCCAACCCCCTCGGTGCCGATCGAAGGTCCAGGATGAAGCACGGCAAGCCGACGCGGGCGAGAACGCCGTCCACGGTCTCCGCGCCTGCCTGGGGTAGCGGGCCATTGGGGAAGTCCCCACGATCAAAAGAGAACCCGATCGATACCAGATCATCCCCCAGCTCTTCGCTCAGGTAGGCAATCGCACTCGTCATGCCCTCTACCGGTGGTCGTTGCGGAATATGCAGATCGGTCGTGCAACGCGTGACGTGAAAGTTGTGAGCCCAGACGACAAGGCGCTCACCTTTGCCGGCCCGCTTTAGGATCCAACGGATGTTGTCCGCCATGGCCCGTTCACGGATATCTCCTGCTTGCTTGAAGGTGCCCCTCTGGAATGTGGTGAACATGTCATTGGCCTGGCTGGTCACCAGTGCCTGCCGCCGCAGCCATTCGTATTCCTCCGGGGAAGAACGGCTGACATACTCGGTTCGTCGCTCTTCGAACCGGGCAAGGAGTCCGGCGTACCGGCTTGTCAGAGCGTTCAACTCCTCCGGCGATAGGCGTCCGTAGTTCTCCACGGTTTGAGGCCACATGACATCGCTAAGGAGGGTCAGAGCGTCGGGCTCCCCTCGAAAGAGGGCGGCACCTTCGGGGTCAGTCCTTTCCAGATAATCCAAGACGTTCACCAACCCGATCTTGGAACCGGAGATGTCGATACCGTGGAACCGCACCTTCTTCTTGGTGGCTGGATTCTGATTGTGGTTTCGCATCCACTTGACCAGGCCCAACACCTCCTCGGTATCCCAGATAAACCATGCCCCCATGCCGTCCAGCAAAGCCTCCGGATCGCCTTTACCGTGCAGAACGTACTCGTTGATAGTTGCGGCGCAGGGCATGCTCTCCTCCATGGCAAAGAGGGTGAAGCCCATCTCTTCCACCAGAAACTCGATAAGGCGATGTTTGAACCGGAAATGCTCGTGAGCGTCGTGACGGCTCTCTCCCAGGCACACGACCCGGGCGTCGCCGATGATCTTTGTGAGCGGCCGCAGATCATCGAACGGTGCCCCCGGTTCCACCATCTTGATGGACACGGCATTCTCCGAAGCCCATTTGATGAATGCCTCCGCTTGGTCATTGTCGGTGGGATCGCAGTTCATGAATGGGATCAAGACTGTACTGAGCATTACCACAATCATTGTTTCCTCCTTGCAATCAAAGCAAACACCTTCAGTTGGCATTACCATGCGCAGGACGTAGGCGTCGGCGACGGTTGCCAGTCTGCATTGAGCGTCACGAGCCTGGTCCCTGCATGTAATTACCAGTCAACTCGAATTTCCTGACCACGACGGGCCGCCACGACGACGAAGGCGCGGAAGGAAGCGCCCGGTTCGTCGCATGTAGGCACGATATTCCTCGCCAAACCGCTCGATCAGTTGTCGCTCCTCGATCGGAGCACGCACGACACTTATGGTGCCGATTAGGATCAGCGCATCTGCGCCGAGGACCCAATTGGCAGACAGCAGGAACAAGAAGATCGACACCAAAGGGAAAACCGCGTTCATCGGATGGCGTACGAACCGGTACGGGCCGTGTGTGACCAGCTCGTGGTTCGGATGCAATCCCATGGTTCCCCGGTAGTTGCTTCCCAGTGCGATCATGGTCCACCACATAAGCCCCACGACCACGACGCCAAAACCGACGCCGGTCCAGCGGGCCCACATGGGCAGTGCAACCGACGCCCACGGAAACCAACCTGTGGAGGCCAGCCAGTCAATCAGGAAGGCCCAAAGCGGAAATCCCAGCAAAACGCGAATCCACACGAGTGGCTTGTACTCGTTCGCACACTGTGCAAATCGGGACCCATGTTTGCGCATGGCCTTTCTATGGGCATAGCCTATCGCGCCAAGGAACAGAACAACCCATATTCCGAAAACAACCTTGAATAGTGTCTCAGATTGCATGGTTTACCTCGGGGTGGAAGTGCCCCTCCGGTGACAGCGCTGCTTCCTGGCAGATCGATCGATAGCACAAGGCCGCACCCTCCACACTGCATGCCACTGTTCCGATGTGTCGGGCCATACGCGAAATCCCTCTGATCAGGTCCTTTTCCCCCCACCTTCACTTGAACCCGCCAGACTGCGGGCTTCTTCTGATCGGGGGTTCTTCCGTTCATCCGCGACGCTTCGTCCGTCAAGCAACCGAATCACCCGGTGCGCGCGCTCGGCTACGCCGGCTTCGTGCGTCACGACGATCAGCGTGCAGCCTCCGGTGTGAATCTCGTCGAAGAGCATCAAGACCTCCTCGCCGGCTGCGGAGTCAAGGTTGCCCGTCGGCTCGTCGGCGAGCACCACCTCGGGCGCGTTGGACAACGCACGGGCGATCGCGACGCGTTGGCGCTCACCGCCGGAAAGCTCACCCGGAACATGGTCAAGGCGCTCACTCAGACCGACGCGCTGGAGCAGTTCGGTGGCGCGGAACCGCCGTGCCGGCGCCGACGTGCGGCTGAAAACGAGCGGCAACGCGACGTTCTCCAGCGCGGTCGCGCGCGGCAGGAGATGGAAGCTCTGGAAGACGAACCCGATGCGGCGATTGCGGATCTCTGCCAGTTCGTTGCGCGACAGACCGCTGACCCCCGTGCCGTCGAAGCGAACCTCGCCGGCGGTCGGCGTATCGAGGCAGCCGATCAGGTGCATGAGCGTTGACTTGCCGGAGCCGGACGGACCGAGCACGGCGACGTACTCGCCGCGCCCGATGCGCAGGTCCACGTCACGGAGCGCGTGCACCGGTCGCGCGTTCATCGCGTAGGTCTTTGATACGCCCAATAGCTCGATCATCACGCCTCAGCTCATTCGTATCGCAACGCCTCGACCGGATCGACCGTCGCGGCCCGGCGGGCCGGAAAGAAACCTGCAAACAACCCCACCAGTCCCAGGATGACCGCGACGAGCGCGACGGACCACAACGACATCCGCGGCCGACCGAAGTAGAGCAGCGCTTCCTCTTCAAGCGGGATCTGGTGCATGCCGACCATGAGCAACCACGAGGCCAGCAGCCCAACTCCTCCACCCATCACCACAATCACGAAGCCCTCGATGAGATGATGGATCGTAATGTCGCCGGGTCGGGCCCCCACGGCGATCTTGATGCCGATCTCGCGCGTGCGGGCCTTGACCAGCACGTACATCACATTGCCCACACCAACGCCCGACACCAGCAGCGTGACCACGCCAATGATCCCCATACAGAGACGCACGCCGTAGTGCACGTTGCGGGTGATCTCCTCGCCTATGCGTGTGTTCCACACACTGAGGGCGAATGAATCCTCAGGGGCAAATCGGTGGCGGCGGGCAAGCAATCGGTAAACGTCGCGTTCGAACGCCTCGGCGTCGGCCGCGGGAGGGGAACGGTAGATGAGCGCCGAAAGGTTGCGCCCGCCCCAGATCGCCTCGTACGTCGTCGAGGGAATGAACAAGCGGTCCGTGTCAAGGCCAACGTACGATGACCATTGCAGCTTGGGTTGCATGACGCCGATCACGACGAATGGCACGCCGTTCAGCAAAATGGTCTCGCCGACCGCGTCTTCGGCGCCGAACACCTGCCGTCTGACTGTGTCGCCAAGGAACGCGACGCGCCGACGCTGCCGGATGTCGAGCGCGTTGATGAAACGGCCCCTTGGCTGCGGGTAGCAGTTGCGCATGGAGTCGAACGGCGGATCGACAGCGGAGAACCACGCGCTGCGGGGGCGTCCAGCATACGTGAGCTCGACGCTGCCGTAGTACTCGCCGCTGATCTCGGTCAACCCGGGTAGCCCATTGCGGAGGGCAGCGACGTCGTGGGCCGTCAGCCAGATGCGACGGCCGGATGGCAGGCCGTCGTAGACGACGCTCGTCGAGCCCGGTCGTACAACGACGATGCCCATGCCCATGCCGAGCTGCGCCCGGAGCACGGTGTTCGACAGACCTTCGAAGAACACGACCAGCGTCGTCACGGCCAGCGTGCCCCAGACCACTCCCAAAATGGTGACGATGACGCGGCCGCGGTCGTCGATCAGGTCACGCAGTTGGTATCGCAATCCCAGCATCGCTCAGTATCCCAATGCCTGGACAGGGTCGAGCCGCGCAGCGCGCCGCGCCGGGAAGTAGCCCGCGAGCGCGCCGACGACGGCCAAGAGAGCCACGGTGAGTACGGCTACCCAGGGAGAGACCGTCGGTACCCCGATGTACTCTGTCGCGGGTGAGAATCCGATGCCGGTCGTCGTCGCGACCGCCAATGCAAAACCGAGCATGCCGCCAGCGAGGGTGAGCAACAGCGCCTGCACCAGGTATTGGGTGAGGATCAGGCGCGGTTTGGCCCCCACGGCCATCTTCAATCCAATTTCAGGGGTGCGCTCACGGACGATGATGTACATGATGTTGGCGACCCCGATACCACCGACAAAAAGCGTGAACGCGCCGCCGACGCCCATGAAGACATTCATGGCCAGATAGAAATACTGCCAGAAACGGTTCACCTCGGTGGCGTCCCAACAGTAGATTGCGTCCCGGTCTGCAGGATCGAAGTGGTAGTGCCGACCGAGTGTTTCGTAGACGCCGCGCATAGCACGGTTGTGCACCCCGGGATGCGTGGCGCGGAAGATGAACAGGTCGGGATCTTCCTGCCCGAAGATCGCTACGAACGACGTGCTGGGGATGAAAATCTGCCATTCATCCCGCTCGCTGTACGTGTTGCTCTGCTGCTTGCCCCGGAGGCAACCGATCACGTGGAACGGCGTCCCCTCGATGCGCAGCGTTTGTCCGACCGAATCCTCATCGGGAAAGAACGTTTCGGATACCGCGTTCCCCAGGAACGCTACGCGCCGGCGATCGGTGATGTCCGCTTGATTGATGAACCGACCTCCGGGTTGTGGATAGACGTTCCGCAACTCCGCGAATGAAGGATAGACGCCGGTGATTCGCAGATTGCGCACCACCGACCCGCGCACGACGCGCGCATGCCAGTAGTACTCCGGGCTGATCGCTGCGAGTTCCGGGATTTCTTCGGGTAAGCGCATGATGTCGCCGGTTCGAAATCGCAGACGTCGACCCGGGCCATAGCCGGCGAATGCCCGCGTCGTTCGCGCCGGCCAAGCGACGACGATCCCCACGCCCAGGCCGCGTTGTTCGCGCTCCGTCTGGATGCGCAAGCCCTCGCCGAAGGCGAGTAGCACAATCACGCCGACCGTACCCCACGCGACACCGAACACCGTCAGCACGGCGCGCAACTTATGTACCCGCAAGTCTTGGAAGAGACACAGGATGATCGACCCCAACGACATGCCGTGTCTACTCCATCTGCGGGTACTCGCGTTCCAGGACTCGATCCCCCTCCTGCAAACCGCTCGTGACTTCGATCACGAGTCCGTCGCCGAGGCCCAGCGTAACCGCCTGTTCGGTCGCAGTGCCATCGTTGCCGGGAATCCGCACGAACGGCTCGTCATCGCGATATTCAATGACACGTTCGGGCAGCACCAGCACGTTCTCACGCCGCGCAATGAAGATCTCGGCGGTCGCCGAATAGCCGGCCCGCATCACTTCCGCGGTCGAGCTCTGGATCGTGATCCAGATGTCGAAGACGGTCGCATTGTTGACGATCTTGGCCTTCCGGCCGACGTCGTGAACACGCCCCTGGAGTAGGACGCCCGGCAACGCGCCGATGCGGATCTCCGCCGGCAGCCCGTTCGTCAGCGAACCCACATCGATCTCGTCGATCGTGCCGCGGAACTCCAGGTGATCCATGTCGGCAATCCGCGCGATCTCGGTCGGCGGCTGGTAGCTGCCCACCGGGATCACGCGCTGCCCGTCGGCGCGCACCAGGTCAATCACGTGTCCCGCGACTGGGGCCCGCACGATCGTGTCCACTTCATCGTCGCCGATGCGCAGCTTTCCGGTCTTAAGGAATTCGAGCGTTTCGCGGGCCTGCTGAACGCCGAGGTCGGCCTGTTCGGCCTGGCGCTCGAGTTGTCGGTCGCCAAAGACAAGCAAGGTGGCAAAGGAGGCGAGATGTTCGCGATTGAGGAACTCTTTCGCCGCTTCGCGTTCCCGTTCGGCCGCTTCGATGGCGCGTTCCGCCTGGATGAGGCTCAGCTTGGTCACGACCTGCCGCACGTCGACCAGCGGATCGTCCACCTCGACGCGGTCACCCAGCTCCACGAACCGCTCCGCGACGAGGCCGCTGAATTGCGAGCGCACCTCCACCTCATACGCTGGCTCGATCCGACCGCTCGCGACCGCGATGCGCTCCACCGTACTACGGCCGACAATCACCGGCGGCCGGGCCGGGGCGGTCTCACCCCGGCTCAGCCAGACGATGCCGACCGCTACGACCACGATCAACACGACGACCAGTACGATGAGCCACGCTTTCATGTCGATCCTCGCGTCTAGTTTCCGTTCAGCGAAGCCCAACCTGGGGCCGTCGCCGGCTTCTCACCAAGCCACTCACCCACGACTTTGAATACGGCATTCCCTGGATTCGGCACCGCCAGCTGCAATCTGGCGATACGCAGCCACCTAGTCGCCAATCGATCGCGATGTTACCTTCACCCACTCCGTTATGATCTCCAGTAACCCGGGCGCAAGATCCTTGGGAAGTGTCGCATACTCGCGCATACTTCCTGTCTTCGCTTTTACCAATAGGTGATTCGCTGATGGAATCACCTTTATCGTCACGTTCTCATTTCCGCCGCGTGCAAGTGCTTGTCTCAAACCTTCCGTGTTCTGCGCTGCATCACATTGCACATCCAGTTCGCCAAACACGGCAAGTACCGGGACCTTGACTTTGGCCCAGTCTTCAGCCGTATCGTGTGCAAGAATGAACTGGTATCTGGGATGCTGGAATGTCCTTAGCGATTGTGCGGCCTTCCGATCCGCGAAGGCCTTGATATCACCGATGAGGGCCTTCTTCTCCTCGGGGAGGGTATCCAATCTTCTTAACGTTGCGGCGTGCACGACCGCCTTCAGTTCCTTCCAGTTCTTTTCCAAGGCGAGTTCGAATATGCGTCTTTGTTCCCGCGCAACCTCCGCCACCATTGATGGGTTCATCCCTTCGGCTTGAGCCGCTCGTTCGGCCTGTCGCAGGAGAAGCTTATCGCCCTTGACTGCCGGCCCGGCAAGAGAGATTACGAACGCCGGGCGGGAATCAGCCGCTGCTATCATAGCCGCGATCATTCCGCCCTCACTTTGCCCTAAGACGCCGACCCGCTTGGCGTCGATGTCGCTGCGTGCCAATAAGAACTCCAAAGCGGCCCGGGCATCGTTGACGAAGTCGGGTTCCGTAGCGGTCCCGTAGTCTCCTGACGATTCGCCCACACCTCGATCGTCGTATCGAAGTACCGCGATACCGTTTCTCGCCAGGTGCTCGGCGATAGCCGCGAACGGCCTGTATCCAGGAATGGCGCCTGTTGCTCCATCGCGATCCTGTGGGCCGCTGCCACTGACAAGGAACACAGCGGGGTGCCGCCCGGAAGATGAAGGGAGCGTGAGCGTACCCGCCAGAGTTACTTTCCCGTTGGTAAAGGTGACTTCCTCGCTAATCTCAGGCTCCGCCGTTTGTACTGGCAACGCAGCCGAACAGAGAAGCAGCTGTATTGTCACGAACGTTGAAGTCCGAAGATACAGTGACTGCGACGCGTCCATCGCCCTCTTGAAGGAGTTGCCCCCAGCGATATCCAGTGAGGCTTCCCGAGGATTGCGCCTGATCTGCTCCATCGTGAATCGGTATCTGGTCATCTTATGACCTCCTTTCGATCTTTACACATGATTAGATCCCGCGTTCCCTAAACTAGACTGAAGCAAGGAGGAGCGGCCACTGAGCCAATTCGTAGACAGGCTGCCAGGTCTGTGCGTGCGACGACACCTCGCAGGGCGTCGTCACCCTCCGTGTTATGGGCGTGAAAGAAACCCTCTGCCCGGCGACCGGCGGGGGTATCGAGCCAATCCATCTTGTCGACACATCCGTTGGAAGAGTTCTGTGCCGATACGAGCGGTTGCAGTGTGGGAATGGCCAACGCCAGCAACAGAGCGATCCGGAGACAGATTCCCCTGTTCATCTCGATTAGTCTCCTTGAGACACCCCGTTCTTCAGTTTCATCCGTCGATAAATGGCCTGCGAAATCTTCTTGAGATACGGACCGACACCGGCGGCGCGGTTTGCACATGCCACAATGGCCAGGTCACTATCGGGGTACAGTGCGATCCAAGCAGTGAAGGTCCCGCCTCCCCCCGAGTGCTCGTGAAGAGGCTCACCTGCATCGGTCTTTCTGATATGCCAGCCGCACGCATAATCGCCGTTGCCGTCCTCCGAAATCTTATGGAGGTGGCGAACCGTCTTCGCCGTGAGCACGCCATCCTGCCCTCGAAGCCCGTGTAGGTGAAACGCCGCGTAGCGGGCGAAGTCCTCGATGGAGCAGTGCACGTTGGCGGCCGGACCGAGGTAGTTGATGTCGCCTAGTGGATATTGGCCGATCTCCTGAACGCTCAGGTCCGGCGGAGATCCGAGATGCCCGTGGGGCTGATTCGGACGATCCTTGGTCGCCGGCCACCCAATGCCGGTTGACCGCAGTCCAAGCGGTTCGAAAACCAGAGCTCGCATAAGCTCCTCCCAGGGTCGCCAAATCTATGTATACACGATGTAGATACTGCCGATATAGGCCATGTCAAGCGTGTTTCGAACGTGAATTGCCTAGAGCACAAGTCCTTACATAAGGCTCAGGTGGATCCGTTGTGCCGCCACCGGGTGCTAATCTCATGAGCCGGTGGCGCCCACGACATGGCGAAATGTCTCCCTGGCAAGAGCGCAGCAGCGGCAGCCTCGGCACCCCACGTCCATCTGTCAGCCAGCTAGCGGGAAGCATGCGTGGACTGCCTGGTAAGCCACCCGCGCAGAACCGTGAAGAACTCGCGGCGAGCCGCCTTTTCGAGCCATGGGTAGTGCCCGCATCGTTCCCATTCACGGTACTCCAGTTGCGGGATATGGGGTTGCAGACTCGCCCGAACCATCGGTCCCGGGTGAGGGTCGATGGCGCCGTGCAACATGAGCACAGGCAGGTCGATGGCTCTAAAGGCCGCCGGATACACGCCCTCCTCCTGCAGCCGCAACATATCCTGCCAGGTCTCCTGATGGGCGCGCGCGTCACAGGCCTCGATTTCCTGGTCGGTTGTCACGAGCTCGCAGGAGTACATTGGGAGGATCAGGTCGCCCATCGCCCTGAGCCGCTCGTCGGGATCCGGAAACTCGTCCGGAAGGTGGTCCAAGCGTCGCCGTAGGCTGTCGTCCATCTGTTCATCGAGCGTTGTCTGCATGTGTTGACGCGCCGCCCCATCGAAGGTACCGCAGCCAATCAGGACGAGCGAGCCCGCACGGCCGGGATGCGCCGCGGCATAGGCAAGGGCGAGCATCGCACCCCAGGACGAACCGACGAGAGCCGGGCGCTCGTTGTCGCAATGCTGCTCCACAAGCTCATGAAGGTCCGCGATGTGGCGGGCAACGGTAAGCGGTTCCTTTCCACTACCGCGCTGAAACGGCTCAAGGACGCGAAACGTGTCCGCGAGGCCACGCGCTACTGGTGCCATGTAACCCGCCGCTCCCGGACCTCCGTGAAGCACAATCACAACAGAACCCTCTGTTCCGTAGCGGCGTATTCGCATGGGCATCCGACTCCTCGTTTAGAGGTTCCCTCACGTTCCTTTCGCAGGCTCGCCTGTAGCATAAGAATCTCCAGGAACTCGTCGAGCCACGTGCGTCTTGAAGTAGACCTTGTGCCCTTCCGTGGTATGCCGATCCACGAAGAACTCAAACCGCTTGAGCAGCGCGAACCCGGAACTTGTCAGGAATCCCGCCAAATGCGCCTCGCTGTGGCAGAACATGTCGACAGAGCCACCAACGCGCAAGTGTAGCTTCTCGCCGTTGCTGGGAGCACAAGCTTCCGCCAACTCGCCACTCGACGCCCCCCGTTGCCATCGGGATGGCGTTTTCAGGAACGACAGGAATGTTATGCCATGCGAATGTTTTTACGCTTGCAGGAGCTCGGTCAGCGGCGGGCAGTCGTCGCGGAGCAGCGAGTACAATTCGCAGTCACGGTAGTCCCCACGGAGAAAAAAGCTCTGTCTCAAGGTTCCTTCGTGTCGATAGCCGCACTTTTCGGCCACTCTCTGCGAGGCAACGTTGTTGCGGTCTGTAATCAGGCAGAGCCGCCGGATGGGCTTGGCCTCGAACAGGTAGGCGGAGAAGATCGGCAGGGCCTCGCTCATGATGCCTCGACCGCGATCCTCGCGGCGGAAGAGCGTGTACCCCACTTCGTAGCCCTCCTGATATGGCGCGCCTTTGAAGAAGAAGATTGTGCCCATCATCTGTCCTTGTTCATCGCAGATCAACATGTGGCCCCGGTGATCCTCCCACCAGCCTTTGTCCTTGAAATCACTGCGATGCTCCGCCAGCGAGCGGAGAGAGATGGGATAGTGCTCGCCGCGCTGCGAGTACTGATTGTATAGAGCGACAAACTCGTCAAAATCTTCTTCGCAAAACAACCTCAATGTGATGTTCTTACCTTTGATCATTCTTTAGCTCCCAAGAAGTAAGCCTCGTCAAGGTCGTAAGTGGTTGTGGTTGCGGGGCTTGACCAACCTCCCATTCGCGATGGCGCTTCTGGCTGTCCGATGAGAAGGGCCTAACACCAATGTGGCCAGATCCTGGACAGCATCCTCCGAGAGACCCGATCACGAATTCCCTCCGCAGGAGATTGTCAGCATGGACACCATCGTGATCAAGCCTCCAGCGCTTCTGCCAGCGACGAGCACTCGTCACGCAGCAAGGAATACAATGCGTAATCAACGTACTTCCCGCGCGTAAAGAACATCTGCCGCAACGTGCCCTCCAGTTTGTAGCTGCACTTCTCCGCCACGCGCCGAGCGGCAGTGTTGTCTACATGGGTACTGAGTTGTAGTCGCGGAATGGGTTTGAGTTCAAACAGATACGCAGAGAAAATGCGCAGCGCCTCGGTCGTGTAGCCCCTGCCCCTGTCTTTTCTGCGGAATATGACGAAGCCGACCTCGTACCCGGATTGAAACGATGGCTCCTTGATGTACATGATATGGCCGACGATGCGGCTGCTCTTGTCGGTGATGAGCATCCGGCCCAGCTTGTCATCCCAGCCACCGGTTTCGCTGAGATGCTTGCGAAAGGCCGCCGGCGAGCGCCAGTCGACTGGAGCGAACTCACCCATCTCGGCATATGTGTTCTCGAGCTTCAGAAACTCATCCAGGTCGTCATCGCTGAAGAGCCTCAGGATGACGTTCGGTCCTTCCAGCATGATCGTTCTCCCTTCAAATGTCGTCCTATCCGGGCGACTCCTCCCATATTCGTCTCCGTGCTGCCGTAGACAGGTTGGAGAGTCCGCTCGAATACGCACTTCAACTCAACAAAGCTCCCGACAACGGTTGGCACTCGCCTCGCAGCAACGAGAATGTCTCGCGGTCCCGGTATCCCCCGCGCAGGAAATTCCCCTGGCGCTGAGTGCCTTCATATTGATACCCGCACTTCTCCGCAATCTTGCGTGAGGCCGCGTTACCCTTGAACATGCCGAGCTGTAAGCGCTGTATGGGTTTGAGCTCAAACAGGTACGCCGAGAAGATGCGCAACGCCTCGGTCATATATCCTTTGCCGCGATCCTCGGGCCGGAAGATCGCGTAGCCGACCTCATAGCCGGCCAGCATCGGCGATGGCCTAAAGAACACGATGGCGCCCACCATCTTCCCGTCGCCGCTTGCGATGACCATGCGGCCCTGGTCTTCCTGCCACCACCCGGTCTCACGGAACTGCTTCCGCATGTCCGACAGGGTATGAAGCACAATAGGGAAGTACTCGCCGCGGGCGGCAATGTCCGAGTCAAGGACAAACAGCTTCTCAAGATCTTCTTCTGTGAACAGTCGAAGGACGACCTTGCTGCCTTTCAACATACCTCACCTCTCTACTGAGACTAATCGACTTCGTGCCGAACCTGGTCATTAGGGACGCTCGATACTGGGCGACTGGTAGCATAACTCCTGGATCAGACATCGCAATATCTCCATCAAGAGCCGGCTCTACCGGCGCGGGCCCGCAGGGCGAGCCGGCCGCCTCACGGCGATACGGACTCCGGACGTTGTCGCCATCAGGGAATCGACGCCGGCCTCACTGAGCATACATGCTTGTTGTTCATGGAACGAGACAGCATCTTTACTGTCCAGAGCATCGCGAGGGCTGTAAGCATCGCGGCGACACCCCATGAGTCCGCCGATGAAGATGCGTGTGGCATAGCGCTCATAGCTGTCGCGGATCGTAGACAAGAACCGAAAAGTGTCGCCGTTGACGTCGGCCTGCTCCCCAAACCCTGCCATTCGAAGTCGTTCCGGGTTGGCCCGGCGCGCGGGTGTGCAGACGATGAAGGGTACGTCCGCGACCCCACCTACATTGAGATACTCACGATAGAGTCATTCAAGAACCGCTCGTCCCATCGAATCGTAGACAAAACTGGCGTGATCTACGTGTGGATCAAGCCTAATCATCGGACTGCGATGGAGTCGCTCGCGCAACGATCCCTCGGCCAGGACGTATGATGCACGCGTGATAGTACTCTCAAGAGTCATGAGCATTCTCCACTCGCTACGTCCGGTGCGAGTGGTCGATGGCGTCGTGCTCTTCGCCGCATGTCGCCCGGTACAAGCCGACCAGCGTAACGCTACGCAAGACTATCGGCTCTGCACGTTCGATGACCAGGACATTACCTGGTCTCCTCTGCGCGCCGTCTATCACTCTTCCATCCCAGAGCCCTCCGCTAGCAGAGAAGAGCGACCCGATCGCAGCCATTGGGCCCAGTCCGCCCGTCCGTTCTGGCAAGCCATGGCGGCGGCGGACTCCCAGTCGTAGCCAACCGCAACATGCCTCACCCGCCACTCTCCTTCGGTTCTCCGGACAACACCGTACCGGGGTGCGGAGTGCCCACCTCCATCACATGCGGGTAGGGCAGCGCATCAACAAAGGCCGGCAAGCCCACGCTGCCGGGATTCACGATCAGCTTGCCATTGGGAAGACGGGCAGTGCGAGGGACGTGGTGGTGTCCGCAAAGCACAACCTGCTGCTCGACAGGTGCCAACTCGGCCGCCAGCCACTCCACCGCCCTGAGCCGCACACCCCCGTCCGCAACTTCCTGGAGTAAGTACTCGTCGTCGCGACCAGGAGCGCCATGGAACATGCGGAAGTGCTCATACGCAACGACGGATTCTTCCAGCGAGGCTAGCCAATCCAGATGGCGTTGCGCCAGGCATCTCCGGACGTAGCACAACGTGTGCGAGTTCGTCGCTTGGCTCGCAGCCGCGAGGATAAGATGGTCTTCGTTTCCACGTACTGTGGGCAACTCTAGCGGAAGGAGGATCTCCGCAGTCTCCATCGGAGCTAGAGGTCCGTACAGGCAGTCTCCGAGGTTAACAATGTTCCGGATGCCTCGGCGCACAATGTCCTCCAATACAGCTTCCAGTGCCCACCGGTTGCCGTGAATGTCGGAGATGACGGCCACTTCGATCTCGGATGACAACATGTCATGCTCCTGTCAACTCACCGCCGGCGCCGGACCATCGCTGTCGCATGGTAGACGTTTCCCCATGCTCACGCGTGCCTCGAGCTGAGCGATCTGCCGATCTTTCTCGGCGACGATGTCAAGGAGTTGTTCGTAGGTCGGCTGGGCCATCCTGGCCGCTCCTGAAAGCCCGCTTCCCTGGGGCCTCACGTCCGGTAATAGCGGCCACATCGGTAAACACCGTGGCGGGGCACGAGCGAAACTGAGTGAAAAAACGTTTGTAGGCAGTGACGGGGGGGTAGAATAGGTTCCACTTTGTGGGACGGATCGGCCGCGTAACCCAGTCAGGACGATAAACAGATACACCGCGACGAATGAGGCCGTTTTTGTCTGAATCGGGAGGCTCGCGGTGGTACGATGGCGGGATGGCGACCCGGGATCTGACAATCCGCAAGTCTTATCTGAGAGGAAAGTGAGCGATGAACCGTACAAGCATGTTGCTGTTATCTGCACTCGCATTAGTCGGTCTTGCAGGCATGACCTCACGGGCAGATGCTCCGGAGTACTACGTCGTAACGATCTACTTCGGCGGGACCAACTGCACATCGGATATGTGGGATGTGAACTACCACTGGGATCAACCTCCCACCAACTTCGGGGCAGGCAATGGCCCTTGGAACATCTGGCAGTTCTTCGGTCGTAACAGATCAGCCGTCTGCAATGCAAGACAGGGCCGGGAGATGTTAAAATAGGCAGTTTGCGCGGTCGTCCTTGCGCTGGTATGTAGACCGACATGCAGCCACGGAAGGCAAGGACCGCTACGG
>Ga0307432_1001366_pt1 | contig 14915 bp, 21 predicted proteins | sample SalMarWE160150MG_FD_202158 | JGI IMG/M metagenome (GOLD analysis project Ga0307432, IMG submission 202158) | Salt marsh sediment microbial communities from the Plum Island Ecosystem LTER, Massachusetts, United States - WE1603-150 | ecosystem: Environmental > Aquatic > Marine > Intertidal zone >...
CTTTTTTCTTCTGGTTTACTTTCCCGTTATCGCCAACATAAATCGCTATATCAGGATAATATTTTCTTATAGATTCCACACAGGCAAACAAAGCCGAATCTCGCATAAATGTCGTTATCAAAATAGCTGTATTTTGTAATTTATTAGCTGATATTTTTAAGGGAGTTTTTGCTGTTTTCTTTTCGCCCCATCCAGTTTCATTTCTTATAATAGGCAATTTTTCAAGTTCTACCGCTTTTAGCCTGAGTCTATTCTCGCTTACATATTTTCTGTTTTTCACATTATTTTCCGTCTCATGATATTGATGGAAAAAAGAGGTCTCTCTTTCTATCCAGATACTCTCTAGCCCATCCTGCATCGCCCGTAAATAAAAATCAGTATCATCTGCCCCCCAAACTACATAGGCTTCATCAAATCCATGTACCTTGAACGCCCATTTTTTAGGGAAAACCTGGCATCCCCCAAAACCAAAGGGCGGCCGCAATGTGGATACTTTACCCATCCAGATAAAATCATCCAATTTCCCGTCATAATTTCCGGGTAAATCGCTTATCCTGCAGTGAACTATTTTATCATCTGCCATATGCTTTGAAACTGTCTCAATGAAATTAGGGGCAAAAATACAATCAACATCAGTTGTCATGACGAATTTTGCCCGCGCATCCCTTATCCCTATGTTTCTGGCTTTTGATATATTCCACACATCGCCAGTCTTGGTGTAGATATAGCGGGCTTTAAATTTATTACATATTTCCTTATGCTTTGTTTTATAATATGGATCGCTGTCAATATCGGCCACAATAACATCTATTTGATTATAAGGAACGGTTTGATTTTTTAGGCTATTAAGACAATCTCCAAGCCGCTTAGTTTCCCGGTGATAATCCGCAGTATTCTTCAAAGGGATAACAACTGTAATAAGATAATTAATTTTCATTTCAATATCTCTATGACTTTCGGATGTTCAAATAATTGCTTTTTATTTTTAAGATGCTCTTCAAGAGTATAACCATCAAGCTTGTCTTTCCTTTTATTGGGATTATTTTCATTAAATCGAGTTCCATACCAGTTATGATAGATTGTAGATTTACCATTCAGATGTATTTCGTCCCCTATGCAATTGTATATCTTCTCGCCCTTTTCAAGTCTTTCGACTTTAAATCCCATATTCAAGATATCCCAGTAAGCTTTCTGTGCAGTATCGGTGGAAAGACGGGGGAGGTATCTAAAGGAAATATTGTTTTCTAAGATAAATTCCTTTTCATAAAAAAACAAGGGCGGATGCAGGGGCTTATGTTCTGGCCCAATAACTCCAATTAGCTTAATCTTATCATCACCGCTGTAAAGCTCTACCAGCTCTTTATCCCATCCAGGTCTTTGGACGTGAGAGTCAACATCGAAAAATGCGACATACCTTGATCTTGATATTTGAGTGCCTAAATCCATTACATTGCCGTGACCTATGTTTGACAAGAGCTTAATTAACTTGATATCTTCTTGCTTCCCCAACCACGTAAGGTTTTTTGGTAGGGAGCCATTGTCTATAATAATAATTTCGTAATCTATACTTGTAAATTTTCGGATAGATTTAATCAGCAATTCAGCCCATTCAGGCGAATCAATATTAGCAGTTATAATACTTAGCTCTGGCATCTTAATATCCTTAATCTTTCTTTTATTGAAACTCTTTGATCCCGGACAAATGGATGCTCCGGCCTATGTGAATTCCTGTCAAGCCCGATATAGAAATTGAAATCATGCCGCCATTGGTATTCAGCCGGCACTGTGTCGAAATTAATCATTTTATATCCTTTGAGGTTATCATGCTCTAGTCTCTTCCATAGGTTGTAGCCTGTGTCAAGAAATATCATTTCTCCATCTGGGTCAAATTTTTCCGGAGCCTTTATGTTATCAAAAAGATACTTATACGGATAATCGGCATAAGCCATTCGCCCCAGATCCCAATCAGAATCATCCATAATTTCACGATAGAGTTTCATATTCAAAATCATCAAATTAGGCCACCAACAAGGCGCTATCCAGGAATCCTCAAGGCTTGTTGCTGCACGATATCTAGCTGCGCCCAAATCCTTATTTGTTTTAATTATATCCATAAATGTTTCTAGCCAGTTTGTTTTCAAAACCTCTATCCCAGATGATAAAAGCACCGCATAATCTGTCTCACATGCTTTTAATAATATTTTGAGATTACTACCATGCCCATAATCGTTTCGCCATAAACCTCCAGGCTCTAATTTCCAAGTGCCTGTCCCGCTCATGCTTTCTATCAATTTTATAGTACCGTTCTTTTCATGTTGCTTCAGATACTCAAGCCTATTGCCCTCTCCTTTGCCTTGTGAATTATCGCACACAATTATCCTAAAATTATCATACCAAGTCCTTGCGAGCACACTTTCAATAGTCAGCTCTATCGCTTCAAAAGCTCTTCGAGTAGGGATTAAAATTGATATTGATTTGCTCATCTGCCCGCCTTTAAAAGTCATGCCATTCCTCTCAATTTTTTTAATTCTGTTTTTATCATCCTAAACCGCTCTCTTCTGGCTATTCCTACCGCCTCTTCATGCAGAGGCGAGGGAATTGAGATCATCGATATATGCTCGAAATGATAAAATTTCTTTCTAACCTGCGAAGGCAAGGGAACGACTTTAAACCCTTTTGGATTATCATGTTTTACCTTAATAAAGAGCTGTGAGCCTGGGTCATTGACAACTCTATTTCTAGGCCAACCCTCAACGGTCTTAAACGGGAAATGGCCTTTTTTAAAAAGATTCATAAAGTAATCGTTTTTCTCCGGAGGATATATAGCTGCAAACTCAGAGCGATATGGCTCTTTTCTCCTATCCTCAACGCTCAGCATCCAATCAGTTTTCATGCCATCATTATAGTTTTTCATATTGATCAACCCGAACCAGAAGAGGTAAAAGGCCGTCCTGTACCCGCCGTCAAAGGCATAACCCCCGTCCTTAAAATCGACTACAGCCAGAGTCATGGGGTTTTTCTCGGCCTCGTTTATTAGGTCTTCTAACCAGCCGTCCTCTTTGATCCAGATGTCGCAGTCGATTATAGCCGCATAATCTGTCTTGCATTTCTCATTAATTAGAATATTTAGCGACCCGCCATGTGTCTGCTGAACATCGCCTGAATAAAGCTCATGTATCCAACCCTTCTCAAGGCAATCCTTGAGGTATATTGCGTCTACGCTGTTTATACATCTATCATTATAAACAATAATTTTATAAGGATATTGCGTGTGTTTTCTGATACTTTCGATGCAAAGTTGTATAGCCTCAAATGAATTATAATTAGGAATGAGTATAGATGCGGTCTTCATTCTTCTCTCCTGATCCGACTTAATTCTGCTTGAATCACTGCATAGCGTGAAAGCCAGACAGCATAATTCGGCCCTTCTTTAGGCAACGATAACACTGAAATATGAGTATGATGGCAAAATCGCTCCTTCATATCTTCAGGCAGTGAAGTAATGATACGCTTCTGGTCATGGATTTTCTTCCATATTTGCCAACCAGTTGGCCTAAGCCCCCCATCTCCCCTGGGCGTATAACACCACTCCGCCTCTACATTCGGATATTGCTTCATATCCAGCATGAAAAACCAGGTTGAAAAAGCACACTGCAAATCATCCCCATCAGAAAAAGATTCCATATCAGCCACAAGGCAAGCATCTGTCATCTCTTGCGTTCTAACCATATCTCCAAGCCATCCAACATCTTTTACCTGTATATCGCAGTCAAGAATCATAGCCAGATCAGCTTTAGTTTCACCCAATAAGTGAGCAATCGCCTTCCCGTGCATTATACGAGGATTGCCTTCAATTAATCTCAGCCAACCCTTTTTATGGGCTTCTCTCAAATAAATTAAATCATTATATTGTTTAGGGTCTGTTGCGTCATCATAAACAATAATAGAGTGTGGGTATTTGGTATATTTCCGGATCGATTCAATACATAGCGCAATCGTATCGCCTACGTTATGGTTCGTTATCAAAATTGATACTGACTTCATAATATCATGTCCTCTTCTATTAATGGTTCAATGATCCGCTCTCCTGCAGCATAAGCCTTATCTTTGAATCCAACAATTACAGTTTCCCCCATGCCATACATCGGATCTTCCCTCACCTTATGATCTTTGATGAATTCTTCATCACCATGATCCAGACAAATTGTCCGGTCATATTGAAATTCATGGACATAAAGCTCAAGTTTTTCTAAAAGCTGCAGGACTAGCCCTGCCCTTAAAGCATGAAATCCGCCATCAGGAGCCATCTCTAAATGATGCAAAAGATTCCTCGCTGCCCCCCAAGATATAGCAAATAACCCATCTGGCCTCAGAACCTCTACCATTTTAGTTATGCTTTTTTCCCAGTAGGGGTCGTGTTCTAGCATTGAGGCGGAAACAACGGTATTAAAACTCTCTGGTTTAAATGGAGCGTCGTGACATGGGCCGGCTATCCAATCAAGGCCAGTATAATTGGAGCAATTAAACCAATCCCGAATAGAACCATTTATATTAAAACTGCCGAATTCAATTATTTTACTTGGGTCATTGAAATAGCGTGGATACTTCTTACTGCATCGATCCCAATAAAGACGGTCTTCATAGTGCATTTTGGCTCCTATACTCATCCTCTAATATCGACATGGCAATATAATCATTCCAGCAGCCATTTCTCCAGATCGCCTGCCGGAGCTTGCCCTCGTCCTTGAATCCGGCGCTTTTATATAATTTGTATGCCACGTCGTTACCATCCAAAACCATAAGATGCAGCCGATGGGAATTTCTGTGTTTGAAAAAATATTCTAAAATTGCCGTAAATGCTTTAGTTCCAATCCCCTGTCCTCTGAAATTCGGCTTTATATCAAGCCCAATCATTGCCGATCTATTCACCAAATCAATATTTGTTATCCGGGCAATACCCAAAAAATCCCCTTCATATTGAATTGGGAACTCTTGTTTTTCCTCAACAATTGCATAATATTCTATGCTATCGTCTAATGATATTTTATCATACCATTGTTTTTGTTGAATTTTACTAATCGGCTTTACGTCTGTAAGCCAGAGCCATGTTGATTGAGAATTTCTCAGCGTCCTCATTTCCTCTAAGTCTCTCTCCTCGACTAATCGCAAGCCTATTCCTTTATATAGAAACATGATCAAACTCCGTTATTTTATCCATTATGTATCTCCTATCTTCCGGCATGACCCACCAGCCAACAGGAATATTTACCTGGTGTGAATCAAAATAATCAACCCCCGGCAATTTTCTCCCCTTGAATTGCTTTAAACAGCTATAATTATCATTCCTTGCATGTGCCCGGCTCGTATGAATTCCATTCTTTTTCATAAATTCTATAAATCCAACCCTATCATCAGCCAATAGAGTATAAAGCCAGAAACTACTTAGCTTTTTCTTACTCCTTTTTAGAGGTTTACATTTCGTTATTTCCCGCCCCCATAGTTCTACATCATAAAAATTAGCATTTTCTCGTTGCTTTCTGAGGTTGTCATCAATATATTTCAGGCTTTCAATCCCTACAGCGGCTGAGATGTCGTGCATATGCCATTTAAAACCGGCCTCAGGTACATCTTCCAGGCATCTCATTTCTCTACTTTTTGTTCTATCCATTCCATACCACCGCAGGAGAACTCCTCGGTCACGATCCTGTTTCCTTTTGCATACTAAAACACCCCCATCAATTGAGGTAATTGTTTTGATAGCCTGCAAGCTGAACTCTGTATAATCAGAAAAAGAGCCTACTTTCATCCCCCCATATTCTGCCCCCAAAGCCTGCGCAGCATCCTCTATAACTAGAAGGCCGTATCTCCTGGCAATGCTATTTATCTCATCATATGAGCAGGGATTCCCGCCCCAGTCTACAATCATGATAGCTTTTGTTTTAGTCGTGATTAAATGCTCGATGTCATTTGGGTCTATATTGCCGTCATTAGGATTTATATCAGCCCATACGATTTTAGCACCGCTGTGAATTATAGGGGCATTTGTAGCAAAACAGGTCATGGGCGTACTTATCACCTCATCGCCTCGCTTTATATTAGCTAATTTCAAGGCCATGTGAAGCCCTGTAGTGCCGGCATTTACAGTTACCACGTGTTTATTGTGCGGCATATTGAGAAAATCAGCAATTTTATCCTCAAATTTATCTACCTGAACCCCCTGCCCTATATAGCCTGAGTGTAAAACTTCAAGCAAAGGCTTATCTACCGACTCCGGTACAAAAACCTTAAATAAATTTATCATTTCAACCTCACGTCCTTTTTCATAATCATAGCAATCGCTGCAACAGTTTCGCCTTCGTACATAAAATAGGCTGGGAAAAGATATGGTTGGGCTGCCATTTTTGACGTTCCGTGTTCAATATAAGGCCCATATTTAACATTGGTACCAACAGCATAGACCAAATCCTTTGGTCCCTCTGGTTTCTTCACCCCATCTCCTGACTTAGCTTGCCCTCCTGTTTTACCTTCACTCAGCGAGCTCCCAGCCCAATTAGTTGAAGTAGAAGCTCTGAGACGACCTGTATCAACAGTGCATTGTTCTTTAGCCGCCAATTCAATCTTAAACGCCTGCTTCTTCAGCCTATCCTTTATAGCCTGAGTCTTGATAAACTGATACTTCTTCAGATTGGCTATGACTTCGGGGATTCCTTTTACATGTGTAGCCATTAAATTTCCCTTCCTCTTTCCATGCAAGCAAGCTTCATAAACCGCCCCTTCTCTCTCCAGGGCAACACAAGCTTTATCTCATAGACTTTGCTTCCCCAGTAAATCCTCTGTGACTCTTTTACTCCAGACAAATATTCCATGTACCAATAGAATTCTGCGAAGACATTAGCTTTATCATATGCTAATATCTGCTCACCTTTGGGAATGAGTACGATGGCCGCCTTGATACGCTTATAGATAGTAGTCCATGTTGAAGGCTCATAACCACCCATTCCGTCCGCTATTCCTTTAGTGAAGTCTTTAATCTTCACGGTCTTGTCCAGTTGGCCTGTAAAGCTCATTTATGCCTCAATAAATTTTTCTATTTTATCTTTTATTAAATCTTGTTGATTATAAATTTCATTCTCCCAAAAAATTAAACAATCAATTCCTATTTGTTTATATAAATCTATTAATTCTTTAGTTTCATCATTTTTATGCCAATATTTTCCAAAGACTTCTATAACCTTATTCTGACCCGTTACCTTAAAATCGGGATTCTTGTATTTACCATTTGGCAACTTTCTCCACCACATTCTATTGCCTACATATCTGATAGAATTTGGGGTTATATCATCTAATATCTTTTCAGGTTTACATATTGATGCTATTTTGGCCGCAGACAATTCATTAATTATATATTCATGATATAGCCAATTTTTATTTTGGTATAATTTCATCTTCTCGCTCTAATCATACTTGTAGGATTTACACCATAAGTCCCGTCAACCGATGGCTGCATCGGGGTTGTCTCACAAATCAGCCTAGCTTTTCTCCTTATTCTCCGTTTGATATTTATATCTTTATAATAAATCTCGACTGAAATATCTCTTGTTACGTCGCTAACTTTTTCTGTCTTCAGTATCTTCGCACTCAAAAGCTTATTCCTGAATTGAAAATACAGCGTCTTCTCCGCATCAGACAGTAATGTTCTCCATGATATCTGGCAATGCTTAAGCATCGCCTTCCAATTCCGTTTTTCCCAGGCCTCAAAGAATTTGGTCAGTACCCATTCAGGGCTTTTCTCAGGATAGTTTTGGGGATTAATCATTGTCTTCCTTTTTCAATATTTCGTTATATTCATCTATTCTCATTTCAGCCATTTCTATATCCTCTTCCCAAAATGGACGAAACGGATTACACTCAGGGCATCCGCCTGTTGAATTGCAATCACATTCTAAAAATGAGGGATTTCCATATATTGGATTTCCTGCGGTGTCATAAGATTTAAATACTTTTTCCATTTAAAATTCCCTTTTCTTAAATAAATCTAATTCTGCCAACAGTGATGCTGGCAATATATTCTTGATATCGGCAAGATTGAATTTCGTATATTTATAATCAGCTCCCTCACCAAAAGACTCGCTCTGAAGCTCCTCGCTCCCTGCCCTTTTGGATTGGCCATATTTATAGCCAACTAATTCTATACAGGCTTGCTCTAAAACATATGGAATTGGACTAGTATAACCAGCGGTATATGAAACATAAATGTTTTGAAAGCCTTTGCTGAATTCTGAAGAAAGGCTTACTATTCCAGCATCGTAGTTCACATCATAGTTATCAAGTGGCTTGTTTGGTATTTCAAGATAGATACTTTGATTTTTGCAGTAATAATTGTATTTTGTGAATATTTGAGATGAGGGATAGCTACTATGATCGCTATTTGCTATCTCACCTTCCCAGTTGGCCTCACCGTTTATGGCAGTTGCCAACTCTCCCAGGGTGTCATAATTTGCATTTGTCAGATCGAATAAAGCATCTTCCGTGCCGTCTCTAATCAATTTCAGCGTCCCTGCAGATTGATCTACTTCGACATAGGCATTATAAGCTGTATCATCCGTACATTTGACTCTTATGGCATTTATTATCCCATCGCATATTTGCACAATGTCAGTGACTGGATAATTCTCAAGAAAAAGCTTTGCCCCTTCGCCATTGTAGCGTTCCAGAAGATATGCAGTTGTCTTGAGCGTCCTGTTGCAGTATCGATTAATCAGGTCTGAGGCTCGGTCTATCAATCGCTCTATGAGATAATTATCCTGTATCATTAATACTTGCTCATTCTCATCACCTAGCGTATTTAAAGCACCTGTTACAATCAGGTCATCCGATTCAGCAGAGCCATGATAGATAAGCCCAGCCTTCCAATCGGCTATGGTAATTATCTGAGCTACTAACTTAGTAAGTGTATCATAAGTGGAAAAGAGGATGTCGCCACCAGGAGTCAAAGTAAGCCTATCGTCTTTAACTTCCAACGTGGACGGGTCTGTAGCGCCTGCATAATAAACCCAAAGAGCATTACGCTTAGCATTCTCACCCAGAAAGGCCAAGACTTCTTCGACCGATGTCAATGCAATTGATGCTAAACTCATTATTTCTCCTTCTCTGGCTTCTCAACCATTTTATTTTTAGATGGCTTGCTTACAGCTTTTGCATAGCCAGCCTCAATGACCGTTGTTGCAAACTTCGGCCTGGAAGTTCGGCTGAACCTATTACCCTTCTTCCAGCAGCAAGGCCAGTCCTTAATGAATTCAATCATCTCTTCGTTCATTTGCAGCTCTTTTCCAATTCCTTAATTATCGGAAGCCAATGTTTTTCCCACACATTATCCCAATCGTATTTCATTATATTGTCTCTTGCATTTTTCCTTATAGAGTCAAATTTCCCTGATTCCCAAAGAGAAAACGCAAGCTCCAATTCCTTTAGTATTGCAGATGGTTTAGCCTCTAGTCTCCATGTTTCATTCGGTAACCATCGCCTGTCATCATCGGTTGTATCAATAAGCCATCCTGTTTTGCAAAGTTCAGGACAGCTTGTTGTATTTGTTAGAATTACCGGAACACCGCATGCTTGAGCTTCTATTATTGGAAGCCCGAACCCCTCACCTTTAGTCGGTAAACAAAATACATCAAACCCGTTGTAAATATCAGCCAGCCAGCCTGTGTCTATCCTGCTTAGTGCATAATCTGACTGCGGAGGCCATACCAGAGCCTTATCTATTCCCAAATTGTGTGCTATTTTATGATAGTTTATAAAGCCTTGCCTTGAATCCCTCTCATTCGCTAGAGAGTGAAGATAGAGCATAGACTTGGGATGTCGCTTGTGAAATTCCTTGAAAGCCCGCATAAGAGGAACGTATCCTTTCCTGTCGTCCCCGTAATTAAGCCCAACAGACCCAATAACAAAATTCTCCTCTGAAAGTCCCAGTTCACTTCTAAATGCTTTTTTTGCCTCCGGTTTAGGCTTGAAAACTTTCGTATCAACTCCAGGTGGGACATAAGAAGGTTTAAGCCCAGCAGACTCCAGCTCTTTTCTCCCATGCTTTGACATTGCAATCTGAACCCCTGTATTTTTACAAACCTCAGCTAAAACTTTACTTATCCGTTCCGTATCCACAGGGATATAAGCAACCCATTTTTCCTTCGGATATTGCCTTTTCCCTTGCAGGAGCCAGATGTCCCAGAGAGTTATAATATAATCGAAATCCTCGTCCTTAATCATCTGGTTGACAAAAAAGGTATCAGTCCCCTCAAATACCTCAAATCCATCCCATTCATACCACCCATGATCTGCATGCTTTGTACCAACACGGACAAAATGACCCATAGCCCTAAGCCTCTGAATCACCTCTCTCGTAACTATTCCATAGCCAGAACTACACATTGGCGAGGAGCTATGCCAAAGTATTCTCATATATCCTCCTTATAAATGTAAGAAATCAGAGGGCGAGTCAAAACCCGCCCCCCGTTCTTATTCATTCAAGATTAAGCAGGCAATGTAGCCTGTTTGTATCTTGCTCTTAGCTGTAACAGAACTCCACCAACTTTCTCAGTTCCGCTTTCGGCATCAGTCGCTAGTTTGAACCCAACATATTGAAAGCTGCTATCTACATCTAAATCTTCGCCTCGAACCTGAGCCACTAAAACATCTGTATCACTTGTAGCAGTAGAAGTGAATGTGTCGCTTGCTCCCGTAACGGTCTTAGAGCCGCTTCCGTCTGAGGCGGTTGCCTGCCACATGGCAAGAGTAAGCACAGCGTCGCTTGCAACTCCAGAAGCGTGAGCAACGCCTACAACGAGATCATAATTTGCCATATTGACAAATTCAGCAGATGTCACAAGGTCAGACCCCTCTCCGCCTAAAGCTGAACTGAAAGCGCCGTATCTTGAGCGAACATTCTCTATAAATTTGTGTATATTTGCCATAGTTTTTTACCTCCTATTAGCTTGTTGTTTTTAATACAATAAACATCCCCAGGTCATTAGCCCCTCGCTTCGGTGCAATGTCAGCACTTAGAAGCGGTTGGCCGTCTGTCCTGAGAACAATTTTCCAAAACGTCTCATCGGTTATGAAACCGTATGTCTCAGTTGTCTGAAGCAAAGTGTGTTCATAATTTACATGGCGAGACGCTGAAATCCTCATCTCCTTGTCGGCTATAAGATAATGCCCGTGATCGAAATCAGCAAGAATTATGTCGCCTTCCGTTCCCATTGCTTGACATTTCTCTGTAGGAATGAACGGTATCCCCCAGAGTGTACGATTACTGAGGTCAAGGGCTGTCGCTTGATTTGCTGCGGGAGATGTCGCTTCGAATAGTTCACTTATCACATCAGGATTTAATAACCAGACAGCACTCTCCCAACTTCTGGGGAGTAACTGTTTAGCCATATTAGAAATATCCATCCAGTTTACATATCCAACCGCATTTCTTGTTACCTGTGTTCTGCATCCGGCCTGTAAAATACCTAATGGCATTCCGCCTCCTGTTCCGTTAATGAAAGCATCGTCCTCTATGAACCTAATAGCCTGCCCGAATGCAAGTTTCATGAAATCGCCATATTTGCCATGATCGTTTTCAAGTTCATTGCTCACAAAGCAGCTTCCGACCAGCTTATGAACATTCAACTCAACCGCCCCTACCGCCGGCTTAGATATAGCATCAAATTTGTTTCCTCGTTCCTCTGTCCACTTAAATGTAATCCCGCCAAATATATTTGAGCTTCTATCAGCATCAATTAGTCGCCGTACTGTAATAGAATCACCTTTAGGTTTAAATATCGCACCCTTAGCAACTCTAGAGCGTACAATCGAATTTTCTATAGCAGCGTGGTATATTTCCTTTGCCCATTGTTCCGGAACTAAAGCTCCGCCTTGCGAGTCTGTAGCTTCCTCCATGTGACCTGCGGTCTTGCCTAAAACTAGCCGACTATCCGGCGTGCCTTCGCCTAAATAAGCTTTGCGGACTTTGACAAGAAATTCACCTAGACTTTTGAATCCGCCTGTTTTTGGATCAATATTCATTTCAGCTTCCTTAGCTTGTGGCGTCGTCTAGCACTACAAAAGGCGATATTGAAGTCACTGGGGCAGCCGCATTTCTAGGTGTCAACACACTCTGCGGCCAACACTGACCAGCAGTTCTTAGTACGAATCTCCAGCAATCCTCATCAGTTGTGAATGCAACGTGGGAACTAAAATCTATTGTAATTGGCTGGCGATCAAAAACAAGATAATATCGAAGGTCAAAATAACCAACGTCACCTTGTGTACCCAGTCCAGGCATCTTCTCGCTTATGAAAAAGGGTCGTCCAAATATTCTACCCGGGATAGGATTCTGAGCGCCCATATCACGGTTAATCCAAATAGGATTTGAACCAGCAGCGGGAGCAGCATCACCGGCAGTCATACCAATAAGGTCAGGTAGCACGCTGGGATTAATCACCCAGACAGCATATGGATGAGAGGCAGGAAGCATACATGCGTACATTTCTCGCAAGTCCTCAAAAAACACCCGATTTGCTGTGTTTCTAAAGACGGTCTTTAAACAAGCACAATTTTGAATACCAAGAGGTTGTCCGGCGCCAGTCCCGTTAAGATACGCAAGGTCTGTAAAATAACCCCATGCAGACCCGAACATCCGTTTAATTAGCGGTACAATTGCAATAGCAGAATCCTCACGTAACTCATGAGACAGATATGTAACTCCGGCTAATTTATGCGGGGTCAATTCCAGCTGTCCAAAGGTAGGTTTAGTCGCACTCTTAGTGCCCTTCTCAGCAGTCCATTTTGCCTGTACTCCGCCGAATACGGTTGTAGCATGTGATGTGTCGTCTATATAAGGAACTTTTATCGAATCAGTTTTAACCGGAGGGATAACCGTTGCCCCGTTAGGGATTACTATTGAATTTTCAAGAGCTATCTGCTTGAGGTCTGGTTTAAAAACCCCAGCTACAAGAAATCCGCCCTGACTGTCATCACCCTCTACCATGTGGCCGGCTGTCTTAATATCGCCTCTAGATGTCACAAAGCTCAAGCGTGGGTCAACTACCCTTTTTGCCCGGCCAATATCCTTAGCCTTAATTATAGCATCTAAATACTCTTCAGGTGTTTCAAAATCATTTCCTCTTTCCTCAGCTTCTTCCATCTCTTCGGTAGGTTTTAAACCGTCAAGAACTTCCTTAGCTTTCTTTTTATCAAGGATCGTTTCGCTTCCCTCAGCTAATTCAGCTAGCTGATCCTCAACTGCCTTTTTTGCAAACTCATCAAGCTTCTCACTCATTGTATCTAGAATTTGCTGGTTGAGTTCAGCTTCTGTCATTGTTTTTTTCTCTACATTTTCTCCGTTCAATTTCTTTCTCCATCTCTACTGGCTCTTAAATTTCAGGTTATTCAACTTACCTCTATGCCTGATGTCTCTGTAGATTCAGCATCTGTTAGCTAGTTGCTCACTGGCAACCTCTACTAACTGCCTTACTCTACTGACATCTCTGGGAAAGTAAAGCTTACTCTTTCCCGAAGCCAGCAGGATTAATAAAACCCATTTTCAATGAAATGAGCTTAATTAATCACTTTATTTCTCTTATCATCCTAAAGCCTCACTAGCAATATCTCCATGATAATCATCTACTCCCCATAATTTTATATTGCTTGCCTTTGCGATCTTTATTATTAGTGAAACTATCCCATTTTTCTCAACTTCTTCATAATTTTCTTTATTCAACACCCAAATTATATCGGTAAATAAATAACTATCAATCACTTTCACCTTTAGTCCACTGATTGTTGCTATACTTGGAACTACCTGATTTGTTAAATCCTCGGAATGTTTTTTTAACAAATCAAAAGTATCCTCCGAACATATGATTCCATAGGGATTCTCACCTATCTTTATTTTTGCTTTATCTATCGTGTATATTAAATTGTCGTAATTTATTTCTTTGCTTGTCATCCTAAAACCTCCCTTTATTTTCCCTTTATTTTTTCAATCACTATTACCCCATCTTTCCTTTCAATTACTTGAAACGGTTGATTCAATGCAATCCCGCTCCTTCCTGTGCCAAAGCCTCTAAATAAATCAAAGTGATAATTGATCCCTTCAATTTTAACTACTTGCTTTTTCACGTTCTGCCTGATATTCAATCGCTTCAGGTCATCTCCCCAGCCGGTATCAACGTTATCTTTACCTGGCATTTAAATTCCCTTCCTGTATTCCTGATTTATTATGCCCAGGTTATCAGTCCACCATCGCATAAAATCACTACGCTCACATTTAAATATTTTTGCCAATTGTGCCAGAGACTTCCCTTCCTTGTATTTTTTTACAACCTGAATGATATTGAGATTTAGCCGTTTTTTAGATCCCACTTCCTCTGCGGGCATTTCCTTTTCCAGCCTTTCTCTGATTTTCTTAACCATTCCGGTATTAGATTTCATGAGATTTGTTATCACCGTTGCCCGTTTATTCACCCACTCACGCAGCCGCCTCTCATTTAGATACATTTCATAGGCTATTTTATCTGTAGGCCAGTTTAAAACACGCTTTAAATAGTCCCACTTGACAGCATTTTCCAATGTTTCAATGTGGCTTAATTCTGTTTTAGTCATTCCACCCTCCCTAATTTTTTCTTTATATTGATATCAAAGGCTTCTTTCATTGCTTTGTCAATCATCTCTGCAAATTTACCGCTAGAAAATAAAGCTTCAATCGCATTAGTTGTGCTTGGCTCTGATTTAATTATTTCTAATCCAACCTCTTTTCCAGGGCCGGGCCTTTCCAAACGCCTCATCTCCCCCCCACATTCAGGACATTTGAGTTTATCGCAATGTTCATCAGATGTCATTTTATAGCCGCACTTGATACACTCGCAATTATA
>Ga0307432_1001368_pt1 | contig 14895 bp, 13 predicted proteins | sample SalMarWE160150MG_FD_202158 | JGI IMG/M metagenome (GOLD analysis project Ga0307432, IMG submission 202158) | Salt marsh sediment microbial communities from the Plum Island Ecosystem LTER, Massachusetts, United States - WE1603-150 | ecosystem: Environmental > Aquatic > Marine > Intertidal zone >...
TTATTTGAAGAGATATACAACGCGGGGGTTGTCATCGTTGCTTTCCTTGATGGAAATCCAACAATACATCGGGTTCCAACCAAAAAAGGATCATTTGCCTCGCTCTGAAAAGAAAGGCTCGGATTCCCCCACTCTTCCGGATACATAAACGAAATAGCCAACTCTTTATTCTCGTACAAAAATCGTCCGTCGCCCAAATCGGAAATGTATTCGTCAGAGTTAATGCATCCTCCGGGATCATCCTCGGGTTGAGACGATGATTCTTGATTTGATGGCGACATCGACACTTCTTGTACACTCGTTACCGGAGACACCGTTACTTGGCCCTTGCTCCATATATAAAATCCAACGGCCGCAATGAGCAGGAATAAAATCAGAGAAATGACGACCGTAGACTTTTTCATGGCCGCACCTTACATAGGCCGCATTTTTTTGGCAAACGATTATTTTAGATAAATTGTATCTTATTTTTCTTTATCACATTGACATCCGACCATGCTATCTATAGGCTCTTAAATAATTATGATGTCCTTGCGCCACAAAAAAATCGCCATCTTTTTAGGCATTCTCGTTCTATTGACAGGTATATTTTTTATTGCTATTTGGAGAAAAATAGGCGGTAGTAATCCAGATATTACAAATTTGATACCTTCAAAACAGACAGCTTCACCAACTGCAATGAATGTGCAAGAAGATGCAGCGGTCAATTCAGACAGATGGCAAACCCCGACTTATCGCGTGAATGAAGCAATCTCTCCAACTTCTTCGATAGAAGAAACGGGTTACATGACCATGGTAAATAACTACTGTCATCTTACATATGAGATTCCCGCTGATTGGTCGGTTTTTGGTTTTCTCGGCGAGTCTCAATTAATCAGTCCTAAAAACGGACGCGATGATGCTGCTTGGCGAGAAGCGAATCGCGAACTTATTGAAAATGCGGAAGGTGAGGCATTCCTATATCCACAGTATCGAAGTCTCTATATATCTTGCCATGAAGCAAAGGCTCGTTCGGAGCAATATGCATTAAAAACATTGATCATAGACGGAATTGATGCGTATGAAGTATCGTCAACCGGCGCCATTGCAGAAGAATCTATTACAACGACCTATACGATCGTCGCTGAAAAAGATGGGGTAACATACGAAATTTTATTAGATCATACCGAATACGACAATCTTTCAGATACGGTTAAGGGGATCATCGATAGTATTTCATTTGAGGATTGACACCTCCTCTATCTGAAACGAATCGCGGCAACAAAAAAAGAACTGCATTGTCTTGGCGCTGGGCTACTCTCCCGGGGCCGGGTTGGGCCCAAGTACCATCGCTGCTAACGGGCTTAACTGCTGTGTTCGAGATGGGAACAGGTGTACCCCCGTTGCTGCAAGCACCAAGACGATGAAGTCCTTGCGTCTACGAATTACGAATAAGGGTACGAATCTACGAATATGCTTCCTGATGCCGGGAAGAGCATTCGTAGATTCGTATCTATTCGTAATTCGTAGACATAAAATCAGAGGATCATACGTACAGAGTATCGTAATCGGAATACGACGAAACGTATCCTTAGCCACCCGTTCCCGGATGGCCGAGGCATCGGACGATTAGTACCAATCGGCTGAAGCGATCTCTCGCCTTACACCTTTGGCCTATCAACCTCCTCGTCTCGGAGGGTCCTGATAATGAATCCTAATCTTGGGGACAGCTTCACGCTTATATGCTTTCAGCGTTTATCTAAACCGAATGTCGCTACCCTGCGATGCCCTTGGTAGGACAACAGGTACACGAGAGATTCGTACATTCCGGTCCTCTCGTACTAGGAATGTGCCCCCTCAAGATTCCACGCGCATAGTAGACAGGAGACCGAACTGTCTCACGACGTTCTGAACCCAGCTCGCGTACCGCTTTAATTGGCGAACAGCCAAACCCTTGGGACCTTCTTCAGCCCCAGGATGCGATGAGCCGACATCGAGGTGCCAAACCTCCCCGTCGCTGTGGACGCTTAGGGGAGATCAGCCTGTTATCCCCGGAGTAGCTTTTATCCGTTGAGCTTCCGCCGTCCGATATCGTACGGTCGGATCACTAAGTCCTGCTTTCGCATCTGCTCGACTTGTTGGTCTTGCAGTTAAGCCAGCTTATCCCTTTGCAGAATGAACGCGATTTCCATCCGCGTCTAGCTGACCTTTGTGAACGCCTCCGTTACATTTTGGGAGGCGACCGCCCCAGTCAAACTACCCACCAGGTACTGTCTCTCAAACCGGATTCACGGTCTGGGATAAGACTTCCGGCAGCCTAAGGGTGGTATCTCACTGGTGCCCGAAGGCTCCCACCTATGCTGAACAGAGAAAGTCGAAAGTCAATACCAAGTTGTAGTAAAGCTTCACGGGGTCTTTTCGTCTAACTACGCGTACAGGGCATCTTCACCCCACTTGCAATTTCGCCGAGTCCCACGTTGAGACAGTCAACAACTCGTTATGCCATTCGTGCGGGTCGGAACTCCAATGTGTTAGCTCATGGTTTCCCATGAGATCAGACTATACCTTCATCTTGCGAACCATCTGTAGGAGATCTTCTTTTGCGTATCGTCTCGCGCCATGATTGTTCATGGTATAGGCTTGCTCGATAATTTCGAGAATGCCTGCATGCGAGCGATGCTTATTTTCCTTCATCGTTTTGCAGATGGCAGAAAATTGCTTAAAGTCGTTCACTTTTGACGTTTGAAGAGGATACTTCTCGAAATGAGGAATAATCTTTTTCTTCAAGTCGTCCAATGAACGAACTTCATACTTGTATGTTTGGTCATGACGGTCGAATCGAATGCTTCCGCAACCGAAGTATTCATGGATACGCTTCAGTATCGCTAGATTTCTTCGATGCTGACTAACGGTAAAACTCGGACGGACTTCAATGCCCGTTACAAATTTTCCGTTTCGATTAAAGGAAACAAGAAAGCTTCCTTCTCCGTCAACGAATCCTGTAACATACGTTGAGAACTCCATAGATGATCTTGTTGCCGCAAGAGCTGACGTGTTGCCCGACGCGATGCGTCAAGCCTCTCCTTTCGGATCAGTCGTTACGGGTCATGTGAATCATATCACATGTTCCCACGGTATTTCCCGTTCCCGTTCGTCTCCGAGAGTGTGGGATTCACCGTTATGAGTCAGTTTGCTTTCCCCGATTTACATCGAGGTTCGGGCGAGTGTTATTTCCAACCCTTATGACGTTTTGGTAAACGTCTTCGGAACACTTGTCCACCCGACAAGGAATTTCGCTACCTTAGGACGATTATAGTTATCGCCGGCGTTCATCAGCGCTTGGCTTCAAGGCTGCCCCCCGAAGGGTTCACCTCTCCGCTTAACGTTCTGACACTGGCCAGGCATCACCCCCTATACATCACCTTGCGGTTTAGCAGGGAGCTGTGTTTTTGGTAAACAGTCGGTTGTTGTCATTCGCTGTGCCCTGCCCATTAAAGGCAGGGAGGCCTTATCCCGAAGTTACGGCCGCTGTTTTGCCGAGTTCCTAAACGCGGGTTCTCTCGTACACCTTGGCACACTTACGCCTACCCACCTGTGTCGGTTTGCGGTACGGACACCATCGTGTTGGCTCTAGAAGGTTTTCTCGGCACCCCATTCTCTCTCCTTGCCCGTCTTGCGACAGGCTCGCGATCACCGCGAGGCTTATGCTGCACGGATTTGCCAATGCAGCACCCCTCGGTGCCCGAAGGTTCATTCCAGGAACCTCGAGAAATGCAAGGATGCGTCACTCCATTGAAACACGACGGTGGTGCAGGAATATTAACCTGCTGTCCATCGACTACGCCTTTCGGCCTCGCCTTAGGACCGACTAACCCAGGGACGATTCGCGTTGCCCTGGAAACCTTGGGTTTACGGTGGATGGGATTCTCACCCATCTTTTTGCTACTTATGCCAACATTCTCTCTTCGCATCGCTCCACGATTGCTTACGCATTTCGCTTCGGCGCAGATACGAATGCTCCCTTACCACACCCCGTGCTGCACGAAGAGCTCCATGCCTCAAGTCTACGAATTACGAATGGGATACGAATCTACGAATATGCTTCCTGACGTTGGAAAGAGCATTCGTAGATTCGTACAATATTCGTAATTCGTAGACCCCTATACATGAAACACTTTGTGCAGCACGGCGGTATTCGCGACGTCGGTACAACGCTTAGCCCCGGTAAGTTTTCGGCGCAGGGCAGCTTGACCAGTGAGCTATTACGCTTTCTTTAAAGGATGGCTGCTTCTAAGCCAACCTCCTGGTTGTATAAGCCGCCCCACCGCCTTTCACACTTAGCGTTGATTTGGGGACCTTAGTCTGCGATCTGGGCTGTTTCCCTTTTGTCCACTGGAGCTTAGCCCCCAGAGACTGACTGCTAGGAACACGTTACGGTATTCGGAGTTTGGTTAGGAACACTAAGCTTGCGCCCGTGCCCCCATTCAGTGCTCTACCCCCGCAACGCTATGAACTAGCGCTAGTCCTAAAACTATTTCAGGGAGAACCAGCTATTACCCGGTTCGATTGGTATTTCACCTCTAACCACAGCTCATCCCCTCGTGTTGCACGGCGAGTGGGTTCGGACCTCCAGCGGTTTTTCGGCCGCCTTCATCCTGGCCATGGTTAGGTCACCGGGTTTCGGGTTGTGCGCATGCTACTTTAAGTTCGCCCTATTCAGACTCGCTTTCGCTGCGGCTTCATCCCCTCAGGGACTTAACCAGCAACATACGGCACACTCGTTGGCTCATTCTTCAATAGGAACGATGTGACTCATACCTCACATAAGAAATTCCATAAATTGGTTCTACGAATTACGAATGGGATACGAATCTACGAATATGCTACCTGACGTCAGGGAGAACATTCGTAGATTCGTACAATATTCGTAATTCGTAGACCTTATGCAATCACTTATGTGAGGCACGAGCTCCATCTCCTTGTAAGCGTACGGTTTCAGATACTATTTCATCGCCCTCCCGGGCTGCTTTTCAGCTTTCCATCACTGTACTTGTTCACTATCGGTCAGGAAGAGTATTTAGCCTTGCCGCATCGTCACGGCTGCTTCCTACGGGATTTCTCGAGTCCCGCAGTACTCTGGATCAGGAACGAGATGGGCAGGTACCATTTTGCCTACAGGACGATCGCCTTCTTTGGTCCGGCATTCCAGCCGGTTCGGCTATAGTCCTACACTCATCTCCAGGGTTCTTAGGTCCCCTGACGTTCCGTCCGCAACACCCTACATGCGTCAGCCTAAGCTCATCACCATCGTCCGCGGTTAAACTTGCGTCCAACTCGGTACGATGGATCCACACATAAGGTTTGGGCTCCTCCGCTTTCGTTCGCCACTACTAACGGAATGGAACTGACATCTTGTCTCAACACGACGTCGTCAAAGACCTTTTAAGGGGTCTCCGACATGCGCGTGAGACAAGAAGTCAGCGTTTATTCGTTTTCTTTTCCTCTGGGTACTGAGATGTTTCACTTCCCCAGGTTCCCTCGCATGCACCTATGTATTCAGTACATCGTCTGTCGACTTCATCGACAGGGGTTTCCCCATTCGGACATCCTCGGATCAACGGTTGCTTGTCACCTCCCCGGGGCTTATCGCAGACTGCCACGTCCTTCATCGGCTCTTCCATGCCAAGCCATCCACCGTACGCCCTTACGTGCCTCGGCCATCCGGAAACACAAAGCGAAGCTTTATGATCGGATCGGCCTGCTACGGCGCTCTTGAGCGCTCGTGGCCTGCCATGTCGCTCGCGAGCGACATGGCCTGCCACATCGTCGCAGAGACGACGTGGACTTTTAAGGTATACGTTTAGGTCGTATTTGAATCTCTGAAAAAGCGAATGCACTTTTCAAAGACTCGATTGCTTACTTGTATCTATTGGATTAGATACTCTGTACGTATGATCTTCTGATATTGTCGAAGATTCGACCTGACTCGTTTGAGGCAGGCAATCGGATGATTCTGAAACGGATCATTCGACTGACGGTCTCGTCATTGGCATTTGGCTGTCTGCCTTTGGCCAAATGCCAGATGCCAAACGCTAAATGCTTTTCCATTGATTCTGATCGCTTCCGGTCAGCCACGATGTATCTCATTTTGACAAACGCGCTCTAGAGACAAAAAACTTGGCGGTCAGGCCAAGCAACGGACTTAATGTCTGGTTCGCGCTTAGCCTATGTGGTTTGGTTGATAGCCATCATTGGTTTATTTGCGAGCCAGAGGTCCCCTTTTGCCGAAGCAGATAAACGGGACGTAAGCCTCATGAAGTGCCGGTATAATAGTGAAGATTGGAGGGACTGTCAAGTAATAATGATCCGTAGTACGATCCAGCAATAAAATGTATGAAAAACCTCATAATTAGAGCCATTGGACGCCCGACGGAATCATGGCAACGCGAAGCTATCCACATGTATGAAAAACGTCTGAAACCGTTCGGCGGCGTGGAGATAGTTGAGCTCTTGGGGGGCCATAAAGGGTCTTTAAAGCCGGATGAGGCCAAAACCCGAAAGACGGAGTCCGAACATTTGCTCAAGGGCATCACGGATAACGCTCTGGTCGTAGCGCTTGATATACGAGGAAAAGCATTCGACTCAGAGGAATTTGCTCAAAATCTCTCTAAATGGACGGAACATAACAGGCAGACTGTTTTTCTGATCGGCGGATCATGGGGATTTGATACGTCAATAAAAGACCGCGCGGACGTTATCCTGTCTTTCGGGCCCATGACCCTTCCCCACGGACTCGCCCGCATCGTGCTTTTGGAGCAGGTTTATAGGGCAAAAATGATTTCCGATGGACGCGAATATCATAAATAATTGTATATTATACTTGACAAAAGTGCTAAAATATGCTATATTACGTCCTGAGTAATTAAACGATATCTATGCCAAAACTTGAACCCGTTTACGAAGTACCCCGACCGAATAAGAAAGGGGAACCGATCGAAGTTACGGAGGGTGATATTGAGGATATTATTGATGAAGACATTGAGACTTCCGGCGTTCGTCTTCGACCGGAAGGAATCCCGGATATCACGGGAGAAGCGGCGGATGTCCGCGAACCCGGCGAACTTCAGGAGAAAGACGTTGTGGAGGCATTTGAAATTCCGGGGTTCAAGGGCATGACGGTTGCGGCCACGCTCGAGAAGTATACGGAGAGCCAGGGAACGGAAGTGCGCAATCAAGACAACATCATCGCGGATCCGGAAACGGGTTTGATCGGCGTGCTCGACGGCTTGGGAGGCGAGGGAGATGAGAGCGCCGGCGCGCGTGCGAGCATGAGCGCTGAACAGAACATCCCGGAGCGCTTCTCAATGCTTTTAAATAGTCCCAATAATCTTTTGAATATTCGGGAACGACTCATTGACCACCAGATGAACCGAAAGAATCCGTCGACACCGGAACTCAAAACGCGGTATCAAAAACAGTTGACTGAAATGGTCGAAGACATCTTGGAGATGGATGCGGAACTGGGTCGCAAAGCACTGGCGCTGATTGAAGCCGTCCGCCAGACGAACAAATCCGTACAGGAAACCGGAGGCAAAACCACGGCAACGGTTGGATTCGTGCATGAAACACCGGATGGCCAAAAGTGGGCTGTCATCGCAAGCTCAGGCGACAGTCCTGCCATGAAGCGGAGAAAGAACGGAGAGCTCATACCAATTACCAAGGAAGATTCCCTGTTAAATTCAACATCCCCCTTTCGCTCGCCGTGGTTCAGGCGATGGGCGGAGGGAAGGATGAATATGACGCAATGCAGGCCAAGAGAATCAAGCAGTTTCCGGCGAATTACAAGCTCCTCAAGCGCGCCATGATTTCCTCGCTTGGCGGATCAGTATCAAATGCCGATCCTGCGCTGAACATCCGCCGTTTGGAACCGGGAGACGAGCTCATCATCGCGTCAGACGGACTCACAGATAAATATGAGAGGGCGGATGGAGAAACCGATCTTGAAGCGCTCGGCAATGAATTCAAAGGAGATGCAGTCACGGAAGACTTGGACCGCGTCAGAAAAGCCGCAAAAGCCAAGGAGTCGGCCGCGAAGAAAGATGACGACATCGCCATCGTAACAGCGCGAGTCGCATAACCATTTATTCAAAGGAAAACGACCAAGCTCAGCTTGGTCGTTTGCGTTTTGGAGTCGGGTGGAAAAAGGGCGTTCACCTAGGAAGGTTGTTCGAAGAACGGATTCGTTGCGGAACGCGTACACCCGCCAAGGTCGAGACGGATCGAACGAACGTTCGAGTAGTGGTTATCCCCACGGAAACGAATCGGGCGAAGATCCTCGAGCCAGTTCGGCCGAAAGTCGAACGTGTGCATCGTGCCCGGAGCGGATGCGCTCCGCGCTTCATGAAGCGTTCCGGGAATCAACACGTCCGAGCCGTTCACGGAAACCGCGAGCTCGGCATTCGTTCCATCGAGCAGCGAGGCGTCGAACGGACCGTATGCCCGAAAGACGATGCGTATCTCGTTTGAATGATCCCCCGGCAGAATTCGAGGCTTGCGGTACGATGCTTCGAACGCGCGTAGCTTTTCGGAGTTGGATGGAGACACGGTTTGCAATGCTCCTCCTTTATGGTTGCGTTGCGCCAAAATCAGCCAACAATGTTTCTTACCCGAAAAACGGAACGCTGTCAACCATCCTTGCCAAAACCCCCTTTTTATCGTATGATCTGCCACATCGTTGAGGTATTTAGCGCTTAGCCACTTTGATCGTGCGACCGGCCAAAAACCAAACGCCAAATGCCGGTCCTGAGCGGCAACGAGGTAAGGCATCGACAGACTTCCAAATAAACAAATGCGCAGGTGGCGGAATTGGCATACGCGCCAGGCTTAGGACCTGGTGCCCGAAAGGGCTTGAGAGTTCAAATCTCTCCCTGCGCACCACGTAAAAACGGCAGCTCGTCTGCCGTTTTTACGCAGCCCTCATTTACTTGGAGATTTGATCAAAAAAGATCCTGCTACGGATCTCTTCTTCCCTCCTCTTGTCCCTCTAACTCCCCGGGCGGACTTCCGTGGGCGGAGGAATGTTCTGCGGAGCTTCCGGAGGCGGAGACGTGCGACGATCAACGAAGCCGTTCTTCTCCCCGGACGAGGGTGCCGACGTGAGGGAAACATCCTTGGATGCGCAACCGGCGCCGAAGAGCGCGGCGATGCAGAGGATTCCGATGAGGGACTTCCATTTCATACTGTTTGCAGGATACACGACTCGTTTACGTTAGGCGAGCGCTTCTTTTCTTTTTACGCGATCCGTACGCCTTTTTCGCTTATTTCGCTTTTCCTTTTTGGCATTCCGCGAAATCGTAAAGAAAAACGTGGATCCCTCATCTTCCTTGGATTCAAACCAAATGCGCCCGCCATGCGCTTCGATGATGGACTTCGCGATGTACAAGCCCAGTCCGGTGCCTTCCGTGACCTTCGTGATGATGTTATCCGCCCTAAAAAATTTCTCAAACACGCGGCGCTGTTGCTTTCGGGGGATGCCCACACCCTCGTCTTTAATCCAAAACGTAATCTCCTTGTCCTTCTCCTTTTCGCATCCGATCTCCACGCGTCCACCGCGCTTGGAATACTTGATGGCGTTATTCAAAATATTCGAAACAGCCAATCGCATCCTTCCCTCGTCCACCGGAAGGATGAGCGAACGTGGAGCGCCCTTGCACTTCACGATGGAAATTTGATTTTGTCTGGCAAGCGAAATATTTTCTGAAATGATCTGGCTAAAAAGCTTTATGACGTTCACCGGCTCCTTGTTCATGGAAATCCGTTCGCCGCTCTCAATGCGGGAAACATTTAAGAGATCGTTGATGAGCCTGATCATGCGTTCATTGCTCTCATGGACGTTTATCAAATACTCTCTCTGCCGTTTGAGGAGCGATCCGGCCCGTCCGGCCAAAAGGAGTTCAATGAACCATTTGATCCCGGTAAGCGGCGTATGGAGCTGATGCGTGGCGATGGAAATAAACTCTGACTTCATTTGATCGATTTCGTGCTCACGCGTCGAATCTTGGAAAATGACAACGCACCCGAAAACTTCACCTTCAGATCCCACGAGGGGCGCAACGCTGTTTTCAACCGGTATTTCATTGCCGCTTCGATTCACCAACGTCGCACGAGTCGTAACCGTGCGAATCTCGCCGGTCGCGAGAGAGGCTTCTATGGAGGCCGATGCCGATGTTTTATTATTCTCGGAAATGAATGTCATGACCTTGGAATAGTGTTTGCCGATCGCATCCTCCATTCGGTACCCGGACATTATTTCCGCAGCCTTGTTAAACAGCACGATCTTCCCTTGCCTATCAACCACGAAAAGACCGTTTACCATACCCTGAATGATTGCGCTGATCTTATCGCGCTCTCTCTTCGTTTCTTCGAGCGCCCGTTCCCGTTCCGTGACATCGTAGGCGATCGCAAACAGGATTCGGTCTTTCACCACGGGGTGAGCGGTCCACTCTAAAAATTTTCTTGAACCGTCTTTGCAAACCTGCCGATTCATAAAGCGATAAACCGCTTTCCCCTTAACGATTTTTCCCATCTCCGCAAGCGTCGACGCCCGATCGTCCGGATGGACGAACCGAATGAACGGTTTGGATAAAAGCTCTTTTTCGGAATAGCCGAGGACGTCCATGAACGCGGGGCTCACCTTCGTGAAATATCCCTTAAAATTCACGATGCAGACCATGGCCGTGGCAAGATCGAACAGCCGCTCGAGATCCTCCGCGGCCTTATCGCGTTCCGGGATATCGGAGTAGACGGCGGCCACTTCGCCGGTCGGAAGCCTGTAGAGGTAGTTGCTCCTCCATGTTTTCCCCAGCCGTTTATCCTCATAGACCGATTCCGGCAGAGACACGGACACTCCGGTCATCCAAACCTCGCGAAGGTGCTTTATGAGGCCCATGGCTTTCGCACCGGGAAAAACGCTCGTCACTTTTTTACCGATGAGCTTCTCCTTTTTTATTCGATCGATTGTTTCGCCCGCTTTATTAAAATCCTTAAAGATGAAGTCCCTCCCTCCGTCAACGGCCTCGTAAACCGCAACGCCGCTTCGTATGTGACGAAAGAGTTCGCGGTGCTTCCGTTCGCTTTCTTTCAATTCAGCCTTGGATTCCTTTAATTCCTTAACGAGTTTTAATAATGCGCTCTGCTTTGCCTTTTCCGTTTTCTTTGCCATACGTAAGGTTTCGTATTCGTATCGGAACGCGTAAAATCCCGGATGTTAAACACGCTTACTTCTTTTTTCCATTCGCGGATCTGGATGTCTGCTTTGACCGCTTTCGCTTTTTTACAATTCCCCTCGGGATCGTGAAGGAAACCGTGGTTCCGATATTCTCCGTTGACACGAACCAGAACTCTCCGCCGTGCGCCTCCACGAGCGATTTCACGATGTACAATCCCAAACCCGTTCCGACCGTAATTTTCGCCACGACGTTGTCCGCGCGGAAAAATTTCTCGCTGATGCGATGCTGCTGCCGTTTCGGAATCCCGTATCCGTAATCCTTCACGTAGAACGTGATCGCATTCTTCTTATCCGTGTTGTAGCCGACTTCCACCTTCCCGCGCGGTTTTTAGTACTTCACCGCATTGCTGATGAGGTTGTAAAACACCTGGCGGATTTTATCCGGGTCGGCGCTCAGGATGAGCTGCTTGGGCATTTCCTCCTGCTTCACGACCGTTACGTTGAATTCTTTGATCAGATCAACGCTCCCCTCGATGACTTCGTCGATGATTTTTATGATGTCCGTGGGTTTCTTTTCGAATGTGAACCGATCGCCGGATTCAATGCGGGAAACGCTCAGAAGGTCTTCGACGAGGATGATCATGCGCTCATTGCTCGCATAGACCTGCTCCAGGTACTTCCGCTGATTCTCCGGAATCTCTCCGGCCTTCCCGCGCAGCAGGAGCTGTAGGAACCACTTGACCCCCGTCAACGGCGTATGGAGCTGGTGCGAAGCGATCGATACGAACTCCGTTTTCATCTTATCGACTTCGCGCTCCTTCGTGACGTTGCGGAAAATGACGACCGCGCCGGACGGTCCGTTCGATCCGCTCACGGGCGCCGCACTGTATGCAACCGGAATCTGATCGCCGTTCTTATCGACGAGCAAGGTATGATTTACGGACGAGAGTGATCGTCCCGTTTCCATCACCTCTTTTACGAACGCAACGGCTTTCCGATCATTATTCTCATGAACGAATTCCAGTACCTCGTTGTACGGCTTGTTGATCGCCTCCTCTACGGCGTAACCGGACATGAGCGCCGCGGCTTCGTTAAAGAGGATGATCTTATAATCTTTATCTACGACGAAGACCCCGTCCGCGATGCTCTGAACGATCTTGCGAATCTTATCCCGCTCCCCCTTGATGTCTTCCGAAGACTTCTTAAGATCTTCACTCGCCTTGATCCGATCCGTAATGTTCGCGAATGCGGCAACGACCTCGCCGGTCGGAAGTTTATAGATGTAGTCTTCCCACCATACTTTCCCGAGGCGCCGATCCTCGTAGATCGTGGGCGGGAAATGCTCCGCCCGTCCCGTTTTCCATACGCGCCGCAGGGCTTTGAGGAAACCGGTCTTCTCAATGCCCGGAAAAACCTTCGTGATCGGCTGGCCGATCACATCCTGCCTCCGTATCTTATCCGACTGCTGCGCCGCTTTGTTAAAATCCGTCAAAATGAAGTTCTTTCCCTTCTCGACGGCCTCGTACACGGCCGCGCCGCTCTGCATGTTTTCGAACAGCTCACGGTACCGCTGTTCGCTCTCCATGAGCGTCTGGTCGAACTGGCGCATCTGCGTCACATCGCGAAAAATCATGAACAGAACGCTCTCGCCGTTGTCCAATACGAGGCTGGAGTAGCACTGAATGATCGCATCTTTTCCGCCGATCTTCGCTTCAACATCAATGGGCTTTACTTTCTTTCCGTCATATGAATCCTTAACGAGCTTCTTCAGCGCCAAAACAGAAGACTTCGAATACATTGAATGCTTATAGAAAATCTTCCCTATCATCTGTTCGGCCGGAATGCCGAACACGTTTTTCACCATCTCGCACGCATTTAACACCGTGCCGTTTTTGTCCAGTACCAAAAGCGGGTCCGGAAAATTCTTACAAAACGATTTGCAATCCTGAAGTTTTTCAACGAGGCATTTGGCCATAGTCCCTCCACTGCGATTGGTTACTTCTTAGATAAGATATCTTTGACTTTATTCTTCAGTCCCTGAAGATCCATCGTCGCTTTTACGCAATAGTCGATCGCCCCAAGCTTCATTCCCTTTTCCCGATCCGCCTCCTGCGTGAGATTCGTAAGGATGATAACGGGAATTTTTCGTACCTTCACCTCCTTAGCGCTCTTCAGGGCGGCGAGGACATCGAACCCGTGCAATTGAGGGAGAACGAGGTCCAGAATAATGAGATCCGCCGCTCCCTCAAGGGCGGCTTTCAATCCGTTTTTTCCGTCCTCATAGAGGATCACATCATATCCCGCATCTTCCAGCTCAATGCGAATAGCCTCGAGCATGATTCGATCGTCTTCGATGACGAGAACTTTTTTCTTGGCCATATTCAAAAACCTTTTACCTAGTATATCACTTTCATTCACTCTTTGCGCGTGAAGATCGCGGATAAAGCCATTATTTGCATCGCGAAACGAAACAACGCGTCTATAAAGCGAATTTTGATATGCAGGGAGTTAGGGAGTTAGGGATTAGGGAGTTAGGGCAGACGCGCGGGAAGAGAGGTTCCCCCTAACTCCCTAATCCCTAACTCCCTAAAATAAACCCGCGCGCGTTTATAAAAACGTCGCAACACAGCGGCTTTACGGTCCGCGGTTAGGCCCGCTCAACGTACTCTCCCGTATCCGTGTTGATGACGATCTTTTCCCCCTGATTGATAAAGATCGGAATGCGAACCATGAATCCGGCATCCGTTTTGGCATCCTTCTGCACGTTCCCGCTGGCCGTATCGCCTTTCACGGCCGGCATGGTTTCGATGATGGTAAACGTCATCTTCTTGGGAAGCTGGAGCGCGATGGGTCTGCCTTCGTAAAACGAAAGGATGATGTTCATGCCCTCCTGTAAATAGGCCCCCTGATCTCCCACCGATGACTCCTCCATGGAATGCTGGTCATACGTATCCGGATCCATAAAATGGTACCCGCTCTCGTCCTTGTACAGGTACTGCATGGTCTTGTGCTCCACCTCCACGATGTCGATGGTTTCCGATACCTTGTAGGTCTGCTCGAGCGTGCGCCCGTCGCGGACGTTCTTGATGCGCGTGCGCACGAACGCCGCCCCCTTGCCGGGATTGATGTGCTGAAACTCCGTGACGACCCACGGATCGTTGTTATGGAGGATGACAATGCCTTTCTTGATGAGGTTTGGAGAAGCCATATTGAGCAGTCCGTTGCCTATGTCTATTGTCTGTTGTCGTCTCTTTCAGAGATCTATGGACAATAGACTACGGACAACTGACACGTATTCGGCCTGCAGTGTGCGCGAATCGAAAGGAGTCGTCAAGGATCGTTTCGTTACATCAGACCCCGGACTCGGTCCAGCACGGCACGCGCCGCTTTATGAAATTCACAACATCGCTATGAAAATCAGCGAACTTGTCGTCGAGATAATCTTTGGTAACCATCGTCGCTTTAATACGTACGACGTTAGATTTCAAACTACCGACGTCGGATTTCAAACTACCGACGTTAGATTTCATACTGCCGACATCGGACTTTAACGTGCCGACGTTAGATTTCAAACTACCGACATCGCTTTTGATATCAACGATATCAAAACGCATCTCCTGCATCTGATCAGCGATGAGACCGATGGCTTCAAGAATCTCTTGTTTGTCTGTGCCCTCCATATACATCTA